>Ga0207433_10006417_pt1 | contig 20326 bp, 12 predicted proteins | sample YelNatPaOPGAMG01_FD_187559 | JGI IMG/M metagenome (GOLD analysis project Ga0207433, IMG submission 187559) | Hot spring thermophilic microbial communities from Obsidian Pool, Yellowstone National Park, USA - OP-RAMG-01 (SPAdes) (version 3) | ecosystem: Environmental > Aquatic > Thermal springs... | reverse complement strand
GACGCGGTTCTGGAGCGGCACGCCCGAGAGGGCGCGCCGGCCTTCTGGCGCGTCGAGCGGGCGCGCCTGCTGGGCGATGACGACGCGCCCGGGCTCCTGACGCGGTGGCTCGAGATGGAGCGGGAGCGGGCCGCCGCCGGCTGGCGCTTTCTCTTCGCCGAGGAGCCCTTCGAGGATCTCGCGCTGGAGGGGGCGGGGATGGCGCTTCGCGGCCGGATGGACCGGGCGGACGGTCATCCAGAGGAGGGCCTGGCGGTCTGGGACTACAAGACGGGCCAGCTTCCTTCGCCGGCCGAGGTCCTCTCCCACTGGGCCCACCCGCAGCTCCCCGCGTACGCGGCGGCTCTGACTCGGAGGCCGCTAACGGACGAGGCGAAGAGGCGCTTCCCCTCCCTTCCCGATGGCAAGCCGGCGGTGCGCGGGGGCTACGTGGCGCTCCGGCGCGTCAGAGATCTCCGTGCGGCCTTCCTGCGCGAGCCGGGCAGGGGCGTTGGCGACGTGGTTCTCTCGGAGAAACTGGGCGAGTGGGAGCGGGCCGTGACCGCGCGGCTGGAGGGGCCGAGGACGGGGCGCTTTGCGGCCGATCCGAGACCGCCCTTTCTGGGACCCGGAAGAGAGGGCGCCTGCGCGTTCTGCCCTTACGACAAGATCTGCGGCTATTTCGACGGCACGGACCGCCGCATGGCCGAAGAGGAGGAAGAGGCGTGAGCCGCCCGGCCCCCGACCTGGAAATCCGCCTGAAGGCCCTCGACCCGAGGGGGAGTTTCATCTTGGAGGCGCCCGCCGGCTCGGGCAAGACCGACCTTCTCACGGCCCGTTTTCTGGCCCTTCTGGGTACGGTGGCCTCCCCCGGGCAGATCGTGGCGCTCACCTTCACCCGCAAGGCCGCGGACCAGATGCAGCAGCGCATCCTCGGCGTTTTGGAGCGGGCCCGGAGGGGAGCGGAGCCCGAGCACGAGTGGGACGCGCATCTGTTGGACCTGGCGCGCCGGGCCCTCGACAATCCGGGCTTCGCGGAGGGCGTGCTGCGCAACCCCCAATCCTACCGGGTGGGCACCTTCCACAGTTTCTGCTCCTCGGTGGCGGGGGGCTGGCCGCTGGAGGCGGGCGTTCCGCCGGGTGCGGCCCTCCTCGATGAGCTGGACCAGGGCCGGGCCCTGGAGGCCGCCGTGGAGTCCTGCTTCGAGGCCATTCTCTTGGGCGGCGCTCCGGAGCTGCGCGAGGCCTTCGAACGGCGGCTGGCGGCGGCCGACAATGGGTACGAGCGGCTCAGGGAGCAGGTGATTAGCCTGATGGCCCACCGGGACCGGCTGCTCGCTTTCGAGGAGTTCCTGCGGAGCGGCGGCGGAGATCTCGGCCTAGCCGCCGGGCGCATCCTCTCCGGCCTGGTGGCCGTCACCATCCGGCCGGCGCGAGCGCATTTCCTGAAACACGAGGAGCAGTGGCGTGAACTGCGCCGCGCTCTGGAGGAGTGTGGTTCGCCCTGCGCGGTGGATTGTCCCCTCGAAGTGCCCGGCGAGGGCCTTGAGGCGATTCCGGCTTGGCAGGCGCTCTCCGGCCTCGTCCTGAAGAGCGATGGGGGCACCTACACGAGCTTCTCCGGCGCCAAGTTCGGCGCCGGATTCGGCAAGACGGCCGCGGCGCGGTTCCTGAAGGCGATCCCGGCGGAGGCGGCGGCGGCCCTGGCCGCGGTGCGGCGCTGGCCCTCCGCGGGGGAGGACCCGGTGGGGCTGGTGGCGCTGGCGGATCTCTTGACCCTGGCCGGTGCGGCGCGGCGGCACCTGGCGGCGCGGATCCCGGGAGCGGGCCTGGATTACCTCGAACTGGAGCTGGCCGCCCTGCGCTCCCTGCGCTGGGCCGAGGTCCCGAGCGAGAGCCTCATCTTCTACAACGAGCACCTGCGGCACCTCCTGGTGGACGAGGCGCAGGACATGAACGAGGTGCAGGTTCAGATCCTCTCGCGCCTGACGGAGGGGTGGGAGCCGGGCGACGGGCGGTCGCTCTTCGTGGTGGGCGATCCCAAGCAAAGCATCTTCCGCTTCCGCAGGGCCGAGGTGAGCCTCTTCACCGGCCTTCAGGAGCGTGGGCTGGAGAGGGAGGGCGAGGCCGCCTACCCGCTCGTCCCCCTCGAACTGACCGCCAACTTCCGCTCCGAGCCTGCCCTGGTCCGCTTCTGCAACGCCCTCTTCGAGACCCTCTGGGCCGAATCGGGGAAGGACGGGGAGGGGGTCGCCTTCCGGGCCTCCGAGCCGGCGCGCGAGGCCTCCTACGCGGGGGTGGGGGTGTACGTGGCGCTCTTCACGCAGGGCGAGGAGGCCCAGCCGGGAGCGGCTCCTTTGCCGTCCGCCGCGGAGCGGGAGGCCGCCTACGTGGCGGGCAGGGTCGCCGAGCTGCACGCGGCGGAGCCGCAGGCCACCATCGCCCTGCTCTTCCCCGCCCGTCCGGCCCTGGGGCCCTTCGTGTCGGCCCTGAACCGGTTGGGGGTACCGGTCCGCCTCGTGGAGGGCGAGAGCCTGGTTGGCCGGCCCGAGGTCCGGCACCTCGTCAACCTCTTCACGGCCCTGGCCCGCCCTTACGACGACGTGGCTTGGGCGGGGTGCCTGCGCTCGCCGTGGTTTTGGGTATCGGACGCCGAACTGCTTCGGCTCTCCTCGCTGGAAGGCTTCTGGTCCTCGAAGGTGCTGGCTCAGGCCGAAGGCGAGACGCCCTCCGCGCCCTTTGCGCTGGCCGCGCGGGAGGCGCTGGCGGCCTTCGGGCGTGAGCCCTTCGAGAAGACCCTCTCGCGGCTATGGGAGGAGCTCGGCGGCCCGGCCGCCGCCGCGGCGCGCTACGGGGCGGCGGGAGTGGCCAATGCCCGCGCCTTCCTGGATCTGCTGGCGGCCTGCTCGGGCAGGCCAGCCGAGGAGGCCCTCTCGCGGCTGACCGAACTGCTCGATTCGGCCTACACGCCACAGGATCCGAGGGCGGCCTTCTCGCCCGTCTTCGCCATGACCATTCACAAGGCCAAAGGACTCGAATTCGACCACGTCTTCGCCGTGGCGCTGGGGCGGGATCCTCTGGGGGGGAGCCGTCAGGAGCACCCCTCCTTCCGCATGGAGCGGGTTCCACTGCCCGGCAAACCCGTGCTCGTGGCCGCTGGGCCGGACGCCGGGCGGGGCGAGCCGAACCTGGCCTACCGGCTGCTGGAGGAGCTCGACCAGCGGCGCCAGCTCGACGAGAGCCTGCGCCTCTTCTACGTGGCGGCCACCCGGGCCAGGCGGAGCCTCACGCTCACCGGCAGGGCCGCCTATACGCAGAAGGGAATCCTCTCGGTCCGCAAGAGGTACAGCGCGCTGGGGCGCCTGCTGGCCTCGGTGGGCGGAGTGGAGGGGGCGAGCGGCGAGCCGTGGAGCTCCCTCGGCCTGCGTCTCGAAATCGACCCCCAGCCCCCGTGTGCGGAGGCGCCGGAAGGCCGGCCGCGCCTCCCGGGAGAGCCTCCGCCCTTCGAGGCCCAGCCGCTGCCATACCGCATCAGTTCACCGTCGGCCCTGCAGGAGGAGACGGCGCAGGCCGCACCCTTCGGTGCGGACGACGCGGCGGACGCCAGCGCCAGACCGCGCGGCGTAGTCCTGCACCGGCTGTGGGAATGCCTTGCCCTGGGGGCCTCCCTGCCGTCCGAGAGGGCCGTGGCCGCCGCCTTGGCGGCCGAGGGAATGGGGCTTGCGCAGGCCTCCGAGCAGGCGCGGGGGGTGCTGGAGGAGGCCATGGCGGCATGGGAGTATGCGCCCTTCGCCGATCTGCGGAAGGGCGCCGTGGCCCTCCGGCCCGAGGTGGGGATCGAGGACCACGACGGAGCCGGCGGTCTGCGGGTGGGCCGGCTGGATCTGCTCATCGAGCGGCCGAATGGTTTGATCATCGTGGACTATAAGACGGGCCGGGCCGACGAGGGAGAGGAGGGCTGGGTGGCGGCGCAGCGCGAGCACTACGGCCCCCAGCTCCGGGCCTACGTGCAGATGGCCTCCCGGGCCTTCGGCGCAGAGCCGGCCAATGTGCGGGCTTTCATCTACCTCACCGCGCTTCGGAGGCTGGTGGAACTGTGAGACCCCGACTACCCTGGGAAAGCGTTTTGCGGTGCGCCCTTGGAGCGATGTTCCGATGCGGCATCGAGTCATAACGGTCCTTCTCATGCTGGTCTGGCTTTCAGCCTGGGGCGCAATGGCGCAAGCGCCCTCCTACGCCGTCAGCGGTTGGTCCCTGGGGGACGAGGATTCCTTGAACCGCGCGGCCCAGTGCCGGGCCATCGACGAGGTGGACCTGGACTGGTTCTATTCCCGGAAGAACGGCGCGGTGGTCCAGGGCTACGACGACCCCGCCCTGGTGGCCGCCGCAAGGTCGGCCGGCCTCTCGGTGATGGCCACCGTGAGCAACTGGAGCGAGGCCAAGAAGGGCTTCGATCCCGCCGTCCCCAGCGCCATCCTACGCAGCCGCAGGAAGATGCGGCGCCACGCGGCGGCGCTGGCGGCTCTCTGCGAGAAGCTGGGCTACGACGGCGTGGACCTGGACTGGGAGTCACTCAAGGCCAAGGAGCGGGACCACTTCAGCGATTTCGTGGAGGAGCTCGCCGCCGATCTGCATGCCGAGGGAAAGAGGCTGGCCATCGCCGTCTCGCCCAAGACCTCGGAGCCCGGGGGCTGGTCGGGGGCTAAGGCGGAGGACTGGCAGCGCCTGGGAGCCGCGGTGGACGAATTCAAGGTCATGACCTACGACTACAGCGGCCCCTGGTCCCCGCCCGGGCCCATCGCGCCACCGGACTGGATGGATGCCGTGCTGACCTTTGCCGAGAGCCAGGTTCCAGCAGAGAAGATCATGATGGGGCTTCCCTTCTACGGCTACGACTGGTCGGTGGGCAGCGCCGTGGGGCTGGACTGGGCCGATGCGCAGGCCCTCATCGCCCGGTACGCCCCGACGGTGACGAGGGATCCTTCCGGTGAGGAGACCTTCACCTACAGCGACGCCATGGGGGTTGTCCACACGGTCTTCTTTCAGGATCCCCTGTCCATACAGGAGAAGATTGAGGTGCTGACCTCGCGGCACCCGGGTATCCGGGGCATCGCCATCTGGGTCCTGGAGCGGGAAGATCCGGCCTTCTGGGGCTTGATGGACGGACTCCTGAGGCCCACAGACTCCTGTCCTCAAGCGCCGGCCGCGAGCCCGGCGCCCGGCGCCGTGGTCTCGGACCGCTCGTCCAGAATGCAGTGAGCCATCCCATCTAACGGCCGGCGATCTGTTCCCCAGGCCTTGACTTCGATCGGTATCGGCAGGAGAATGTGATTACTCACTATCGCGCCGCTAGTCCAAGGGGGGCCGATGCGATCCGATTTCGTCCAATCAAGTGCCGTGGAAATGAACGCCGGCGCCCAGGCGTTGGCCTCGGCGCCGAGTGCCTGGCGTGCTGGAGGACTTGCCTCCATTTACCGGGAGTGCGTGCGACGCTCCGGCGACCGCGTGGCCATGCGCTACAGGCGAGCGGGCCAATGGGCGGGGATCTCCTGGAAGGAGCTTGGCGAGAGCGTGGAGGTCACGGCCCGGGCGCTGGTGGCCCTGGGGATCCCGGAGCAGGGCGCCGTGGCCATCCTGTCGCAAAACCGCCCTCAATGGACCATCGCGGACCTCGCCTGCCTCACCGCGCGGATCGTCACGGTGCCCATCTACCCCACGAACACGTCGAATTACGCGCGTTATCTCCTGGACGACGCCGAGGCGAGGCTCGTGTTCGTGGACACCCAGGCTCAGTACGACAAGATCGCCCCCCTGGCCGGTCCGGACCGGCCCTTGACGCTCGTGGCCTTCGACTCGTCGGTGCGGTTCCGGGATGGGGTCCGCTCTATGACCTTCGACGATCTGCGCGCCGTCGGTGCGGCGCCGGGAGCGGCTGAGGAGGTGGAAGCGCGTCTCGCCAGGGTCACGCCGGAGGATCTGGTGACCCTCATTTACACCTCGGGCACCACGGGCGAACCCAAGGGGGTCATGCTGACCCAAGGCAACCTCCTGAGCTGCTTTCCCCCGCACGACGCCCGGTTGCCCGCGCTCTGCGAGGACGACGTCTCGCTCTGCTTCCTGCCCCTGAGCCACGTCTTCGAGCGGGGGTGGACCTATTACGCGCTCAGCAAGGGGATGGTCAACTGCTACCTGGAGGATCCGGCCCAGGTGGTGGAGGCGCTCCAGCAGGTTCGCCCCACCGTCATGTGCGCCGTGCCGCGATTCTACGAGAAGGTCTACGCCGCCATCTTCAAGCAGCTGAAGCAGGCCTCCCTGCCCCGGAGGGCGCTCTTCCACTGGGCCGTCACCGTGGGCGGGAAGGCGGGGAGGCTTCGCAAGGACCAGCTACCGGTGCCCTTCCTTTTGCGCGTGAGGTACCGTATCGCCGACGCGCTGGTCCTGAAGAAGGTGCGCGGGATCGTCGGCGGCCGCATCCGGTTCTTCCCCTGCGCCGGGGCGCCCCTCTCGCAGACCATCGAGGAGTTCTTTCACGCCTGTGGCATCTTCATCTGCTACGGTTACGGCCTGACCGAGACCACCGCCACCGTTTCGACCCACGAGGCCCACCACTTCAAGTTCGGAACCGTGGGAAAGCCGCTCAACGGCGTCCAGGTCCGTATCGGCGAGCACGACGAGATCCTGGTGAAGGGCCCCACCGTCAGCAAGGGCTACTTCAAGCGTCCCGAGGCGACCGCCGAGGCCTTCGTGGACGGCTGGTTCCACACGGGAGACGCGGGCCTCCTCGACGAGGACGGATGCCTCGTCATCACGGACCGGATCAAGGACCTGATCAAGACCTCCGGGGGGAAGTACGTCGCCCCCCAGGCCATCGAGGCCGCCTTGGGGAGCGATCCCTACGTGGAGCAGATCGCGGTCATTGGCGACGGGCGCCGCTTCATCTCGGCCCTCCTCGTGCCCTCCTTCCCCAACCTGGAGGAGTGGGCGCGAGCCCGAGGAATCGAGGCCGCCTCCCGCGAGGAGCTGGTGGCCCATCCTGAGGTGGTGGCCTTTTACCAAGAGCGAATTGACCGCCACAACGCCGGAGTGGCGCGCTTCAAGCAGGTCAAGAAGTTCACGCTCCTGCCCAGGGAGTTCACGCTGGAGGCCGGCGAGATCACCCCCACGCTCAAGGTGCGGCGCAAGCAGGTGCTGGCCCGGTACCAGAGGGAGATCGAGGCCATGTACGCCGAACCGTGATCCCCCGCGCAAAAGGCAGCCTCCTTGTGTGCCGTTGCCGTGCCGGGTTCAGCTCTTCCGCCGCCCAAAGAGAGCGGACGGAGGGGTACGGAGTTGCGTTACACTGTCGGCGCAGACCGCGGCAGAGAGCAAGCGGCCGCGGTTCTCGGGAGGAGGCGATGATGTTCAAGCTCGTACTGCTTCGCCATGGCGAGAGCCTATGGAACCGCGAGAACCGCTTCACGGGGTGGACGGACGTGGACCTCACCAGCCAGGGGGTGGCGGAGGCCGTGGAGGCCGGCCGGCTCCTGAAGGCGGAGGGCTACCGCTTCGACGAGGCCCACACCTCCGTCCTCAAGCGCGCCATCCGCACGCTCTGGCTCGTCCTGGACGAGATGGATCTCATGTGGATTCCGGTGATCCGCGACTGGCGCCTCAATGAGCGGCACTACGGTGCCCTGCAGGGGTTGAACAAGGGGGAGATGGCCGAGCGGTTCGGTGAGGAGCAGGTGAAGATCTGGAGGCGCAGCTACGACGTGCGTCCCCCCGCCCTGGAGCCTTCCGACGAGAGGTCCCCGGCCAGGGACCCGCGCTACGCGGGGCTGACCCAGAGTGAAATACCTCTCACCGAGTGCCTGAAGGACACGGTGGCGAGAGTTGTTCCCTGCTGGGAAGAGCGGATCGCCCCCCGCGTGCGGGAGGGGCGAAGGGTTCTCGTGGTGGCCCACGGCAACAGCCTGAGGGCGCTCGTCAAGCACCTGGACCGTATCAGCGACGAGGCCATCGTGAGCCTCAACATACCCACCGGCATGCCCCTGGTCTATGAGCTCGACGACGCCCTCGTTCCCCTCCGGCGCTACTACCTGGGAGACCCGGAGAAGGTCCGCCAAGCCACCGAGGCCGTCGCCAGTCAGGGCAAGGCCAAGAGGGGCTGAGGAACCGCCCTCGCTCGTGGCTTCCATCCGCCGTTCAGGCCACAGGAAAGTCTCGGCGCCGCTATGCTGCCCCGCCATCGGAGTGGGGCCATCCTCGGCTGTGGACGATTTCCACCGTTGCGGTGGAAAGGGCGGTGGAAAATGCTGTGAATTCTCCGCTCAAGGTCTTGCAAAGCCATGGGATGGCCGAAGGTGCACTCTCATTCAGCGCCCCCCGGGGCTCGGACTTGCGGGGGCCGGCGGTGAAGGGACGCACCTTCATCCTATGCCTCCAATCGTGGGATACTGCATGGGACAGAGCTATCGCGGGCGAAATGGAGGCAGGAAGCCCCAGGGCTGTTGCGGAGGGGGGTGGGCCCGCGGGGCGGCCGGCGAAGAGAACGGGTGCAGAGGAGATGCGAAGGTGGGGCGGCTGCTGATTGTATCCAATCGGCTCCCCGTGACCGTCAAGGCCGAGGAGGGGGAGTTCCGGATCACGCCCTCGGCTGGGGGGCTGGCCACGGGAATGCGGGGGCCCCACGAGGGCTCCGACTCCCTCTGGATCGGCTGGCCGGGTGAGCTGCCCCGGCTCAGCGATGCCCGCCGCGAGGAGCTGGAGCAGAGGCTCGCCGAGTTCCGCACGGCCCCCGTCTACTTGAGCCAGACGGAGGTCAACCGCTACTACGAGGGCTTCGCGAACGGCGTCCTCTGGCCCCTCTTCCACTACCTCACGGACCGGGTGCGCAGCGATGCCTGGAAAGATTGGCAGGCTTACTCCGAGGTGAACGAGCGGTTCGCCCAGCGGGTGGCCGCCGAATACCGGCCGGGAGATACGGTCTGGGTCCACGACTACCAGCTCTGCCTGGTGCCGGTCCTGCTCCGTCAGCTCGTGCCCGAGGCTCGCATAGGCTTCTTCCTCCACATCCCCTTCCCCTCGTCGGACGTGTTCCGCATCCTGCCCTGGCGGACGGAGATCCTGGAGGGCATTCTGGGCAGTGACCTCGTGGGCTTCCATACCTACCCCTACCTTCGCCATTTCAGCCGCTCACTCAACCTGTTGCTGGGGGTGGAACCGGAGGGCGAAAGCCTCATGTACGCCAACCGGGAGGTGCGCCTCGGCGTGTTTCCCATGGGAATCGACGCGGCCAGGTTCTCGGCCCTTGCCGGCAGCGCCGAGGTGGCGGAGGAGGTCGAGTCCATCCGTGAGGAGCTGGGGAAGCGCAAGCTTTTGCTCGGCGTGGACCGCCTGGACTACACCAAGGGACTCCCCGAACGCATGCTGGCGATGGAGCGGTTCCTGGAGCGGGAACCCTCCTGGAGGGGCAAGATCCGCTTCATCCAGGTGGTCGTGCCCTCCAGGACCAAGGTGGAATCCTACAAAGCCTTCCGCCGGAACCTCGACGAGCTCGTGGGACGAGTGAACGGCCGGTACGCCACCATAGACTCGGTGCCCATTCACTACCTCTTCCAATCCGTGTCGGAGAACCAGCTCGTGGCGCTCTACCGCGCGGCGGACGTGATGCTCGTGACGCCGCTACGGGACGGCATGAACCTGGTCGCCAAGGAGTTCGTGGCTTCGCGGCGGGACGGGGACGGTGTTCTGGTTTTAAGCGAGTTCGCGGGGGCCGCCGCCGAGCTCGCCGAGGCCCTCCAGGTCAATCCCTACGACGCGGACGCGGCGGCCACGGCCATCCACCGGGCGCTGACCATGCCCAGGGAGGAGCGCCGGGCGCGGATGGCGGCGCTCCAGAGGCGGGTCTTCACCTACGACGCCTACCGGTGGGCGGACACCTTCCGGAAAAGGCTCCAGGAGCCTCCCGCCGCCGAGGTGGACCGGATGCTCTCTCCCGCCGGCCTCTTGCAGGAGCTCGCCGGGCGTTTGCGCGCGGCGAAACGCCTGGTGCTCATCCTCGACTACGACGGAACCCTCGCTCCCTACGCCAGTTCGCCCCAGCTCGCCGAACCGGACGCGGAGCTCAAGCGCCTCCTGCAGGCCCTCAGCTCCCGTCCCGGCACCTCGGTTCACGTCGTGAGCGGACGCTCCCGCGAGCTCATGAGCCGGTGGTTTGGCCGGTTGCCGCTGGGGCTCCACGCGGAGCACGGGTTCTGGTCCAGGCTCCAACCGGGAGGCGAGTGGAGGCCCCTGAAGGTGCGTGCGCTCGATTGGAAGCGCCGGATCCTGCCGCTGATTGAGCTGGTGGCGACGCGGACGCCAGGTTCACTGATCGAAGAGAAGACGGCGGCCATCACCTGGTACTACAGGATGTCCGATCCGGAGCTGGGGGCTCGGCGGTTCGAGGAGCTCAGGCGCCTCTTGGAGAAGGAGGCCAGCGGTCTGCCCCTGGAGGTGATGACCGGCCCCAAGTCCCTCGAGGTCCGCGTGCGCGGTGTACACAAGGGGGCCATACTGGACCGCCTCGGCGCCAAGCGGGGGATCACACTGCTGGCCATGGGGGACGATGCGACCGATGAGGATCTCTTCGGGGCGCTCCCGGCGGGCGGTACCGCGGTGCACGTGGGCAGGGGGCCTAGCAGTGCGGCCTACCGGCTGGCCGATCCCGCCGCTGCGCGGAGCTTCCTCGCCTCTCTGCTGGGGTGAGGATGGATGAGGGATGGCCCCAATCCCGCGATGAAACCGGAACGGAGCCCGCCAATGTTGATGAACACGTGGTTTAGCTTCAATGTTCTTTCACCTGATAAGGGATTGGGGGCCTTTGAGCCGAAGGCGAAAAAGGCGTCCAAGGGTGGGGGTCCCTCCCTCTGGCTTTGCCAGCGGAGGGGGAGGGAATGGCCCTCCCCGTTCAGGAGACAAAGCCCTTCCCCCATGTGCCACCTGCGGCGCCGAAGGAGGGACCATTCGATCGCGGAATTTGGGGGATGGGGGGGCGGTTGCAAGCATTGTCTTCTCCTTTTTCCTTTTTCTCATCACTCCTTCCTCGCCCCGCCGTCCCCAATTCGTGTTCGGGGGCCGGAGGCGGCCCGGGGCACTGGATTTTCCCGCAGATTGTGTTATAACTATTGAAGGCCATGGGTGCCGAAGGATGTCTGCGGATGAGGCTTAGTGGTGCGAGTGGATCTCCGGCTCCCGTGCCTTTGGAGGCACGCCCCGATTCGTCCAGCGATTCATACGGTGCGGAAATGGTGCGGCGCCCCCCCGCGGGTGGGGGGATGGGTCAAGCCGTGTTTAGCTTCGGCCGGTTCGGGACGGTCCGGCCGCAGAGAGCGGGTTTGAAAAGGGAGGTGTTATGTCCGTCCGGCTGTTTGTAGGGAACCTCTCCTACGATGCGACTGAAGAGGAACTGAAGGCGTTGTTCGCCGCCGCGGGTCCCGTGGCCCACGTTCATCTCCCCAAGGATAGGGAGACGGGCAGGCCTAGGGGCTTCGCCTTCGTGGAGTTCCTCGAAAAGTCGCAGGCGGAGGAGGCCATCCGGCGCTTCAACAACCAGGATTTCAAGGGCCGGCCCATGGTGGTCAACGAGGCCAGGGCCCGAGAGGCGGGCACGGCCCCGCGCCCGTACACGCCCAGGCCTTACTCACCGCGTCCCTCGTCTTCGCGCCCCGACTGGAGCCCTGCCCCCGCGGGCGAGGAGGAGGAGGGGAAGCCGCGCGGGATCCGCAGGACCTTCGGCGGAGCGGAGAATGGCCCTCACAAGAAGAAGCGCTACGATAAGGGCGAAAGGGTTCCCAAGGGGCCTATCCGGGAACGCCACAGCGGGCGTCTGTACGACATTGAGGACGCCGAGGATGACGTCGAGTGGGAAGGCGACGACATCGCCAGGCGCGCGGACGACGAGGAGGAGTAGGGGCTCACTCGTCCTCGTCCCCCTCCTCCGGCTGGAGGAGGAAATCCTCGATGAGCTCAATCAGGGCATCCAGCCGCTGGATTCTCTTGGGGTCCGTCGCCCGGTTGGCCTGCACGGACAGGTAGCCGGCGATCTCCTCCCAGTCCTCTTCGGTGAAGGCCACCACCAGCTTCCCGCCGCGGACCGCCACGGCCCTTAGCTCCTCGGCGATTCCCAAGGCTTCCCCCGCCTCTCTCAGGAGGGTGTCTCTCTCACGGGGCGTCAACTCCATCTCGAGCTTCGGAGGCTCCTGGGGCACTTCAGTATCGTCCACGGCCTTCGCACCTCCCGGCCCGCCCCGGGTGGCGCCCCGGGGGAGTCCGGTGCCATCTTATCTCCGGGCATAGACGGCCGTCCAGAATTGGCGCCGGCGCAGCGCCGGGCGAGTGAGACGGGCCTTAAGCCAGCGGATCCTCGCCTGGGGGGCTGAATCGGGGAGGAAGCGTGCAGCTCGCAACGAATCTCTTCTACCAGCTCGGCTGGGACCTGACCTGGTGGACCCTGCTCCTGGCCGCGGCGGAGCTGATGGCCCTTGTGACCATCCCCTCCGTTCTCATCCAGCGAAGAGGCCAGCCGCTGGCGGCCCTGGCGTGGGTTCTTGGCCTCATGGCCGTGCCCTTCGCGGGGGTCCTGGTCTGGTGGGGCATCGGTCGCAGCCGCCTGGAGCGGAAGCGGCGCAAGCGCGCCTCCGCCCGCTGGGCCATCGTCAGGGGATTCGCCTCCCTCAGGCCTCAGGTCCCCGAGCTCACCCACCAGCAGGAGGAGAAGCTCCTCCCCATCCGAAAGCTCCCCCTCCAAGAGTCCTGGGGTGTCTTCCCGGCGGTGCACGGCAACCGTGTCCAGATCCTTGTGGACGGAGCGCAGACCTACGAGGCGCTCGATGCCCTCGCGCGCGGCGCCCGCCACCACCTGCACTTCCTCTTCTATACCTGGGAGCCCGACGAAGTGGGGAAACGGTTCAGGGACCTGCTGGCCGAACGCGCACGGGAGGGAATCGAGGTGAGGGTGTTGTGCGACGCGGTGGGGAGCTCGGCTTCGCGGCGGGGCTTCTTCTCTCCCCTGGAGGAGGCCGGCGGCCGCGTGACCTTCTTCATGCCCCCGCGGTTTCTCGGCCGCGGCCTAACGGTCAATTTCAGGAACCACCGGAAGCTCGCGGTGGCGGACGGGGGCAAATCTTACGTCGGGGGGCTGAACATCGGGAAGGCCTACACGGGCGCGTGGAGGGACGTCGGCTTTCTCCTGGAAGGCCCCGTCAGCGCCCAGCTTCAGGAGGTCTTCGCCGACGACTGGTTTTTCTGCACGGGCGAGAACCTGGCCGACTCCCTCTACCTGGGGGGCGCTTCGCCGGTGCCGGGGAAGGCAGGGGAGGCGTATTGCAGGATCATCGCCGGGGGTCCGGACAATCCCTACAACGCCACCCACGACGCCTGTTTCATCGCCATCAGCCACGCCCGGGAGCGCGTCTGGCTCACCACCCCCTACCTCATCCCGAGCCAGGCCATCGAGACGGCGCTGAGAACCGCCGTCTACCGCGGCGTGGACGTGCGCCTGCTGGTGCCCCACCGCTCGGACGTGCCGCTGGCCCAGCTCGCGGGCCGCTCCTTCTATCCGAACCTGCTCACCGCGGGGATCCGGATTTACGAGTACCTTCCGGCGGTCCTGCACAGCAAGGTGTGGCTCTTCGATGACGACCTGAGCGTCATCGGCAGCGCCAACCTGGACAGCCGCAGCTTCCGGCTGAACTTCGAGATCAGCTGCTTCACTCACAGCGGGCCCATCAATGGGGCCCTGGCCGCGCAGTTCGAATCCAACCTGGCGCAGAGCCGCGAGGTCTCCCTGCTGGAGCTGAGCCGCGCGAGCAAGTGGCAGCAACTCAAGGAGGCCGCCATGAACCTCTTCAGCCCGCTGTTGTGAGGCGCGAGACGGGAGAGGCGAGACGCTAGACGCTAGACGCTAGACGCTAGACGCTAGACGCTAGACGCTAGACGCTAGACGCTAGACGCGAGACGCTAGACGCTAGACGCGAGACGCTAGACGCTAGACGCGAGACGCTAGACGCTAGACGCTAGACGCGAAAGGCGAGAGGCGAGACGGGAGACGCGAGAGGCGAGACGCGAAAGGCGGGAGGCGGGAGGCGAGGCGCGACGGTGTGTTCCTTGCCTCATCGCTCAATCGCCTCATCACCTCAACACATCATCACCAAATTCCCCTTCCGTTCTCCCTCTGCTATCCTATCGCGCGGCTCGCGTGGGCGGGCCACCCTCCGGGAGTTTGAGCCATGAGTACGCCTCACGCCGAGACGATCGCCGCCGAGCTTTCCCTGACCCTCACCCAAGTGGCCGCGACGGCCGAGCTTCTGGCCAGCGGAGCCACCGTGCCCTTCATCGCGCGCTACCGCAAGGAGGCCACCGGTTCGCTCGACGAGGTGGCCGTCGCCGCCGTGCGCGACCGGCTGGCGCAGCTCCAGGCCCTGGAATCGCGCCGGGCCGCCATTCTGGGCTCCCTCGAGGAGCGGGGCCTGCTCTCATCCGAGCTGGAAGGCGCCCTGCGCGGCGCCCAGACCCTGGCCCTCCTCGAAGACCTCTACCTGCCCTACCGGCCCAAGCGCCGCACGAGGGCCGCCGTGGCGCGGGAACGGGGCCTGGAGCCTCTAGCCCTCAGGCTGTGGGCCCAGGACCCCGCGGATTCCTTCGACCCGCTGGAGGCCGCCCTTCCCTTCGTGGATGCCGAAAAGGGGCTCGCTTCGCCCGAGGAGGTCCTGGCGGGCGCCAGGGACATCCTGGCGGAGATGGCCAGCGAGAACGCTGAGGCTCGGGGCCGCATGCGGGAGCTCTTTTTCCGTGAGGCCCGTTTCACGGCTAAGGTGGTGGCCGGGAAGGAGACCGATGGGGCCAAGTTCCGCGACTACTTCGACTGGAGCGAACCCGCAGCGGCGGCGCCGTCCCATCGAATCCTGGCCATGCGCCGCGGGGAGAAGGAGGGCTTCCTCACGCTCAAGGCCGCGCCCCCCGAGGAGGAGGCGCTGGCGCTCCTGGAGGGGCTCTTTCTGCGGGGGAGCGGCCCCGTCACCGACCAGGTGAGGCTCGCGCTGGCGGACGGCTACAAGCGCCTTCTCGCTCCCTCCATGGAGACGGAGCTAAGGCTCGAGACCAAGCGCCGCGCCGACGAAGCGGCCATCCGCGTCTTCGCGGAGAACCTGCGGGTTCTTCTGCTGGCCGCCCCGCTGGGACGCAAGGCCGTGCTCGGCGTGGACCCGGGGCTGAGAACGGGGTGCAAGCTGGCCTTCCTGGACCCGCAGGGCAAGCTTCTCCACCACGACGTGGTCTACCTGACGGGCTCGGACCGGGAGGCCGGGGAGGCGAGGGAGAAGCTCCTCTCGCTCGTGGAGCGGTTCGGCACCGAGGCAGTGGCGGTCGGCAACGGCACGGGAGGCCGCGAAGCCGAGATTTTTTTCCGCAGGATAGGCCTGCCCAAGGGTGTGGCCGTGGTGATGGTCAACGAGAGCGGCGCCTCCATCTACTCGGCCTCGGAGGTGGCGCGGGAGGAATTCCCCGACCTGGATCTCACGGTGCGCGGGGCGGTCTCCATCGGCCGGCGGCTCCAGGACCCCTTGGCGGAGCTGGTGAAGATCGATCCCAAATCCATCGGTGTGGGCCAGTACCAGCACGACATGGACCAGGCCGGACTCAAGCGCGCGCTGGACGACGTCGTGGCCTCCTGCGTCAACCGCGTGGGGGTGGAGGTGAACACCGCCAGCCGGCAGCTCCTCGCCTACGTGTCGGGTCTGGGGCCGCAGCTCGCGGCCCGCATCGTGGAGTACCGCGAGGCTCGCGGCCCCTTCCGGAACCGGCGGGAGCTGCTGGAGGTCCCCCGGCTCGGCCCGAAGGCCTTCGAGCAGGCGGCGGGCTTCCTGCGGATCCGCGACGGGGAGGAACCGCTCGACGCCAGTGCGGTGCACCCCGAGCGGTACGGTGTGGTGGAAGCGATGGCTCGCGACCTGGGCTGCTCCGTGGCTGGCCTGCTGCGACAGCCGGAGCTTCGGGCCCGTATCGAACCGAGGCGCTACGTCACCGCTGAGGTCGGACTTCCCACGCTGACCGACATCCTCGCCGAGCTGGAGAAGCCGGGGCGGGACCCCCGGGAGCGCTTCGAACCCTTCGCCTTCGCCGAGGGGATCGAAAAGATCGAGGAGCTGCGCCCCGGCATGCGTCTTCCGGGAATCGTGACCAACGTCACCGCCTTCGGAGCTTTCGTGGACGTGGGGGTGCATCAGGACGGGCTGGTGCACGTGAGCCAGCTCGCCGATCGTTACGTCAAAGACCCCTCCACCGTGGTCAAGGCGGGCCAGCGGGTGATGGTCAACGTCCTGGAGGTGGACCTCCAGCGCCGGCGAATCGGGCTCTCCATGAAGGGGGTCTCGCAGTCCAGAGGCGAAGATTCCCCCTCCAAGAGCGGGCCGGCGCCGGGCGAAGGGGGCGCAGGAAGGGGGCGCTCCTCCAGACCGCCCCGATCCAACTGGTTTACTGAGGCGATGGCGAAAGGGAAGCGCTCCAGCTGACCCAAATTCCGCGATGGATTGGTCTTACCTTTGGCGCTGCAGGTGCTTTCCGAGGGAAAGGCTTTTTCTCCCAAACGGGGAGGGGGATTTTCTTTCGCGTTCCGCTGGCGAAGCCAGACGGAACGCTCGGTTTGCCTTTCGGGTCTTTCGCGTTCCGCTGGCAAAGCCAGACGGAACGCTCGGCTTGCCCTTCGGGGCCCTCCCCGCTCCACGGGCAAAGCCCGCGGAGCCTCACCCCACCCTTGGCGCATTCTTCCCCCGGATCCAGTCCGGGGTCGAATGCCCCCAATCCCTTGGCGGGTGATTGTGCGGTTATGCCGGCCATGAAGATCCATGGGGATTTGCACTTCCATTTCGCCTTTCATCGCGGGATTGGGGGCTGAGGGGGCCATTGTAGGTTGGAGCGGGCGCGAGGATACTGGAGAGAGTGGAGGGATGCATGCGCAGCGGCTTCATCGCGGTGGTAGGGCGGACCAACGTGGGCAAGTCCACCCTGGTGAACGGTTTGGTGGGTGAGAAGGTGGCCATCGTCACCCCCAAGCCCCAGACCACGCGAAATGTCATTCGGGGCATCCTGAACGAGGCGAGGGGCCAGATGGTCTTCCTCGACACCCCCGGACTCCACAAGCCCCGCACGAGAATGAACCAGACCATGGTGCGGCAGGCGCTCGAATCGGTGGAGGGGGTGGACGCCGTCCTCTGGATGGTCGACGCCTCCCATCCCTGGCAGGCCGAAGAGGAGCGGCTGGCCGCCCACCTGGCCAAGGCCGGCCGGCCGGTGGTCATGGCCGTAAACAAGATTGATACTCTCGGCTCGCGGGAATCCGTGCTCCCCGTCCTGTCGGACCTGGCCCTCCGCGTGCCGGAGTGCACGCTCTACCCGTTGAGCGCGCTGGATCCCTCGCACTACCCGGGCTTGCTGGACCTGCTCTTTCCGCTGCTGCCCGAAGGGGAGCCGCTCTTCCCGCCCGAGCTCTACACCGACCAGCCGGAGAGGCAGCTCGTGGCGGAGGTGGTCCGGGAGCACGTCTTCTCCCACACCTTCCAGGAGGTGCCGCACTGCGTGGGCGTCCTGGTGGAGAGCTTCGAGGAGGCGGCGGAGGAGGGGGGCAAGGTGACCCTCCACTGCGCCATTCTCGTGGAGCGCGAGAGCCAGAAGCCCATCCTCATCGGCAAGGGCGGCCAGAACCTCAAGGCCATCGGCATGGGTGCGCGCAAGGAGCTCCAGCGCATCCTGGGCTGCGGGGTGGAGCTGAGGCTCTTCGTGAAGGTCAGGCCCGATTGGCGCGAGGACGCCTCCATCCTTCGCGAGATGGGGCTGGCGTGAGCATGGCATGCTTGTCCAAAATAGCCCGCTTTGCCCGCTTCGAAGAGCGGCGCCGGTCCAGGCGTTCTTCAGACGGCTGCTGGCCTTCGGCGCTGCATGGCTTCGCGCCTCAGGCCGCATCCGTAACTTCGAACCCTCCTGCTTCGTCAGCCTTCGGTGTCCGCATCCTCGGCGTACAGGGAGTACGCTTCCGGTGCGGCCGCCTCGGCTTCCTCCCATGAGGCCCATCGGCGCCGGAACGCGCCTTTCTCCGCTTCGCTCCGGAAGGCAGGCAGGCCGACAGAGGGCTGAGGCTATTTTGGGCAGCCATGCGAGGATCGAAACGAGGAGACGGTGAAACAGGGGAACGGGGCGTGGAGGGCAGGCCTTCGAGAAGGCTACCGCGCCTTCAACGCCCCATCCCCCTGTCATTGCCTGCGGATTATTCGCCGCTCCCGGCCTTCCCGAACTGCCGGATGAGGTCCTTGAGGGCCACCACCACCCCGGGTTTGTCCTTCAGGTCGGGGTTGGGGGCCATGGCGGCGCTCTTGCCCACGGCCGTGCCGCCCTCCACGATGGCCTTTTCGATGGTTGCGTCGGAGGTGGCCTTCTGCCAGGCCTGGTTGTGATAGTCCTGAGGCTTGGGATTGAGGGCCACCGAGGCGGGTCCGTTCCCGCGCCCGTCCTGCCCGTGGCAGACGGCGCAACGCGTCTTGAAGATCTGGAGGGCCTCCGCACGGTCCGCCGCGGTCACCACCGCGCCGGAGCCCGCTCCGGCCGCGGGGGAGGCCGATGCCTGAGGAGCTCCGAGGACGATGAGCAGGAAAAGAGAGAGGGCTGCAAAGAGGGCCGCCGTTGTGATTCGCGTGCTGGAAGATGTCCGCATTCAAATCCTCCTTTGAGGTTGTCAGCGCTCGGATAGCCCCTTGCACCACCAACGGAAAGGCGGGGAAACCGAGAAGACCCGCCGCCTCCTCCCCTCGGGAGCAATGGGCGGAGCTGGTTCGCGTCGCGCCTTCCAGTGAAAGGCGGAACCTCTCCTTTGCAATAAACGTCGCAAGCGGGCGCTTATGCCCGCCGCCGGGCGGGGAGGGCCCGGAAGGGACCCCCAAGCTCTCTCCCTGGCGGCGCCAGCGGAAGGCGAAAAAGAGGGCCTCGCCGTCCTGGAGACAAGGCCTTTCCCTCGCAAGTTACCCCCCCGCCGAAGAGAGGATCCACCCATCGCGGAATGGGGGGCACACTCGCCATCGCCCTAGGAAATCTCTACGGCCACCGGGCAATAGCGCTCCGGCGGTTCATCCGGCGTGATGAGGGGCGTGGCGCTGAGCCGGGGCAGGAAGCCGGCGAGGCGGCCCAACAGCACGAATTCGCCGACCTGGAGGTAGGAGCATCCCTGGCGATCCTGACGCGCGGGCTCAGGGCGCAAATAGGCTTGAACCACCGTGTCCCCCCTGAGCAGCCCGCCCTGGACCGCCTCGCGCCACCGCTCGGGGGGAGTCAACCCTCCGGCCAGGACGCCGGAGCCCTCGTAGCCACGGGCGGGTTTCAGGATGAACTCCGCGGGCCGCCGAAGGAGCAGGGTCTCCATCTCCGCCGTCTCCCCGTTGAACTCCGTCTCCCCCTTCGCCAGCCGGCGCGTCCAGGGGATCGTGGCGGCCAGGCTGGCGCGCACCCTCTCCGGGTAGAGATGGCCGAAGGCGGGGTCCGAGAGCAGCACGAAGAGGGTCTTGCTCCAGGCCGGGTCTGTCCGGAACCCGCCCACGAAGCAGGCGGCGTCGCCGAGGTAGGCATCGAGGAAGGGACGCACCTCGTCCGCCCGGGCGAAGATCTCCTCGCTCACGGCGCGCCGGTAGACGAGGTCGATGACCCCCGAGCGCCCCGCCAGCCGGCCATCCTTGAGGTGCAGGCCCCGCGGGTCCTCGAGGAAGGCGGTGAAACCGCTCTTCGTGAAGAAGGCCGCCAAGGCCTCCTGCTCGGGGCGGGTCCCCACCTCTTCCCAGTCCACGATGGCGATGCGCGGCTTCTCGATGCCGCGCCGGTCCCACTGCCGAAAACAGGAGAGGAGGGCCTTGAGCAACTTGCTCTGGAGGGGCGTCTCCTCCCCACGCCGGCCGGTCTCCCGGCGCCACAGGGCGGAAAGGGCGGCGGCGTAGTGCCAGCCCGCAGTGCCATCGGTGTTGAACTCCATGAAGCGGGGACCGTCCGGGAAAAGAAAGGAGTCCATGCGGCCGAGCGGAATGGCCGGCTGATAGCCGGGATCTTTGAGGATACACTCGGTCTGAAGCGGGCCGTAGCCGAACGGCTCCCTGAGGCTGGGAGTGCGGACAAAGGCATCGGAAACGATCTCCGCCGCCCTCCAGAGCTGCTTTACGGCATCGGCTAGCTTTTCCAGCGCTTCCGCGCCTATGTCAAAGGGGGTGCGGGTCACGGGCAGGGGACGGCCCCGAAAAGCGATTCCGTGCTCCACCAGGAGTTCGTCAGACCAGGGGTTATCGAAGGAGGGGGCCATCAC
>Ga0207433_10006416_pt1 | contig 20326 bp, 20 predicted proteins | sample YelNatPaOPGAMG01_FD_187559 | JGI IMG/M metagenome (GOLD analysis project Ga0207433, IMG submission 187559) | Hot spring thermophilic microbial communities from Obsidian Pool, Yellowstone National Park, USA - OP-RAMG-01 (SPAdes) (version 3) | ecosystem: Environmental > Aquatic > Thermal springs... | reverse complement strand
CTTAGGCAATTCTCTATGTTTTTCTCCTCATTTTTGGTAGTTATAATTACGGAAACTATATTGCCCATCAGCGAATTACGGTAATATCTACGAATTTACGAATACATTACGAATATACGAATACATCAACATCATCTACGAATTACGAATCTTTACGAATGTACGAATTAGAGGTTGACGATTCTTTTAAATTTAACATCTTTTGAACCAAAGTTTGCCAGTATTCCCAGTTTTAATCCCGAAACTTTTAGATATTCAGAAATCTGCTCTCTATTCCTTATCCCCACAATCTGATAGCTTAATTCTGGATAAATTAAGTCTTTTTTTATAACCTTCTTTTTGTAATTCATTTCATTCGTAAATTCGTATTAGATTCGATATTGGATGATGAATAAGTATATTTTTCTCCTCATTTTTGGTGGTGATGATTACAGAAACATCCATTTTTTATTAAATTGCCCAAGCAGGGATTAAATAGATTTTTGTTTTTTTAAATTTCAAGATATTAAATTCTCTCAAATGAATAATAAAAGCTTTAGAGGGTTGATAAAAATTTATAAAACTTTTAAGTCCTGATGGTAAAGGTTGCTTAAGGGAGTAATTTAGTTTTACCTCTATAGGATAAACCTCCTTTAAATTCTCTTGCCAGATGAAATCTACTTCGTTCTTTGCCTGACTTCTCCAAAAACGAATTCTATCTGAAAAATCATTCTCTGTGTTGAGCTGGTTGAAGACAAAATTCTCTAAAATTGTTCCACTATCCTGCCTTTGCCTTAAGGGATTAAAATTATTAATTACTGCATTCCTCAAACCAATATCTTCAAAGTAAACTTTAGGCATCTTAGTAATTTCGGTTCTTTTATTGGTGAAAAAAGGTGGTAACAATTTAAGAACATAGGTATTCTCTAATAAGAATAGATATTTTTTCACGGTTGGACGAGATAGCCCTGTAGATATAGATAGTTCTTGCTCTTTTACTAAATTGCCAATTTGAAGACAAAGTAAAGAGACAAGATTATTATAACCAGAAACATCTTCAATCTCACCAATATCACGAATATCTCTTCTAATATATAAAGAGTATATTTCCTGAAGGTCTTTCTGTCTTATAAGAGGATTCTCTTTCAACGAAACAGCAGGATAGCCACCAAAAATTAGATAATCCATAAGAAGCTCACTAATTCTTTCTTTATCAGTTGGCTTTAACTTTTTAATTTCGTCTTCGGGATGTAGAGCAGAAATCCAAAATTTAAGATTAAATTTTGAAAGGACCTCCTTTAAATTTCTTTCATTTTTAAATTCGAGAAATTCTTTGAAATTTAGTGGCTTAATTATGAAGCGATAAATTCGTCCGGTTAATCTATCGATAAATTTCTTTTTGATCTCTAAGGAAGAAGACCCCGTAACAATAAATTTAAGTTTTGGTTTATAGTGGTCATACAGGTATTTTAAAAAAGAAGATGGATTAGTAAGATGTTGTATTTCATCGATAAAGACATATACCTTTTTTTTCAGGTCAACACCTTTATCCTTCAACACCTGCCAGAATTTATTAAAATCCTTTAAGCTTTCTAAGAGATTAAAATCATAGATATTCTCTAAATCAAGGTAAATGATTTGAGAAGAAGCGATATTTTTTTCTTCTAATAAGTACCTAATTAACAGGTATAAAAGTGAGGTCTTACCCGTCTGTCTTGCACCGGTTAACAAAATGATATTATCTTGCTCAAGATAAGGGATTATCTTAGAAAAAATCTGTCTGGGTAGTAAATTTTCAGGAAAAATGACATTCATTTTAACTATAATTTACATTTTCTTTAAGAATTTGTCAAGAATTTTTCTTTTCTATCAAAATCCCAGTTTTCAGGATAGTTAAATTCTCATCAAAGCCACTAATCTCCCGTAGTTCACAGGTTACGGACTTGACAATATTCTTTTCCTCATTTTTAGTGGTGATGATTATCGATACTTGTTTATCGTTCATCGGTTTTAAGTTTCGGTTAGGTTTAAGGGTTTCGTTTAGTGTTTTATTTGCATCTACGAATTACGGTAACATCTACGAATTACGAATCTAATACGAATATACGAATGGTTTACTATTTACGAATTTACGAATCAGTACGAATATACGAATGTAAGTTAATAATGCGTTTGAATTTTAATTCTTTTGAACCAAAGTTGGCCAGGATACCTAATTTTAATCCCGCGACTTTTAAATATTCAGAAATTTGCTCTATATTCCTCTTAGAGAATCTATCTCCTTTCTTAATTTCTAAAATTACTTTGTTTTCAATTAGGAAATCTAAATATTGACGGCCAATTATCTTTTTCTTGAAGTATAATGGAATAAAAACTTGTTCTTTAAAGGATAAATTACATCCTTTTAGTTCAGTAGCAATTGCTCTTTGATAATATTTTTCATGATGTCCAGGTCCTAATTGATTATAGACTTCAAACAAAATTCCCACAATCTGATAACTTAATTCTGGATAAATTAATTCTCTTTTAACAATCCCCTTACTCATCTTTTTCCATATTCGTAAATTCGTAAGAGATTCGTAATTAGTTGATGAAAAAAATTCCCACTCGCTTTTGGCGGTTATTATAGAAACTATGTTAAACATCTACAAATTTACGAATCATTACGAATATACGAATCTTTTATTCATAAATTCGTAAGAGATTTGTAATTAATGATGAAAAAATTTTCCACTCGTTTTTAGTCGTTATTATAACGGAAACATCTATCGTCCATCGGTTTTGGTTTTCGGTTATGTATCGGTTGCGTTTAGCGGTTTTCGACCGGCGGTTTTTCTTTTTTCTTCATACGCAACCTAAAATTACAAATAACGATAGACGATACTTAACCGCAGACGAAATCTTTTTAGACGAAATCGTTTTTCTTTAATGAGTTATAATTTCGCCCTATTAAAATTTTAGACTTCAAAATAATTTAAGGTATTTAAATTTTTTAGTCTAAATTTGGGTTTAGTAATATTATAAAGAAAAATTTTTGCTTTTTTATAAGTATTTTTAAAATAAAGCAGATTACTCAGGTCCTTTCTTTTTATCTCATTTTTATATTTAACCTCGTAAGCAGCAAGTTTTCCTTCCTTTTCTACTACAAAATCAATCTCTCTTTTATTCTTATCTCTCCAAAATTTTATCTGGGTGAGGAAATCTGACTTTTTTATGAATTGAGAAAACAAAAAATTCTCTATTAAGAAAGAATTATCCACCCGTGAATCAAAATCATTAAAGTCTTTCAAAAAATAGTTTCTTGCCCCGGGGTCATAGAAATAAACCTTTGGTGCTTTTACAACTTCTTTATTTTTATTTGTATAAAAGGGCTGAATCAGAGAAATTATAAATGTCTGGTTTAAAATATCAAGGTAGCGTTTTAATGTATTTATATTAATATGATTAAATGTGCATAACTCTGAATAATTAATAATTTTCCCTATATTTAGGGCGAGGTATTTTAAGATATCTAATGCGGCATAAGGATTTTTGATATTCAAAAATTCCAAAAGGTCCTTCTTTACAAAAAGGTCAAAAATATTTTTTAAAATCTCTTTCTTCTCAGACATACTTTTAGAAAGCACAACCTCAGGATAACCACCAAAAATACAGAATTCTTTTACATAATGGTTAAGTTTTTCTTGTATTATTTGCGGGATATTGCTTTTAATATTTTTAAGTTTCTCTGCTAAATCTTCATCTTTAAAATAAATAAATTCTTCAAAACTTAAAGGATAAAGATAAAAAATATTTTTTCTTCCTGCCAAACTTTCTTTTAGATGCTTTACGATGCCTAAAGAGGAAGAGCCAGTAGCAAATATTTTAAGATTTGGATGATGATCGTAGATATTCTTTAGAATTATATCTATACCTTTTACAGTATGAAACTCATCTAAAAACAGAACAAATTTTTCTTTTTCATTATACCCATTAAATTTTAGATAGTTCAATAATTCCGTATAAGAAGAAAATATTCTTTTATTTTCAATTATATCCAGGTCGACAAATAAATTATTATATTTAGTCTTTCCCTTTAATTGTTTAAGAAGCATAGTCTTACCGCTCTGTCTTGGGCCAAGAATAATAGAGATGTGCCTTTTATTAGTATCTTTTATTAAAGTATCTTCTAAAAGCCTTTTTTTATACATATTCTATTTTATTATTATGTTGATATTTTAGAATAATCTATTTTATTAGTCAACTAAATTTTTGGTTATAGCGCATCTGATTACTAATTGCCATCCACGTGACCATTATTTGATTTTCTTTAATTTCTTATAAATGCTATCTATACATAAATAAACTTCGTCTTTTTTGATAAACTCATAAATCTTTTTTGCTTCTTCCATACCATAAATATGAACTATCTGATTTCTTTTATCAATCATTTCTAAAAATAAATCTTCATATTGCGCATCAATTAATCCTGCTTTAAAGGCTTCTTTAAAACATTGTAGGGGTGTAGAAGCAATTACCCCTTCAATTCTTAAATACTCTTTTATTGTCTTCCATAATGCTTCAAATGTATATTCAAAACGTTTGGTAGTAACTTCTATAATTAATTCTTCACTTAAAAAACTAAATAAAGCAGGTTGTCGAGTTATCTCTTCAAATTTTTTAAATGCTTTCTCAAATTTCTCAAAAGTTCTTCTGAATTTTTCGTCTTTTTCCATAATATTCCCTCCTCTAATATATTTTTTAAAAGTAGGCTATCTACTTCTTGGGTAAGATTGATTAGTTCAATATCTCTTAAAGTTCCAGCTTTGGTCTCTAATTCCTCTTTTACTTTAACTATTTTTGAAGGGGGTATGGGATTCTTAGAATATATTGCTAAATCAAAATCAGAAAGATTATCTATCTTATTTTTCGCAAAAGAACCGAATAAAAATAGAATATAGTCATTTCCAAAATATTTATCAAGAATAGAAATTATTCTTTTTTTAATCTTTCTTATATTATTTTGATATTTCATCTCTTATTTTTTGTCTATTTTCCTGAAATTGGTATCTTTTCTCTTTACTTCCTAACTTACCTAAATCCTCTCTACTCTCATTATAAAGATAACTCTTTATACATTCTTCTAAGACCTCATGGATATCGCGGATTTTAAAACCAGTCCTTTCTAATTTTTTGGGGGAAAGGATAAGATTTGTCCTTACCAATTTTAGTCTTTTTAGATTAATTATTTCGTATTTAAAATCAGGAACATACTTTTTATATACCTCTAAGAGTTCAGGATATCTTAAAGCACCCTTATTTACTACATTAAATACTCCTACAGCATTTATCTTTATTAAATGTTTAAGTGCCTTGATAAAATCGGGAAGATAGGTTATGGAATTGGGAATGTCGATTACCCGTTTGTATTTAATCAGTTTAGTAAGTAGGTTTCTGGGATGGGGACGATTATCTAAGGGAACGCGCGGTCTTAAGATTAAGATGGGATAATTTTTAGAAAGGATTTTTAAAGCCTCTTCTGCATAAATCTTTGTTCGACTATAGAAAAGCTCAAAAAAATCAGGACTTTGTTCTTCTTTTATGGGTTTTTGTTTTTTATAGTCAAAATGATAAATACAGCCAGAACTGATATGGATGAGTTTTATATTTTTTCTTATACATAATTCGGCAAGTATTAAGGGAACAAAACTATTCGCAATTAATGTTTTATCTATATCCTTCTCACAATCATCAACATTTTCTCCAATGTGTCCAATGCAATTGATAATGATTTTGGGGTTAAATTGCTTAAATATATCTTGGGCATCTTTAAAAGAAAGGATTTTTCTTTCAGCAATAGGAAAACCCAATTCTTCCTGAATCCTTGAACCAATAAATCCCTTTCCCAAGATAATTATTTTATCTTTCATCAATTATTCTTAAAAGGTATTCTCCGTAATTGGTATTGTATCCTTTAGCTAATTTTTTAAGTTGTTTTTTATCGATATAGCCCATCCGGTAGGCAACCTCTTCAATACAACCAATCTTTAAACCTTGACGCTCCTCTATAGTTTTGATAAATAAAGAGGCATCAATTAAGGAATCATATGTTCCTGTATCTAACCAGGCATAACCTCTTCCTAAAAGGATTAATTTCAATTTTTTCTTTTTTAAATAGATATTGTTTATATCGGTAATCTCTAATTCATTCCTCCAAGAAGGTTTAAGGGTTTTGGCAAATTTTACTACCTCATGGTCATAAAAATATAAGCCCGTAACTACCCAGTTGGATTTTGGCTTTTTGGGTTTTTCTTCAATAGAAACAATGTTTTTTTCTTTATCAAATTCAATAACCCCGTATCTTTGCGGTTCTTTTACATAATAGCCGAATATAGTTGCTCCATTATATTCCTTTGCTTCCTTAAATAAATCGGGAAGTCCGTGTCCAAAGAAAATATTGTCTCCTAAGATGAGCGATACTTTATCCTTACCAATAAATTCTTCTCCGATAATAAATGCTTCCGCTATCCCCCGCGGTTCTTTCTGTTCTGCATAAGAAAGATTAAGTCCTAACTCTTTTCCATTACCTAATAGATTTTTGAAATAGAAAAGTGCCTGGGGGCTAGAAATAATTAGTATCTCTCTAATCCCCGCAAGCATGAGCACTGAGAGAGGGTAATAAATCATCGGTTTATCGTAAATGGGAAGGAGTTGCTTACAGAGACATTTGGTAATGGGATAAAGACGGGTTGCTTTTCCTCCAGCTAAAATTATCCCTTTCATATCTTCTCTTTTTTCTCAAACCATTGGTTAAATTCAATGATTATAGAGTTAACCCCAAATCCAAAACAGAAGGAAAGACAGAATATTTTAAAACCTGTTTCTAAATTAAAGGTTTCTACAGAAATTTCTAATTTTGGGAAAAGAATAAAGGTAAAAATCGTGCTTAAAATCAGGGAGGCAATCGTCCTTCTTAGGTATTTTTTATCAAATTTAATTTTTTTTCCTTGATAGAGCTTACGAAGATAAGGAATCATCAAACGAGCAAATATCCCTAACCATATGCCAAAAAGTAATAGGATAAATTCTTTATCCATCTAAATTACCTCCCGAGAAATCTCTTATATGCCCCAAAACTTTCCAACCTGCTCTTAAAAAGTAGAATAGGTCATCTTTATCTCTAATACTCTTAATCCGATTGTAAATAAACTCCGGATGGAAAGAAATTCGATAGATATCTTGAACAAAGGAAAGAAGAATTTTATCAGGAATAGGAGTTTTCATCACTGGTTCCTTCATATCAAAACGTTCCCAATCAAGGGTCTTTAACCAGTTATTCTTTTTACATTCTTCGAAAAGAGGCGTTCCGGGATAAGGAATAACTAAGGTTGCCTGGACAGTATAGGCATAACCTTTTCTTAAAAGCCATTTTCCTAAATTTAATGTCCTTAAAGCATCTTCATAATCCTCCCAGGGATATCCAAACATAATGGTAATATGGGGATAAAGCCCTGCCTTTCTTGCCTGCTTACAGTCCTGGATAATTCTTTCTATTTTCAAATTTTTATTTATTCTATCTAAAGTTTTTTGATTGGCTGATTCTAAACCAAATAGTAAAAGTCTAAAGTTTGCCTTCTTGAGCAAAAGGAAATCTTCATTGGTTAATGCCCCAAAGCGCATATTACAGTCAAAGTATATTTTTTTATGATACCCTCGTTTAATTAAACCTTTACAGAAATCTCTTAGCCAATCACCCACAGGAAATGTTCCTGTATCGTCCATAATTTCACGAATATTGTATTTTTCTATAAGCATACCTATCTCATCTAAAACATTTTCCACACTCCGCAAGCGAAATTGTGGATAAAGAGTTGGCCAGGAACAAAAACTACACCGATGATACCAGCAGTCTCTTCCGCTCATAATGTAAGTTCCGGGAGTTCTCTTATAATTTCCATTCTTATAGGCATAGAGCCACCACTTGGTCAAATCGCGATCAATAAAAGGTAAACTATCAAGTTCGTGGTTGAGCTGAAATTCCCCTGTATTTTTAATTTGGCCATTTTGGCGATAATAAATCCCTGGCTCCAGCTTAGTAGGTAGTAAGTAGTAGGTAGTAGGTAGAATCTGTTCAAGTGTATTGCATAAATTTAATAAAAGAAAGTCATAGTCACCACCGGTAAGGATAAAGTCAACCGGAGAGTTTTGCATCGATTCTAAGGGTAAAGCGGTAACATGGTCACCAAATAATACAGTCCATAGTCGATAGTCGTTAGTTGATAGCTTTTTCAAATCATTTATTATCTCCCAGTGTTTTTTAACTACCGGTGTCTTGGTTTCAAAAGCAATTAAATCCGGTTTTTCTTTAATTATAATTTTTTCAAATTCACTATAGGATAAATTTTCCGCAATGCCATCAAGCCAGATTACTTCATGTCCTGCTTCTTTTAAGAGTGTAGCAGAAATTGCCGGAACCACCGGATAAATGTAGGTTGGTTCTTTAAAATATTGGAATTGACGATTTTGACCTAAAAGGGGAACTCCTTTGGGAGAATCTAAGGGTGGATAAGCAATCATTACTTTCATTCTTCTTTCAGCTTTCTTGCTAAAATCCCTTTAAGGAAGAAAATTCCATAAGTAAGATGAGTCAATATTATACCAAAAAAGACAAAGATAAACAATCGACAAGGATTATTTTTAATTTTTAAATTTATCAGGCTAAATAAGGTGGATAAGAATACCGATACAAGGTAAGAAAAAAGTAAAAGAAAGAATAATTTTAAGTGGATAATTCCTAACAAAATAAGGGTCAGGACAAATAAGGAAGGGACAAAATAGGAAACTTTAAATGATGTTTCGGGGAAGCGTTTAGCAAAGTATCCACGATGAAGAGCATAGTTAGAGACCTGTTTAAGATGAGGAAGAAATACTGGTCTGCGGTGATGGTAAACAATCAGTTCTGGAACATAGAGAATCTTTTTGTGTATTTTTTTGATAATTTCTAAACATAAGAATGTATCTTCGCCAGGCCAAAATTTTGTTTTAAAACCACCGATTTCTTTAAAGATTTCTCTACGGATTAAAAAGTTGCAAGAAGGATAATCGTCCACTTCCCTTTTTTTCTTAGGTCGATAACGATAGGTAAAACCATCGCTTACTAAGTAGGATTCATAAATTACTCCACTCGCCCATTGTCTTAAATTATCATTCTGAGGAGTTACGCCTGGACCACCTAAAGCCCCTATCTCGGAATCATCAAAATAAATTTTGGCTATCTTTAGCCAATCTTTATCAGGATAGGCATCGTCGTCAATAAAGGCAATTATATCTCCCAAAGGAATTTCTAAAATTTTATTCCTCTTTACAGGAGGAGTGACTTTGCCGGTAGGGATAATTTTAACCCTTTGGTCAGGATAATTAAATCCCTCATCGGGTAGAACAATTATTTCGTAATCAGGATAATCGAGATTAAGACAATGCCTTAAACATTCTTCTAAATAGGGATTAAAATTTTTACAGGCAATAACGATAGAAACTTTCATTATAGATTCGTGATCAGTTGATGAGAGTTAAGCTTTATCATAATAACGTAAGATATAACAACGATAAAATATTGCCAGAGTATCTATAAAAATATTCCATATAGAACGTAAACCTACAGAACTTGACCAGTGCTGCACAATCCTTACGGGTGCCTCTACAATTTTATATCCTAAACGATGAGCATTGACTAAAATTTCCACATCAAAAGCGAATTGCTTAACTAAAATTCGTGGAAATACTTTCTCTAATACTTCATACTTAAATAATTTTAAACCAGTTTGTGTATCGCGAATGGGTAAACCGAAGAGGAGTTTAACAAAATAGTAATAACCTAAACTAAGGAATCTTCTTAAAATAGGATAATTCAAACAGGAGTTAGGATGAAATTTTGAACCAATTACCACATCTGCATCGGTAAGAGACATAATATCAAAAAAGGTGGAAATCTGACGAGGATGAAGGGATAAATCTGCATCCATAAAAACTACCCACTTTCCTCTGCAGAAACGAAATCCCTTCTTTATCGCCCTCCCTTTGCCAAAATTTCTTTTATTTCTTACAAGAATTATTTGCGGATACTCTTGAGATATTTTTTTTAATTTTAAGAATGTGTCATCCTTTGAGCCATCATCAACCACAATGATTTCATATCTAAAGGGAAAATCTTTGAGTGTCTTTATAGTCTCCCGAAGGGTTTCTTCAATACAGGAAGAACCATTATAAACCGGAATAATTAGGGAAATTTTATCGTCTATTTCTTTCATAATAAAAATTTATCCAAAAATTAAAAAGAAAAAGAAAAAAGAAAAGGAAAAAGATTAAGAAAAGAACCTGAAGAATACTTTGATGGAATAAAGAAATAAGCAATATCTCAAAGAGAAAAGCAATAAGAAAGATGTAGAGATATTTCTGTCTATTTAGAGAAAGATAATAATTGAGAAAAATAAAAATGATACTGAGTAAAACCATATTTACTGCAAATAGACGAACAAAGGGAAAACATTCATAATATATTTTACCTACCAAAATTTTAAGTGTTAAATCGGGAAAGATTATAACCATCGTAGCGATTAAACTCGAAAGAAAAAATGTGTAAAGGATACTTTTTTTAAGCAAAATTTTTGTATCGCTATTTTTTGCCTGAAAATGAGCCACTTTGGGAAACATAACTGTAACAATAGAAGAAGGAAAGAAGAAAACAACCTTTCCTACTACCTGAGAAATAGAATAGTATCCTGCATAAAGAGGTTCAAAGAATTTCTTTACTAAGATAATGTCAATATTCATAAACCCTGTACCTATTAAAGTGGCGATAAAGAAAGGGATAAAATAAGCATATATGTTGCGTAAATCAGATAGATTTTCTTCTAGAGAAAAACGGAGAATTTTAGGTAAACTTTTGTGTTGAAAATATAAGAGGAGAATAAAACCAAAAAGGGAAGAAATAAGAAATGCTCCCAGAGCTCCCTTCACTTCCATCCCCAATTTTATAAGTAGAAAAACCATAATTAATTTTATTAAGCCGGAAAAGACTGAAGAGAAACTTAGATAAAAGAATTTTTGTAATCCTAAAAGAGTTGCCTGAGGGATTGCAGAAAGATAGCTAAATAAGATTATAAAACCTAAAATAAGAAAATTTGCTCCATCGGAAATTTTTAAAAAATTACTTCCTGGTTTATGAAACAAAATTATCCCTAAAAAAATAAAAAAAACAAGAAGATTAATTCTTTTATTTAGAAAATAAATAATTTTCTTTATCTTCTCAAAACTTTCCTGTGCATGGTATTGAGAGACAAAACGGCTAACCGCGATAGAAATTGCTGAAGGGACCTGAAGAATTAACATAAGGATAGCTAAGAGAGAATTGAATAAACCAAAGTCCGAAGGAGTAAGTTCTCTTGCTAAAAATATAGTATAGAGGAAATTAAAGAAATTCACCAAACCCGAAGAAGTGAACATAATAAAAGAATCACGCAGAAAGTTATCCTGAAATATAGATTTAAAGATGCGTTTCATAGATTAAATTTGTTTTTTAAACCACTCTATCGTTCTTAATAGACCTTCTTCAAATTTTACCTTTGGTTCCCAATTTAAGATTTTTCTTGCCAGAGTGATATCTGGCTTTCTCTGCTTAGGGTCGTCTTGGGGAAGGGGTCTAAATTCAATTTTACTTCTACTTTGGGTAAGCTCAATAATCAATTTTGCTAAATCAAGGATGCTCATCTCATAAGGATTGCCTAAATTTACCGGAAGATGGTATTCTACATGCATAAGCTTCACTATTCCATCAATCAAATCAGAGATATAACAGAAACTGCGAGTCTGTCTTCCCTCTCCATATACGGTTAAAGGTTGATTGTTTAGAGCTTGAGTAATAAAGTTGGGTATTACCCTTCCATCCTCTTTTCTCATTCTTTCTCCATAGGTATTGAATATACGCACAATCCGGGTATCTATTTTGTGCACACGATGATATGCCATAGTGATTGCTTCCGCAAAGCGCTTTGCTTCATCATAAACTCCCCTCGGACTGATTGGGTTTACATTTCCTAAATAGGTCTCCGGCTGAGGATGAACTAAAGGATCACCATAAACCTCGGAGGTGGAAGCAAGTAAGAATTTTGCTTTCTTTGCCTTAGCTATACCTAAGGCATTGTGTGTGCCTAAAGAACCAACCTTTAAAGTTTGAATGGGAAAATTTAAATAATCAACTGGGCTGGCAGGAGAGGCAAAATGAAGCACATAATCTATATTCTCCTCTATCTCTATGGGTTTTGTAATATCGTGTTGAATAAATTTAAAATGGGGATCTTTAAGAAGATGCTCAATATTTTCTAATTTCCCCGTAATGAGATTGTCAAGACAGATTACCCGATTCCCTTCCTTAATTAATCGCTCACATAAATGAGAACCAATAAAACCACATCCACCAGTGATTAGAACATTCATCTCTATTCTTCGGGTAGATAATTTGGCTCCTCATAGTTATAGGAGCTTATTTCTTTAAGGATTGAAACAAGCTGATTACAAAGTTCTTCAAAACCAATTCCCTCTGCCTCTTCTTCAGTATAGTCAAGCATATAGAGTAAATCCTCACGCGTAATTATACCCTCTTTATTCCAGCCATTTTTTGGCTCTATACCAAAATCAAGGAGAAGTTTGAAATACTCATCCTCTGTTGGCGAAGAGGAAAGGGATTTTTCTAAGTTTGTTTCCTTAATAAGAAGTTTAGCAAAGTCTACCTGTTTCATTCCCTCAATAAATTTTGTCTCTTCTGCATAAAGAGGCAATAAAAAAATGAAAAACAAACTTATCCCAAAAATTTTTTTAAACATATTCCCTCCTTTCTTTTTCCCTCTTTCCCAACTATAAAATGGGGATAAAGGGTAGATTAACGATAGTTTTCTCTAAACCAAGAGACTGTTCTTTCTAATCCTTTTAAAAGATCTATTTTTGGTTCAAAGCCCAAAAGTCTTTTTGCCTTAGAAATATCTGCCCAAGTCCTTCTTACATCTCCGGGACGTGGAGGAAGAAATTCCGGTTTTATATCTTTATCCATTATTTTATTCAAAATATCTAAAAGTTCAAGCACAGAATAGTCTTTACCCGAAGCAATGTTAAAAACTTCTCCACTTATCCCTTCCTTATTTACCGCTAAGAGATTTGCCTCTACTACATTATCGATATAGGTGAAATCACGCGATTGTTTGCCATCTCCATAAATGGGTGGAGATTGGTTATGTAAGAGAGAGACAATAAATTTGGGAACCACTATCGCATATTGCGATTCTAAGGATTGCCTTGGTCCAAAGACATTGAAATAGCGCAAGGAGACTGTCTCTAAACCAAAACTTTCACTAAAAACTTTACAGTAATATTCTCCGGCAAGTTTTGTAGAAGCATAGACGGATATTGGCTGAGGTAAAAGGTCTTCTTTTTCAGGAAAAGAATTTGTCTCTCCATAAACTGAACTGGATGAGGCATAAACTACTCTTTTTACCCCTGACTTTTTACTGGCAAGAAGGATATTTAGGGTTCCCTTAATATTCACTTCATTATATTCTAAAGGATATTTCATCGATTTGGGGACAGAACGGAGAGCAGCTTGATGTAAGACATAATCTACTCCTTTACAGGCTTTTTCACAAATTTTTAAATCACGAATGTCTCCTGCAAGCAATTGGAAGTTTTTCCGGAATTTATGCTTAAGAACAAAGGAAAGGTTTTCCTTTTTTCCAGTAACAAAATTGTCTAAAACACGAACCTTTTCTCCACGATTAAGTAGGGCTTCTACGATATGTGAACCAATAAAACCTGCTCCACCTGTAACCAAATAAGTAGACATTTTTTAAATAGTAATGATTTTCTTATTTTTTTTGTATGGACTTAGGGCGTTGCGTGTGTCAATAATCAATTTTGCCTCTTCTGCAATCAAATCGTAATCTAAACAGAGATGATCGGTAACAACAATCACACAGTCATTCTCCCTCAATGCCTCTGCGCTTAAAGGAATAGATTGGTAAGTCTTTCCCTCTAAAATCAATTGAGGAATATAAGGGTCGTGATAAGAAACTTTTGCCTTCCTCTCTTCCAGAAGTTTAATTATTTCTAAGGCGGGAGATTCCCTTGTATCTATAACATCTCTTTTATAAGTCACTCCGATAATAAGAATTTTTGCATCTTTTAGAGGTTTTCCCTGCTCATTTAGAGCCAAAATGGTCTTATCTACTACATAATGGGGCATATAGGCATTAATCTGCTGGGCAAGTTCAATAAAACGAGCCTCAAAACCATGAATCCGGGCTTTCCAAGATAGATAAATCGGGTCAGAAGGAATACAATGTCCTCCTATACCAGGACCTGGATAAAATGCCATAAACCCAAAAGGCTTTGTCTTGGCTGCAGAAATCACTTCCCAAACATCTACATTCAATTTATCACAAAGGAGAGCAAATTCGTTGATTAAACCGATATTTACTGCCCGAAATGTGTTTTCTAAAAGTTTAACCATCTCCGCTACTTTTGTTGAAGAAACCGGAATTACCTCTTCTACAATTTGATGATAAAGTGTATAAACAAGATCTGTGCTTTCTGGATTTATTCCTCCTACAACTTTAGGAATGTTGCGCGTGGTATACTGTGTATTCCCCGGGTCTATCCTTTCGGGAGAAAAAGCAAGGAAGAAATCTTTACCTCCTTTTAAACCTGTCTTTTCTAACATAGGAAGAACTACTTCTTCCGTTGTTCCTGGATAAGTGGTACTTTCCAAAATAATGATCTGACCTTTTTTTAAATAACGGGAAACCTTTTCTGTAGCATCGATTATATAAGAGATATCTGGTTCACGGGTCTTACGCAAGGGGGTAGGAACACAGATGATAACAATATCAACCTTTTTTAAAATATCCTCTTTAGAACTTGCCTTTAATCTTTTTTCATTAACCTGCTCCTTCAGATCTTTACTGGAAATATCGAGTATGTAAGAAACTCCCCGATTAATCTTTTTTACCCTCTCCTCATCTATATCTAAACCTATCACTTCAAAACCTTCTTTAGCAAACTCTAAGGCAAGAGGTAAACCCACATAGCCTAATCCGATTACACAGATTTTTACTTGTCGGTTAATAATTTTTCTCTTTAACTCCTCAACCATAACTTCTCCTTTCCCAATTTTTTCTTTAAAGGCTTCCACCATTTTCTATTTTGTTTATACCAATCTATAGTGTATTTTAAAGCATCTTCAAAAGAATAATTTGGTCTCCAGCCCAACATTTTTATCTTTTCAAAATTTAAAGCATAGCGAAAATCGTGTCCTGGACGGTCAGGAACTTTTTCTACAAAATGCTCGTCTTTATCCATTAGTCTTAGAATTAATCGAGTAAGTTGCAGATTAGAAATTAGATTTCCTGCTCCAATGTTATAAATTTCTCCAACTTTACCTTTATGCATAACTATATCTAAGGCAGAAACGTTGTCTAATACATAGAGCCAATCCCTAATATTTGAGCCATCTCCGTAAAGGGGAACCTTTTTGTTTTCTAAAAGATTGGTAATAAAGAGAGGGATTATTTTTTCCGGATACTGGTATGGACCAAAGTTGTTTGATGAACGAGTAATGATTACAGGAATTTTGTATGTGCGATAATAAGATAAGACAAGTAAATCTGCAGAAGCTTTAGAGGCAGAATAAGGATTAGAGGGAGATAAAGGAGAAGTTTCTTTGGAAAATCCTTTTTCTCTACTCCCATACACTTCATCTGTACTAATTTGAATAAATAAATCTATCTTATTTTTCTTCGCCATCTCAAGAAGCACATATGTTCCATAAAAATTAGTCCTTATAAAAGAGCTTGCTTTTTTTATGGAGCGGTCTACATGGGTTTCCGCAGCAAAGTTTATAATTATGTCTACTCTTTCTGTCAATTCTTCTAACAATCTAAAATTACAGATATCCCCTTTTATAAAACGATAACGCCTATCTTTTTCCATATCTTTTAAATTCTCAAGATTTCCGGCATAGGTAAGTTTATCTAAGTTAATAATCTTATAATGAGAATATTTTTTTAACATATAACGAATAAAATTTGAACCGATAAACCCACATCCACCAGTAACTAAAATTGTCTTCAAGAGATTACTCCCTCCCTACTCCTAAATAACGGAATCCCATTTCTTTTAATTTTCGGGGGTCATATATGTTTCTGCCATCGATAATTACAGGCTGACGCATTATCTTTTTTAGGCGTAATAAATCTAATTCCTTAAATTCATTCCATTCGGTAACGATGACTAAACAATCTGCATTTTTAGCCACCTCATAAGGATCTTTACAGAATAAAACCCTATTTTTTAGAATCTTCTTTGCCTTAGGCATCGCCTGGGGGTCAAAACAACGTATATTTGCCTCCTCTTTAAGTAAAGCATCGATTATCTCTAAAGAAGGAGCATTACGAATATCATCGGTGTTGGGTTTGAAGGAAAGTCCCAAGATTCCAATATTTTTCCCTTTGATAATCCAGAGAGAATCCTTGATCTTCTTAAGGAGAATTTCTCGCTGATTCTCATTTATCTTCTTTACCACTTTAAGGAGTTCAAAGTCATATCCCAATTTTTCAGCAATGTGGATGAAAGCATCTACATCCTTTGGTAAACAGGAGCCCCCATATCCAATTCCCGCATCAAGAAATGCCCTACCAATACGTTTATCCAAACCCATCCCTTCGGCTACTTTTATTACATCCGCTCCCACTTTTTCACAGATATTGGCAATGGCATTGATAAAGGATATTTTTGTAGCTAAAAAAGAATTAGAGGCATGTTTAATCAATTCTGCAGAATTTATATCTGTAAAGATAATCGGAGCATTGAAGGGCTTATATAATTCCGAAAGGATTTCTCTTGCTCTCTTTGATTCTGTTCCGATAACGATGCGGTCAGGACGAAGGAAATCCTGAATAGCTGAACCTTCTCTTAAAAACTCAGGATTAGAAGCAACATCAAATTTTACTTTCCGGCGATTAAAGACTCTAATCGTATGCTCAATCCATTTACCTGTCTCTACTGGGACAGTGCTCTTTTCCACAATTAAACGATAGGAATTTAGATGCCGAGCAATCTCGCGAGAAACATTTTCTATATAGGTAAGGTCTGCCTCTCCATTGGGACGAGGTGGAGTTCCTACCGCTATAAAGATTATCAGAGAATTTTTTACTGCCTCTTTTATTTCACCAGTAAAGGAAAGCCTTTTTTCTTTTAAATTCCGCCTAACCAATTCCTCAAGACCGGGTTCATAAAAGGGAACCGTTCCTTTCTTAAGTAAATCGATTTTCTCCTTGTCTGAATCTACACAGATAACTTCATTACCCAAATCGGCAAAACAGGCTCCAGTAACTAAACCTACATACCCTGAACCGATTATCCCTATCTTCATTTTTAATCACCTCACTGTTTTGGGTTTAGAATAAGAGGCGGAAAATTTAAAAGGAATCTCCGGGAATGCTTTTAATCTAAAAATCACCCAGAAAGAGTATCCATCATTTATATTGAGAGAAAATTCTCCCAACCAGCAATGGAGGTCCCTAACAACTGCATACTCCTGCTCTACAAAATCGTTTATTCTCTTTGTTCCATCGTCTAAGATTTTTTTGAAGTCATATCTCTCATAAATACGGAATTGCCATTTTGGGTTTAGATTATAGATGAAAGAAGTAGTCAATTCATGAATAGAATTTTTTTCATAACGAGAACCTAAACCGATAGACCAGATATCCTTATGGGAAGCACTGATATCGAAATTCACCGTATTAAAATCTCTCGAAGGTGGATCGTAGGTAGCATCGGATTCGACCCTTAACCAATTGTAGGGAGTAAATTCCAAATCAAATCTAAAATTTTTCCATTCGCTACCTATGCCTTCGGTTTTGAAATTGTAATCTCCTGTAAAAAGGATAGTTCCTAAATCTACAGTCTTTAAAATATTTTCTTCTTTCCTTTTTGTCTGAAATTTATTCTCCAGACCCAGAGTGATCGTATTTGTTTTATCGATACTATCTATGGAATCAAATATCATGAGTTTATCGGAAACAATGGTTGGACGATGAATATATTTATAATTAACTACCGGAGTAACGATATGTTTTAACCTGTTTATATCCAAACCAAGAAAATTTGTATATATATCATAAATCTTATAAAACTTAGTGGTCACATCAATTCCAGAGTAGAATATTCCTCTAAATTTATCTTCATCTCCAAATTTATCCTTGGAATAATAGGTCTGGCGTGTGCCTATATAGGGAGTAAGATTAAGAAAACCTAATTTCGTAAGATAAGAAACCTGATTGTAGGTGTCAAATCTACGAACGTCATCATCTAAATCGGAGTTGGCATTTTTATTGGTAAGATTGGCTAAACTGTAATCTGCTTTGTAATAGAATTTTGAGTTTCCCAATTTTTGATTTATTAAATTTAAAGATATTTCGGGGAGACGCTCTGTTTCGGTAAAGAAACGATTAGTTCTTTTCTGGAAGAGAATAGAAAAATTGTAATTGGGTTTTGTATTGACTATGGAGAGATAAGATTTGGGATGGTTCTCATTGGCATATTCTTCACGATAAAAGTAGTCTTTAATAAAATTTATGTCGCTTAACTTATGATACTCCATAGTCAAATTTGTGCTTTCATCTATTTGCCAACGGTGTCTCAATTGGACACGATAACGCTCAGTCTCTTTCCGTAAATCCTTGGGAGCGGATTTATCCCTCTCGTTCATATAATAGTAACGGAAGAGTCCTGAACCAAAATTATTTAAAGAATATTCCTGATCTATCCCGTGAGCAAAGCCTTTTTTCTCTCGATAATCCAAATGAATCAGTCCCCTCTTGTCCTTTATAAAATCGTGACGCCAAGCAGTAAGCATATACCAACCCCATTTCTTATTTCTTCCCGGAATGAAGACAAAATGGGGATATTTCTCTTTTAAAGAATATCTTAAATAGGGAAAATAAAAAATGGGGACATTCCCTACCATAAATAAGACATTATGGGCAACAACCTTATCGTCCAAAAATACCTCTATCCTTTTTGAAGTTATCCGATAATGTGGTTTTTCTTTATCACAAGTAGTTACATAACCATCTTTTATTACATATTCCTTCTCCGCTACTTTTTCAGCAGATTTACCTCTTCCATACCATGGTCCCATCTTTTCCATACCTAAATCTGTAACCTCACCTTTTTTTGTTTCAAAATTATAAAAGACTTTTTCTCCCGTAAAAACAGTGTTATCTTGATACAATTTTACATTTCCCTCAGCAAGGGCAATCTTTGTCTCGGTAAAGAATTCAATCCGTTCACAGGTAAGTCGCATATCTTTATAGACAACCTCTACATTTCCCTCTCCAACTACCTTCTTCTCTTCAGTAAAATATTCCACCCTATCTCCATTTACAACCACTGAATCCTTTTCTTGAGCATAACCAAATAAAGAAGATAGGGCAAAAAATAAGATAAAAAATTTAATCTTCATTTTGTTTTAGGAACTTTTTTCCAATCCTCTAAGAAACGTTTAATACCTATGTCCGTTAAAGGATGTTTAAGAAGTTGTTCCAAAACATTAAAGGGACAAGTAGCAATATCTGCCCCTATCAGAGCTGATTCTAATACATGAATAGGATTGCGAACGCTGGCAACAATGATCTCAGTAGAAAAATTGTAATTATCAAATATTGTCCGGATATCATGAATTAAATCCATTCCTCTCGTGCTTATATCATCAAGCCTACCCACAAAGGGAGAAACATAGTTTGCTCCTGCTTTAGCAGCAAGGAGAGCCTGCGTAGCTGAAAAACATAAAGTCACATTAGTCTTTATCCCTTCTTTACTTAATATCCTTACCGCTTTTAAACCATCTTTAGTAAGAGGAATTTTAACTACGATATTTTTATGTATCTTAGAAAGAGAACGCGCCTCCTTAACTATCGAATCTGCATCCATACTTACTGCTTCTGCCGAAATTGGACCATCGACAATTTTGCAAATTTCTTTAATCAGTTGAGTAAAGTCCTTTCCTTCTTTAGCAACAAGTGTAGGATTAGTAGTCACCCCATCGATAATTCCCCAACTTGCTGCCTCGCGTATCTCTTCAAGATTTGCAGAATCAATAAATAGTTTCATAATCTCCCTCCTTTGTCGCTCGCTTACGCTCGCTCCTTAGAAGGGGACCTTGTCCCCTCCTAACGGTCGCTTCGCTCCCTGTTCACCCCTAAAACCTACATACTAAATACTATATACTAAAAATTTGTCGCTCACTTCGTTCGCTCCTCTC
>Ga0207433_10006409_pt1 | contig 20344 bp, 20 predicted proteins | sample YelNatPaOPGAMG01_FD_187559 | JGI IMG/M metagenome (GOLD analysis project Ga0207433, IMG submission 187559) | Hot spring thermophilic microbial communities from Obsidian Pool, Yellowstone National Park, USA - OP-RAMG-01 (SPAdes) (version 3) | ecosystem: Environmental > Aquatic > Thermal springs... | reverse complement strand
CACCGTCACGCGCGCCCCGATAGCCAGCCGCGAGCCGGTCGGGAACTTCAGGATCGGCTCCACGGTCAGCCAGTTGCCCGTCTTGTTCCCGCCGTCGTTGCGCAGCACCGTCGGCGAGTCGTTAATGTGTACGATCACAAGATCTATGTCGCCGTCGTTGTCCAGGTCGCCCCATGCCGCTCCCCGCCCCACATGTTTCTCGAAAAAATACGGGCCCGCTGTGCGCGATACGTCTGTGAACGTCCCGTCGCCGTCGTTGCGCGCCAGAGTATCTTCCTGCACGTACTCGTGATGCGCGTCGCCGTGCACGGTGAAAATGTCCAGCCAGCCGTCGTTGTCGTAGTCCAGGAGAATTCCCGCCCATCCGGCGTACTGGCCCATAATCTGCGATAACCCGGATTGCGAAGACCTGTGCTGCCATAGCCCCGGCCTGACCTGAATAAGCAGGCTGTTGTAGTTGAGATCGGGAATGTAGAGATCGAGCAGCCCATCGCGGTTGATATCGCCGAAGAACGGGCCCATGGACGCCACGTTTTGCCCGTTCTCGCCGAATGCCGTACCGGCTTCGATCGCGCGGTCGACGTACTTCCCATCCGGGCCCATCTCAAACTGGTTGTTCTCCATCGCATCGTTGCTGACGTAGATCTCGAGGCGCCCGTCATTGTTGACGTCAGCCGCCGTCACGCTCATGCCGCGCCCGTCCGGGTCGTACATCCCAACTTCCTTGGTCACGTCAGTGAATGTGCCATCTCCGTTGTTTCGAAACAAAAAGTCGGGCTCGCCTTCATAACTGAGTGGTCCGGGATACCCGGCGGCGGGATAGAAATCGCGAAACTTGCCGTCGTCGTAAGTCAGGTAATTGCACACGTACACGTCGAGCCAGCCGTCGTTGTTGTAGTCGTACCAAACCGCGCTCAGGCTCCAGTGCGTGTCGGCCAGGCCGGCCTTTTCGCCGACTTCGGTGAACGTTCCGTTGCCGTTATTGTGGTACAGCAGGTTTCGGCCGTAATTGAGAACGTACAAATCAACGTAGCCGTCGTTGTCATAATCCGCCGCTGAACAGCCGGTCGAATAAATACCTTCACCGTCCACACCCGCCTGCTCGGTGACGTCGGTGAAAGTGCCGTCGCCGTTGTTCCTGTACAGTTTGTTGTGGAATTTGCCGCGCAGGTCCCGGCCCTCGTTATCGCTGACGCCCTTGGTCCAGGTGCCCGTCAGGAAATAAATATCCAGCAAACCATCGTTGTTATAGTCGAACAGGCATACACCCGCGCCCGTGCCCTCGACAATGTTGTCCAGGTGGTGATCGCCATAGGAGTGGCGGAAGTCTATTCCGGCCTGCTTTGTGATATCGGTGAAAACGGGAAGCTTCTGTGCTCCGGCGGAGGCCACCGCGAGCACCGCAACGAGTAATTGTTTCATCGTTCACCTCCCGCCGCCGCAACGGCAGGCAATCCTTTGAAGTGAGCGCCCAGATCGATCCACTCGATGATGGTTCGCTTCTCGTCATCCGTGAGTTGCTTCGCGCCGGCCGGCGGCATCGGCTCCGGCGCAACGGACTTCACTTCGCGGTCCCAGGGCCGCGAGGTGTTCCTGCCGAACAACATCCATATGAGCCGGCTGGTGCGGGCGCGTCCCGGAGTTGTAAGCGGCCAGAGCGCTTCGTACACCGAGCGCGCATCGCCCGACAGGCGCGTAGTCGTCGTCTCGCCGTGGCACAGCGCGCACCTTTCTTTAATGATCGGTGCGACGTCCGCCTCGAACTCGATGGTGCGGCGGCGCTCGGGCGGAAGCGTCAGCCGCGGAGCCGGATGCGTGAGCGCCTGCGCCATGATGTTCTCCGGCGTCCGCTCGCCGTCTTCATGGCACCCTATGCAGCCGCGGTGTTCCTTGTTCTTCGCCCACATCCACGCGGTGGACCGCATGGACATGCCGTTCTCGTCGAGAAGCTGGAGCTGTATGGGGATGTTCGGCGGCACCTCGATCTGGAACGAGCCGTCTTGCTCCAAATCTATCTCGCCAAGGAATCTGCGCTGCATGATCGTTTTCGATAGCGTGTCCGGCTTTCCATCGGTCGCCGGAACGCCCTCCAGCACACGCAGACGCCTGGCCATTCCCTTGTGGAATACATCCCGTCCCAAGTCGCTCTCATACACGCTCAGGCAGTACAGCTTCGACCACGTCATCTTGTCTTCCACAACCGACGAGTGCCCGTCCGGCTCCTCCCGCGGCACGAGCGCGTGCGCCTGTATTGCATTCGCGCCCGCCGCCTTGAAGAGTGCGGTCAAGCTTCCGGTTGCCGGGTCGAAACGGTACACGCCGTGCGTGCCGCCGGGCATCCGCCGCGATACCAGCACCGTGCCGTCGGGCAATGCCGAGGGCGAATGGAACAGGCCCTGCTCCGGCGTGGTTAGCCGCTTGTACGATTTCAGATTCCTCCGCAGTGTCACGCACGCCAGCGCGCCGGCCGCATCCCATGCGCCGGCCTCCGGCTCGACGAAAACCACCACCCGTTTCGTCGTTACCACCGGCATGGCTTTCAGCCGCTCGCCCTGCGACCCGGAGAACGCTGCATAGTCCACACCGTCGTTGTGAACCCCGAACAACTCTATGGCGGGCCTCTCGCCGGACCGCCCGAGCCAGCTGGCAAAAAGCAGCCGGCCGTCCGGGAGCATCGTCGGGTCGAAGCTGCTCGATCCGGCGAACGTCAGCCGCCTCAACGCGCTTCCATCCTTCTGTACGGCATAAAGGCTGGTTGCACGCGTGCCGCCGTACTCGGAGTACTCTCCGCTCAGGTCGCTTACAAAGGCGATCTGGTGCACCGGCGCGGGGTCGTTCAAATAGAAAATAGCCGACGTATACAGCGGGTTGCGGCAGTTGCCCGCATCGTGCGTTATCTGGCGCACGCCGCTGCCGTCCGGGTTCATCTCGAAAATGTTCCACCTGTCGGCAGCGCTGCGCTTGGCGGCGAACAGAATGTGCTTGGCGTCGAAAGAAATCTCGGGATCGGCGGCGCTTGCGAAATCTTTGGTGAGCACGCGCTCTACGCCGTTGGGAGATCGAAGCACTATTTGTCCCCCCTCGCCGTACGCGTGGAGGGCGGCGCCGTCCACCGGCCGCCGCTTCCCGGCATCCGGATTAGCCGGCACGCGCGTGTAAACTATGGGGAAGGAAACGGCCGCTTTCTGATGCGGTGGAGTCCCGGCAAGCAGGGATGCCGCTCCCGCCGCCAGCATAAGAACATACTTATTTCCGAGCGGCATTCAGATAAACCTCGGCCCCATGGACAGCTGCGGAACCTGTGTCTTGCTTAGCTGTTCTCGCCGTTGCGCTTGAAAATCGCGATCGCTTCGATTTCTATGAGCAACTCGGGGCGGCACAGCTTTGCCTGGATTCCGGTGGAGGCGGGAAGAGGATCCAACCCCTGCTCGGCGTAAAACCGCGTCCGCTCCTCGTTGAACTCGGCGTAGTCGCGATCGATGTCGCGCAGGTAGCAGGTGGTGCGTACGATGTCTTTCCAGGTGGCCCCTTCGGACTCCAGCAGCTTCGTGATGTTGTAAAAGGTGCGGCGGCACTGCGCGCGGAAATCGCCGATATGCACTGAAGCGCCGTTCTCGTCCACGCTGGCCGTGCCCGAAATAAAAAGTATCGAGATGTTGTTGAGGTCTATGCGAATGCCGCGCGAAAAAGAACTCGGCTTGGCGTAATGGTATGCCTCATTCAGCACCTCGAGATTGGTGATGGCCTTTTTCGGAATGCTCGTGACGCCTTCGGCCAGTTCGCTGAGAACGTCGTTAATAGTCATGATTGAAGCCTCCTTAGAGTCCGCACACACGTAGCCTGCAACGAAGTTCGCGGCTCGGTGTCCGGAACCAACTCCCTGAAAACTCGGGACTAACGCTCTACAGGGCGGAATTATAGCATTCGCATACGGCCGTGTGAATAATCTAAAAAAACTAATAGAAATGAACTAGGCAATCTGCCGCGACGCCGCGAAATCAGCAGACGCGGCGGGAAGGCCAGGATGCCGCCGCCCGAGAACCTGCACCGCAGCCCGGTTCTCATGGCAACGCGGATCTTCACCGTCTCCCCAAGCGCCTCGAGCGCAAGCTCCCGCTCCAAGGCGCCGCCGGATCGCCAGCCCGCGCGCGAGCGGACCCTGACCGAACACGCGGCCAGACGCCCTGAAGCCGCCTCGAATTAGGTTAATGCGTTTTAATACAATCCCTGCCGCCTCCCTCTCTTGCAGGCCCGTTCCCGTTCGCGCGCCTCCAGCGCCGGCGCTCCCCGAACGCGGCGCGTGCCCGAGCCGCGCACCTCAGGCCATCCGGCACATCGCGCTCCCGATTGTCCGGCGGGCTCCCGCCATAATCAATCAGGTAGGCAGCGGCCATATGCTCGGCATTCTTGAAGGCCTGTTCGCCAGGTACGGCTATTGGATCGTCGCCGCTGGTCTCCTTCTCGAGAACGCCGGCGTGCCCGTTCCCGGCGAAACCACCCTCCTGCTGGCCGGCTTCCTCGCCTACTCCCGCCACGAGTTGTACCCTCCCTACGTCATTCTGGTCGGCATCGCCGCCGCAACGCTCGGTGACAACATCGGCTATCTGATCGGCTGCCGCTTCGGGCGCCCCCTGCTATACCGCTATCGCCGCGTCCTGCACATCCCGGCCGGGACCATTGCCCGCGCCGAGCGCCTGTTTGAGCGCCGCGGCGCTCCGGCCGTTTTCTTCGCCCGCTTTATTACCGGGTTTCGCGTGGTGGCCGGTCCGCTGGCTGGGATCCTGCACATGCACTGGCCCCGTTTCGCTGTATTTAACTTTTTCGGCGCCGCGGTGTGGGTCGCCGTCGTCGCCGCCGGCTATTTCTTCGGAAGCAAGTTCGAAACGCTCCTCCGCTGGTTCGGGCGAAGCGGAACCGTGCTGCTCATCGCCGCCATCATCGCCATCGTGGTCCTGTGGTGGCGGCGGCGCCGCCGTTCGGCCGGCCCGGGCCGTTGACGAGCATGCGCTAAAATGCTTTAGCTGAAGGCTGTTCCGATTTTGCTGTCGCCCATGGGCCCGCATGTCGCCTCGCCCACGAACCGGTTGCTCCTCGGCCTGGCGGTAACGCTGGGCGCGGTGGCTGTGTTTTCGCTCTTTGCCCTCCGGCAACTCGACGGCCTCCGCGACCTCCAGACCGGCATCGTCGACCGCAACCGCCGCGATTCGCTCCAACTCCTCCGTATACAGAACGATCTCAACCAGCTAGGCCTTTCAATGCGCGACATGCTCGACAACGACGAACCTTATCCGCTGTCGGCCTTCCGCGCCCCATTTGCCCGCATCCGCGCCGATCTCGACGATGCCCTCCGCCTCGAATCCGAGCACGCCCCGCTTGCCCGCGCCCGCGGCCGGCAGCAATACGTAGTGCGGTCGCTGGCACAGTTCTGGACCACCGTTGACCGGCTGTTTGAGACCATCGACACCGATCCCGCCGCCGCGCGCGCCATCATCCTCAATACCCTCCAGCCGCAGCAAGCCGCGCTGACAAATACCGTCGCGCGCCTGCTCGTCGAGAACAACGAAATCGAGCAGCAGGCCGCCGATCAGATCCAGCAGATTTACGCGGGCTCCGAGCGGCAGATCTATATTCTGCTCATTGCCGTCATCCTCACCATCTCCGTAACCACCCTGTACCTCATAAGAAGCAACCGCCGCGTTTTCGAAAGCCTCACCGAGCTGTCTGAACATCGAAGCGAACTCTCCCGCCGGCTCATCTCCGTGCAGGAAGAAGTGCTGCACTCCATCTCACGCGAGCTGCACGACGAGTTCGGCCAGATCCTGACCGCGCTTGGCGCCCTGCTCCGCCGCGCGAAGAAGCGCCTGCCGCCCGATTCGCCGTTCCACGAGGACCTCGACGAGGTCCGCGACGTCGCGCAGTCCACGCTTGAAAAGGTTCGCAGCCTCTCGCAGATGCTGCACCCCGCGATTCTCGACGATGGCGGGCTCGAAAAGGCCATCGACTGGTACGTCGTGGTCTTCGAGAAGCAGACCGGCATCGCCGTCAAGTACGAGAAGACCGGCGCCAGTCCCGTGCTGACGGGCCGCATCGCCATTAACGTTTACCGCGTCCTTCAGGAGGCGCTGAACAACCTGGCCAAGCACTCCCAGTCCGACCAGGCCTGGGTGCGCGTCAGTTTCGGCCGCGAGCGTCTGCGGCTGGAAGTGGAAGATCATGGCGTCGGCATGCCGGCCGTCCACGGCCCGGGACCGCGCGGCACCGGAATCGTCGCCATGCGCGAGCGCGCCGAGTTGCTGCACGGGAGCATCGAATACCTGAAGCCGCCCGGCGAGCGCGGCACGCTCGTCCGGCTCGACGTTCCTGTATCCGAATCCGAGGTGGCCGCGTATGCAGAATGAGATAACAGTGATGCTGGTCGACGACCACAGCCTGGTTCGCAAGGGCTTCCGCCGCATGCTCGAAGACGACCCCGACATCCGCGTGCTCGGCGAGGCAGGCAGCGGCCGCGAGGCCATCGAGACGGCCCGGCAGCTCAAACCGCAGGTCATCGTGATGGACATGTCCATGCCCGGCATGGACGGCGTCGAGGCTACCCGGGAGATCCGGAGAATAATGCCCGATGCCCTCGTCCTCATCGTCAGCATGTACTCGCAGGAAAACTACGTCCGCAACGCCTTTGAAGCCGGCGCACGCGGCTATATTCTCAAGAATGCCGATGAGGTGGACCTCGCCAGCGCCATCCGGGAGGTCGCCTCGGGAAACCAGGTAATCGACCCCAACATCTCCCCCGGCGGACGAGAGGCCGAGAGCGACAGCCTGGACCGCCTTACGCCGCGCGAGCGCCAGATCTTGCAGCTCATCGCCGAGGGCAACTCGAATAAGGAAATCGCCGCCCTGCTCGGACTCAGCGTCCACACAGTCGCCGTCCACCGCGCTAATCTGATGGACCGGCTGGGCGTGCACCGCACGGCCGAGCTGGTTCTGTACGCCATCCGCAAGGGGCTCGTGAGGGTGCCGTGACGCGTGTGTTCCTGGCCGTGCTGGCGGCCGCTGTTACCGCGGGCAACGTGCCGGTCCACTTCGCCGATGTAACCGCAAAGGCGGGCATTCACTTTGAACACGAGAACGGCGCCTTCGGAGGCAAGTACCTGCCGGAGACCATGGGTTCCGGCTGCGCCTTCTTCGACTACAACAACGACGGCTGGCCCGACATCATCCTTATTCAAGGCATGCACTGGCCCGGTCACAAGGAACGGGGTCGCACTACGCTTAAGCTGTACCGCAACAACCATAACGGAACGTTCACCGATGTTACGGCCCGCGCCGGCCTCGATATCGAGATGTATGGTATGGGCGTTGCTGTCGGCGATTACGACAACGACGGTTTCGAGGATCTCTATATCACCGCGGTCGGCCAGAGCCGGCTGTTCCACAACACCGGCAAGGGCACGTTCATAGACGTCACGGACAAGGCCGGGCTCGGCAATCGCGACGCTTTTTCCAGTTCCGCTATGTGGTTCGATTACAACCGCGATGGGCTGCTGGACCTGTTCGTCACGAATTATGTCAAGTGGTCCGAGAAAACCGACGTCTTCTGTACCGTCGATGGAAAAACCAAAGCCTACTGCACTCCGGAAGCCTATCGCGGCGCTACTTGCTGGCTCTTCAAGAACCGCGGCAACGGCGTTTTTGAGGACGTCACCGCCACAAGCGGTATTTTCGACAGCACCTCCAAGGGTCTCGGCGTCGCCATGCTCGATTACGATGCCGACGGCTGGCCCGATGTCTTCGTCTCCAACGACACCGAACCCAACAAGCTCTACCACAACCTCCAGAACGGACATTTCGAGGACGCCGCCCTGCAAGCCGGCGTGGCTTTTTCAACCGACGGCAAGGCCCGCGGCGGAATGGGCGTGGACGCGGCCGATTACAACAACTCCGGCATTCCGGCCCTCGTAATCGCCAACTTCGACAACGAGATGTTGGGTTTCTACACCGCAATCCGGCGGGGCCTCTATACCGACCAGGCGCCCCAGACCGAGATAGGCCGCCGCTCCCGCCTGTCGCTTGGCTTCGGAACGTTCTTCTTTGACGCCGATCTCGATGGTTTTCTCGACCTCTTCGTCGCCAACGGCCACATCGACGATGAGTACAGCCTGCGCAAAAATGTCCAGTACGCCCAACCGCCGCACCTTTTTCTGAACCGCGAAGGCAAGAGCTTTGTCGATATAGCGAAGAAGATCGGCGGCGTGTTCGCGGAACCGAAGGTGGGCCGCGGCGCCGCATTCGCCGACTACGACCATGACGGCGACCTCGACATCCTCATGACCACCAACCGCGGGCCGGCATACCTGTTCCGCAACGACCTTGGTAACGGTAACAAGTGCATTCGCTTGCGCCTGGTCGGCACGAAGTCGAACCGCGACGCCATAGGTGCAACCGTGCACCTCTATCACGGCAACGAGCGCGCCTCGCGCATGGTGAAGAGCGGATCAAGCTACCAGTCGCAATCGGAGCTGACTCTTACGTTCGGCCTCGGCAGTCGCGACATCGCCGAGCGCATCGTCATCAACTGGCCGAGCGGAAAGACGGAAGAGTACAGGAACCTCCGCGCCGGCCGCCTCTACGAGTGCACCGAAGGCCGCGGTATCCGCGACATGCGCCACTTCTGAAGCGCCGGCCGTGCGTAAGCCTCTGCCCACGCGGGACTTGCGGGTCTGCCGCCCCCGCCGGCACCCGCCGCGCGCATTCCCTTCCTCCGGAACAAACCGCTCCGCACTCGCGTATGCTGTTGTGGAGGTTGCCCATGCGATTTGCTCTTTTTCTGCTGGCGGCTGCGCTGCCGCTTCAGATTGGCTGTGATCTCGAGGCGCTCGCCGGCGGCGATCGCTACCAGGACGACTTCCAGTACACCTATGACTTCAATCCCGGCGGCAAGGTGCAGCTCGAAACCTTCAACGGTTCCGTCGAAGTGCTCAGTTGGGAAAAATCCGAAATTCGCATCACCGGCGCCAAGTATGCCAGCCACGAGCGGGACATGCGCGACATCAGGATAGAAATCGAACACTCGGCCGATTCGGCCCGCATCCGCGCTATCCGCCCGGAGTTCCGCCACGGAAACATGGGAGCCAGGTTTTTCCTGCGAGTGCCGCGCGAGGTCACCTTGGAGCGCATAACTACTTCAAACGGCCCCATCCGCATCGAGGATATTCGCGGGAACGGCCGCCTCGAGACGAGTAATGGAAAGGTCACTATAAGCAGGTTCGACGGCGAACTCGTAGCCCGCAGTTCTAACGGCTCCGTCGAGTGCTACACCGCCGGCGGCAAGCTGCAACTGCGCACTTCCAATGGCAGCATTCGCGTGGAGGACGCCAATGCCTCGCTTGACGCGGAAACGTCCAACTCCGGCATAACTATCGCCGGATTCCAGCCCGCTCGGGGCTTGCCCGTGCGGCTGGCCACCTCGAACGGCCCCATCGACGCCTCCTTCGAACAACTCGACGCCAGTGATGTCCGCATCGCCACCAGCAACGCCGGCATAACTCTTCGGCTTCCCGCCGGCGTCCGGGCACGAGTCAGCGCAAGCACCTCGAACGGGCCGGTTATGACGAGTTTCGATATATCCGGCTCGGTCGGCAAGAACTCCATCGAAGGAAGCATCAACGGCGGGGGGCCTCTCATTCACGCGACGTCTTCGAACGGCCCTGTGCGCATCGAGAAAATGTAGATTGCGCTCGTGTTTATCCATGCAGGCGCCCGGCGAGTTGTACGATAGACATTAGCTCCCGAATGCAAGCTTTGCTCGATATCCTCGGGCCGGAAGACCCGGACCGCGTGCTGGCAGAGTCGCTCGATCCCCGGCGTCTCCCCAGACATATCGCCGTGATCATGGATGGCAACGGCCGCTGGGCCAACCGGCGTAACCTGCCGCGAGCCGCCGGCCACAAGGCCGGAGTCGAGCCGGTGCGCATGACGGTGGAGACCTGCTCCCGCCTCGGCGTCGAGGTGCTCACGCTTTATGCGTTCTCCGTCGAAAACTGGAAACGGCCGCGCGCTGAGGTGGACACGCTCTGGCGGCTGCTCAGGGTGTATATCCGCAAGGAACTGCCGGAACTCATGCGCAACGGCGTGCGCCTGCGCGCCATCGGCAGGCTCGAAGCCCTGCCCCCGGCCGCCCGGCGGGAGCTGCTCGCAGCCGTCGAGGCCACAAGCGGCAACCGGCGTCTTTTGGTCAACCTCGCCATCAACTACGGCGGGCGCACGGAAATCGTCGACGCCGTGAACGCCGCGCTGGCAAACGGCGATTGCGCGCCCATTACCGAAGATATCGTCGAGCGGTACCTGTACACCGCCGGCCTGCCCGACCCGGATCTTGTCATCCGCACCTCCGGAGAGATGCGCGTCAGCAACTTCCTGCTCTGGCAGGTGGCCTACTCCGAGCTGTACGTAACGGATACGTTGTGGCCGGACTTCCGCCGCAGCGACCTCCTACAGGCCATTGCCGAATACCAGCGCCGCGACCGGCGCTTCGGGGGCCTCAGAGCGCCCCGCGCTGAGATTGAGGAGGCGGCCGAGGCGGCGCTCGGCATTTCTTCCCGATGAAGCGCGTACTGACCGCGGCCGTTCTGGCGCCGATCGTCGTCTGGCTCGTGATGTGGGCGCCGGAAGCGGCGTTCCTGGCCGTTCTGGCGACGGTGGCCGTCCTGTGCTTCCGCGAGTACGACGGCATTGTCGCCTCCTACGGCATCCTCCGCCCCGGCCTTGCGGCATACGCTGCGGGCCTCATCCTGCTGTTCCTCCCGAACGACGCGACGCTCCTTCTCGTTCTATCGGCCCTGCTGTTCTTCGCTGCCGGAGTCGGCGCGACGGATCTCTCGCAAGGCCTCCCGCGCGCCGGCGCCGCCGTCCTCGGTGTGCTTTATGTCTTCGGCGCGTGGCGTTTCGCGATCCCTCTGCGGTCGATCGATCCCAAGTGGCTCATGTTCGCTCTCGCAGCGAGCTGGGTGGGTGATATCGCCGCGTACTACGTTGGCAGGAACTTCGGAAAGCACCGCCTCGCGCCCGTTGTGAGCCCGAATAAATCATGGGAAGGCGCCGCGGCATCGCTGGCGGCCGCTCTGCTGTTCGGCATCTTCTACGTGAAATATCTCATTCCGGGTGCGGGCGCCCTCGCCGGAGCGGCAATAGCGCTGGCCGCAAACGCGGCGGGGCAGTTCGGCGATCTGGCCGAATCCGCGCTCAAACGCGGGGCCGGCGTTAAGGACAGCGGCGCCATGCTGCCCGGGCACGGCGGCTGGCTGGACCGCGTGGACAGCTCGCTTTTCGCCATCCCGGTGGTCTACTTCGCCGTCCGCTACTTCATGTGACCCCGCCCCCCCGCGCCCGTGTACCATAAGCATCATGACCACCACTCGCCGCGCCTTTGTGGGCGCGCTCGGAACTGTCGCGGCCGCGCCCGCCGTGAGCGCGCAGAACGCGGCGCCGGCGGAAGGCATCAAGCTCGGCGTCGCCAGCTACTCCCTCCGCATGTTCCAGCGCGCGCTGGCCATTCACACAATCCAAAAGCTCGGCATCCAATACGTCACTATCAAGGAGTTTCACCTGCCCTACCGCAGCACACAGCGGGAACTTGCCTCCGGCGCCGCCGAGTTCCGAAGGGCGGGCATCGAAATCCTCGGCGGCGGCGTTGTCTACATGACCAGGGACGACGATGCCGACATCCGCTCCTACTTCGAGTACGCAAAGAACTCCGGCATGCCGATGATGATGATCGGCGCCACGCACGCGGCACTCCCGCGCATCCAGAACTTCGTCAAGGAGTACAACATCCCCGTCGCCGTGCACAACCACGGCCCGGAGGACAAGGAATTCCCCACGCCCGAGGTGGCGCTCGAGGCTCTCAAAGGCATGGACCCTCGCATGGGAATTTGCATCGACGCCGGCCACACCTGCCGCGCCGGCGGGGACCCCGTTGCATCCATTCGCAATGCGGGTGCGCGCCTGTTCGATTTCCACATTAAGGACCTGAAGAACCTCAAGGATGAAAAGTCACAGGTTCCCGTCGGCGACGGCGCAATGCCGGTGGTCGAGATCTTCAAGGAGTTGAAGAAATCGAACTACCAGCGCTGCGTCCACCTGGAATACGAGATCGACGCCGACGATCCGTACCCGGGCATGATGAAGTCGTTTGCCTATATGCGGGGCGTGCTGGCCGGGCTGCGAGGCTGAACCGCTCGATTTCGCGCCGCCTCCCGGCCGCCGAAGCACGGGGGCGCGCGGCATCACGGGCTCCGCGCTGCTTTGCCCCGCTTCCGCGCGTTCTATGCCGTCTGGCGCTTGACAACCGCGCGCCGCGCGCGCCGCTCAGCGGGTCCGCTAATCCACCCGCTTGTCCGATACCCGCACTATCTGTGCGCCCAACTTCGACAGCCGCTGCTCTATCTTTTCGTACCCGCGGTCTATGTGATACACGCGGTCGATAACCGTCTCCCCGCTCGCCACCATCGCCGCCAGCACCAGCGACGCGCTTGCGCGCAAATCCGACGCGATCACCGCGGCGCCGGTGAGCGCGCGGGGCCCGGTGACCACCGCGTTCCGCCCGTCCAGCCTGATGTCTGCACCCATGCGCATCAGTTCGAGCGCGTGCATGAACCGGTTCTCGAAGATAGTCTCCGTGATCACCGATGTCCCCTCGGCCTGAGTCATCAGGGCCATATACTGCGCCTGGAGGTCCGTTGCAAAGCCGGGGTGCTCCTCGGTTTTCGCATCCACCGCGTGCAGCGTGCCCGGGCAGCGCACGCGCAAGGTGCCGGGCGCTTCCTCCGTTATATCGACCCCGGCCTGGCGAAGCTTCGAGATGAAAGTCATCAGGTGATCGGGAACGCAGTTGGTTATGCGCAGATCGCCGCGCGTGATCGCTCCCGCCGCGAGCAGCGTGCCGGCCTCGATGCGGTCCGGAATGATTGTGTGAGATGCGCCGTGCAGCCGCGAAACGCCGCGTATGCGGATAGTCGAGCTTCCTGCGCCCTGAATGTCCGCGCCCATCTTCACGAGCAGCGCGGCAAGGTCCGCCACCTCGGGTTCGCGCGCGGCGTTTGAGAGAACGGTCTCGCCCTCGGCGAGCACCGCGGCCATCATGAGATCCTCTGTGCCCGTAACTGTGATGCGGTCGAAAGCAACATAGGTCCCCCGCAGGCCCTCCGGCGCCACGGCCTCCACGTAACCGTGCTCCTGCGCGATAGTCGCGCCGAGCTGGCTCAGCGCCGACAGGTGCAGGTTAATGGGCCTCGCGCCGATAGCGCAGCCGCCCGGCAGGGACACCCGCGCGCGCCCGCACCGCGCTACAAGCGGTCCCAGCACGAGGCTCGACGCCCGCATCGTCTTGACAAGTTCGTACGGCGCTTCCGGAGAGACGATCTCTTTCGCGCGCACCCGCGTAACGCCTCCCTTGACCTCAACTTCGGCCCCGGTGCTGCGCAGAAGGTTCACCATGGTGGCGATGTCCCGCACGTCCGGGATGCCGCCCAACTCCACCGGCTCTGAGGTGAGCAGCGCGGCCGCCAGCACCGGCAGCGCCGAGTTCTTTGCGCCGTTGACCCGAAACTCACCCTGTAACGGAACACCGCCGCGTATGATGAACCTGTCCATGGACCTGCTTTCTCCGGCGGGCCTCCGGCCTGCGCCTGATTCTTAGATCGCCGGGCCGCCGCCCGATGGCCGTGCCCGCGCAATCGCTTCCGATACGCGCCCGCCGGCCGCTTCCAGCCGGCGCTCGGCCTCGTCCCGCGGCACATTCAAGCGAGCCATTACAATTGCCACCTTCACCGTACCACCGGCCTGCTCGAGCACGCGAGCCGCCTCCACCGCGCCGATGCCCGCCGCCGCCTCCACGATCCGCCGCGCGCGGTCGCGCAGTTTCTCGTTCGCCGGCTGCACGTTCACCATCAGGTTGCCGTAAACATAACCGAGCCGGATCATGGCGCCCGTGGTCAGCATGTTCAGTACGAGCTTCGTCGCCGTCCCTGCCTTCATGCGCGTCGAACCTGTCACCACCTCCGGCCCCACCAGCGGCTCGATGGCTATATCCACGGCGCGCGACAGTTCCGATTGCGGCGTGCAGCTTACCCCTACCGTGACCGCGCCCATTTCCCGCGCCCGCCTGACCGCACCGAGCACGTACGGCGTCCGCCCGCTGGTCGCGATGCCGGCCAGCACATCTGCGCGCGCGAATCCCCTCGCTTCGAGATCGGCAACCCCCGCCGATGCGTCGTCCTCGCAGCCCTCCACAGCGCGCGTTAGCGCGCGCTCGCCGCCGGCTATGATCCCCTGCACCATCTCCGGCGGAACGCCGAACGTCGGCGGGCATTCCGAAGCGTCCAGCACACCTAAACGCCCGCTCGTTCCCGCGCCGATGTAAAACAAGCGCCCGCCCGCGCGCAAACGCTCGGCAATTGCGTCCACTGCCCGCGCTATGTTCGGAATCTCGCGCTCGATGGCAGCGGCGACCTTGGCGTCCTCCGCGTTGATCACGCGCAGCATGTCCGCTGTTTCGAGCGTGTCGATGTTCCAGGATGCCGGGTTGCGCTGTTCTGTAAGTAGCCGCTCGAACATCACACCTTTACGCCGGAGGCGCGCATCACCTTCAGGGATCCCTCGAGCGCCGCGCGCGCGGCGTCCTCGGCGGTCATGTCCTTCAGCCCCGCGCCGAAAATCTCCGGGCTGCACGCCCCCGTGTAGCCGATCTTCACCAGCGCGCCGAAGAACCCCTTCCAATCGATGATTCCCTCGCCCGGAATGAGCCGCTCGCTGTCGCGAATCTGCTCGGGCGGCAGGTCCGGCGCGTCCGACAGGTGTACATGCACGATTCGCGATTTGCCCGCGCTTACGATGTCGCCGGGCGTCGCGCCTGCGTGGTGCCAGTGCCAGGAATCGAGCAGCACGCCGGCGTTCGGGCCGATCTCGCGCGTGAACTCCACCATTTCGTCCATGCGGTAGATGAACTCGTAGGGCTGCGAGCGCCTGATGTGCAGCGGGCCAAGGAACTCCAGGCCCATCCGAACGTCTTCTTTGGCCAGAATGGCCGCCGCGGCGCTGAAGCGCTCCTTCAGCGTCTTCCGTAACTCAGCCTTTGGGGTTCGCGAGGACGACATCACCCACGTGAACATGCGGGGACACCCGATCGCCCGCGCGAACGCAGCGGCTTCAGGAAGGGCTTTGAGACCGGCCTCGAATTTGGCAGGGTCGTTCACGTCGATGGGCAGCGGCAGGGCCGACGGCTTCAACTTCAGCTCCGCGAAAAGCGCGCGCGTGCTGTCTATGCCCTCGTTCATGGCCTTCGCGAGATCGGGGTCGACGCCCCCGTAGCCGAGCCGGTGCGCGAGATGCGCCATCTCGGGCCAGCCGGCGCGCCCCTGGATGGTGACGGAGTTCAGTGCAACGTACATGTGGCCTCAGGTCTTGCGACCTACCATCTTAGGCTGTACGCCCGGACAGTGCTCGGGCAGGAAGGGTGAACGGGACGGAGCGCCCGGCGTGGCCGTCCCGGCGGCGTTTAAAACTGCCTCGGCTAGCTCTGGAACGACGAGCCGCAACCGCACGTGCGCGTCACGTTCGGGTTGTCGAACTTGAAGCCGGAGCCTTCGAGAGTCTCGACGAAATCCACCTTGGCGCCGTCGAGGTAGAGCATGCTGGCCTGATCGATGAATACTTTCAAGCCATTGAAATCATAGGTTTTGTCCAGCATGTTCGGCGTGTTCTCGAACGCCATCGAGTACTGGAATCCGGAGCAGCCGCCGCCTACTACGGCGATTCGCAGGCCGGCCGGTTTCGGGTCCTGCGTCTCGAGGATTTCCTTGACTTTGTCGATTGCGCGATCGCTGAGTTCAATCATGGTTTACTCTTTATTCTACCAGCCGCACCCACGGCTGCCCCTGCTGAGATGCTGCGGGCGGGTTTCTCGTCACACCCAATTTCGTAGAAAATCAGGCGCCCACGAGCAGCAGCCTGACATCCATAACGTTCGTGTTCGTCGGGCCGGTCTTCAGCAGCCCGCCCGCCTGCTCGAAAAAATGGTACGAGTCGTTGTTATCCAGAGCCGCCCGCGCACCCGGGTGCATGCCGGTGCTGCCGTCCGCAATAGCCCCGGCGGCATCGGTGGGACCGTCAGTGCCGTCCGTGCCAGCGCTCAAAACGACAATACCCGGCGTACCAGCAAGATCCAGCGCAGCGGCCAGCGTGAACTCCATGTTCCGCCCCCCAAGCCCTTCTCCCCGAATCGTCACCGTCGTCTCGCCCCCGGAGATGATGCACGCCGGCGGCTTCACCGGGTTCCCCGACGCCTGCGCCTCCAGCGCGATCGCCGCGTGCACGCGCGCCACCTCGCGCGTCTCCCCCTCAATGCGCGTGGAGAGCACCAGCGGGTGATACCCGAGTTCCCTGGCGCGTTGCGCCGCGGCTGCGACCGCCAGCCGGTTGCTGCCTACAACGAGGTTCTGAACGCGCTCGAACACCGGGTCATCCGCCTTCGGCGTCTCGGGTGCGTTCGGGTTGCCCAGCCGCTCGCGAACGGCCGCCGGAACGCGGTTGAGCAGGCCGTATTTCGCGAGAATCCCCCGAGCCTGTTCGAACGTCGATGAATCGGGCGCCGTCGGGCCGGAGCCGATTACGTCGAGGTCATCCCCGATCACGTCCGAAAGCAGCAGCGATATCACCGTCGCAGGATGGCACAGCCGCGCCAGTTGCCCCCCTTTGATCAGCGACAGGTGCTTCCGCACGGCGTTGATTTCGTGAATGTCGGCGCCTGAGCCAAGCAGCAGTCTTGTGGTGGCCTGTTTATCTTCCAGCGTCACTGGCGGCGCCGGCAGCGGCAACAGCGCGGAGGCTCCCCCGGAGATGACGCAGACCACCAGGTCCCGCTCGCCCAACCCGCTCGCAATCTGCGCGATGCGTTCGGCGCCGCGCACGCCCGCCTCGTCCGGAACCGGGTGACCGCACTCGTTCAACTCGACGCGGCGCAGCTTTGCGGTGTACCCGTACTTCACGTTCACCAGCCCGCCTCGCACGCGACGCCCAAGCAGCCGCTCAACCGCCGCCGCCATAGCTCCCGACGCCTTGCCGGCGCCGATCACCGTGACGCCGCCGAACGCGCTGAGGTCATAGCGGCGGCGTCCGGCCGTGAGCAGTTCGCCGGCTCTGGTTACGTGCCGGCGTATCGCTTCGGCCGGGTCGGCGGCTTTCAGCGCGGCGCGGAAAATAGCGGCGGCGTCTTTGCGTAGGTGTGCGGTGGTGCGGTTCATCGATCAGCTCGCAAGACCGCCTACCCGAATATCGGCAGGGCCGCAATCGCCTCCACCACCGGCTTTGGGTCGTCGCCGCACACCTCGACCCGGTAGTCCGCCTTTGCGTACGCCTTCCGCCGCGCCTCGTACAACTCCCGAAACCTCACCGGATCGCGCGCCAGCGGGCGCTCCGTGCCGGCCGCCACGCGCCTGCTCGCCACCTCGAAAGGGCAGTCCAGCCACACCGTTACGCCGTTCTCCTCGAGAAGCTCGAAATTCTCCTCGCGCGCGAACGCGCCGCCGCCCAGCGCCATAACGACTGGCCTTCCCGTGCGCACGCGCCGCACCTGCTTGCGGATTGCTTCGGTCTCTATCGCCCGGAAATGCTCCTCGCCGAACCGATCGAATATCTCGGCTATACTGCAATGCTGTTCCGCCTCGATCTCCGCGTCCAAATCGAGAAAATCCCAACCGAGGTGGTCGGCAAGCGCGCGGCCGATGGTCGTCTTCCCGCTGCCCATGAAGCCGACCAGGTATAGGCCGGGCGTGCGAACCAGCTTCAGTATCATCGCCGGACTTCCTCGTCGAGACGCCCGGAAGACGCCTCAACCGTATGCGCCCCCGGCGTGCGCGCTGTTCGCGGCGAGGCGATCTCGCGTGCGTTGCGCCCGAGGCCGCTCGCGCCCGCGCGGCTTCGGTGAGAGGCTCGCGCGCACGCCTCGCAGGCGCCTCGGGGCACGCCGGTGATCAGCGCAACTTTGTCTTCGTTCTGCATTGCGGCGCGGGACAAAACCCGCTGGGAGCAGGCCTGCGGACCTGCTGCGATTTCAAGAAGCATAATGGTAACATGCAGCCGGGCTTGTTGCCGCTCTTCCCACTGCCGCTTGTCCTGTTCCCGAGGACGCCGCTGCCGCTGCATGTTTTCGAGGACCGCTATAAAGAGCTGATCAGGGAGGCTATTCGGGACGGCAGCGAGTTCGGCATCGTGCTCGCCAGGCAGAGAGCGGTGCTGAACACCGGATGCACGGCCGTGATCGAGCGCGTTCTGAAGTTCTACGACGACGGCCGCATGGATATCGTAGCCTCCGGACGGCGCCGGTTCGAGATCGCCGAACTCGACCAGGAACGCTCCTTCCTCCGAGGCATTGTCGAGTTCTTCGATGACGAAGACTTCGCCGGTGCGCCGCCCGAACTCCGGCAACAGGCGCTCGACATCTACAGGACGCTCGTCGAAATGGGCGAGGAAGCGCCCGGCCCGGACTGGGACGACCCACAGCTCAGCTTCCAGCTCGCCAACATCATCGATGATGTTGATTTCCGGCAGTCCCTGCTCCCGCTGCGCTCCGAAACCGAACGCATCCGCGCTTTCATCGGCTTCTGCCGTGACTACATTCCCAGGCGGCGCATCATCGCCGGCCTCAGGAAGGTGCAGCCCACCAACGGCCACAGCCGCATGCACCTGCCTCCGTCGGGGCTGGCGTGAAGCGCACGCTTATACTCGATGCCGATGACACGCTCTGGGAAAACAACATCTACTTTGAGCGGGCCTTCGACGAGTTCTGTGACTTCCTGGGACACTCCACTCTTACGCCGGCCGAGGTCCGGCAGGTCCTCGATGATATCGAGATTGTAAATAGGGAGACGCACGGATACGGCGCGCTGAACTTCGGCCGGAACCTTGCCCAGTGCTACCGCCACCTCGCCGAGCGCGATGTGACGCCTGGCGATATAGACCGGGTTATGGCTTTCGCGCGGCGCATTCTGGACCAGCCCGTCGAGCTGATCGAGGGCGTCGAGGAGACAGTGGCAACGCTCGCCCAGCGCAACAGCCTGATTCTGTTCACCAAAGGCCACCCTGACGAGCAGCGGATGAAGGTGGACGCCTCGGGCCTGGCGCAGTGGTTTGCGCACATCGCCATTGTCAAGGAAAAGAACGTGGAATCCTACGCAGAGCTCGTTGCCGAACAGGGGCTCGATAAAGAGTTCACGTGGATGATCGGCAACTCTCCACGTTCGGACATCAATCCGGCTCTGGAACTGGGGTTGGGCGCCGTGCTGGTCCCGCACCCGCGCACGTGGGGACTGGAACAAGAGGAAGTCAGGCGGAACGACAGATTGATCGTGGTGCGGCGGTTCACGGACCTGCTCAAGCTTTTCTGAAGCAGCTATTCCTGCGCGGGAAGCTGCTGCTCGGCTTCGTGCCAGGCGCTGATCTTCAGCCGCCGGCATACCCAGCAGAGCTGCTCGGTGGAGGTGGCGGCCGTCTCCCCGCCGCATACGACACACTTGGCCTGCTTGGAGGGAAGCTTGTCCGGGTGCGCCTCGCGCTTTGCCCGGCGGAGGATCGCGCTCGGTATTACGGGCTCCGAAGGTGGGATCCGCTTTTTTCTCATTACGCTCACCTCCAATACAACATACGGTCCGCTCGAGCGCAAGATGCCTCAGGATAACGGATCCGCACCTTAGCCACGGAGCGTGAAGGCCTCACGCAGCCGCGCTCTCGGTGCGGATGACGACGCCCGCCTCGAGCGAGGACATGCACCTCGGGCACTTCGAGCCGGGTTTCACGTAAGCCTTCCGCCCGCCCAGGATCACCTCCGCAGGCACCGTGTGCGTGCATATCGGACAGAAAGCCAGGCCTTTCACTTCTTTGCGAGCCGGAATGTTGACGACTCTGTTCATCTCTCCCCCCGTTCACTGCAATTGACGCAGGATGGGCGGGTCAGGTTTTCTGATTTTTACATCACTGGGCCTGCGAAACGCGCACGCCGCGCGAGCCCCTGCCCATGCCCGTAATCCGTCGTTAGCGGACGACCGCACGCGGAAATCGGCCGGCTGAGGTGCCACGAGCGGTTCGGGTGGACGATCTTCGGGCGGGTGTTGGCCAAATCGATGGATTTCGTGCGGGGCGTGCCGCTGTTTGTGCCGCATTGAGACGCACTGGGCCCTTGGTCCAGCAAAAAGTAGCTCTATAATCCGTCCGTAAGCTTGGCGCTAGGCAGGCGTCGGCAACAGCCGAAGGCCGTCTGCCCACTCCTTCAGTTGCTGGCGCAGCCGCCCCACTTTCA
>Ga0207433_10006399_pt1 | contig 20377 bp, 20 predicted proteins | sample YelNatPaOPGAMG01_FD_187559 | JGI IMG/M metagenome (GOLD analysis project Ga0207433, IMG submission 187559) | Hot spring thermophilic microbial communities from Obsidian Pool, Yellowstone National Park, USA - OP-RAMG-01 (SPAdes) (version 3) | ecosystem: Environmental > Aquatic > Thermal springs... | reverse complement strand
GGGGGAACCATCTGGGATCACCTCCTGTGTGGTTTTTCACCCCCCACCCGGCCAGCCCCCCATGAAGGGATGGCCGGGCCATCCCATTAATAAGAATTATTCGACAAACCCCCGAATAAGGAAAAGTTTTTAAATAGGATGAATAAGGGGAAGCAGATGAAGAATACAGATGTCTTAATTATAGGTGGAGGACCGGCGGGAATTGTTTGTGCCCTTACCGCTCGCTGGAATTATCCCGAAAAGAAAATCCTGCTGATGAGAGATGTGGAGAAGGGTGTTATCCCGTGTGGTATACCCTACATGATCGCGAGCTTAGAAAAACCGGAGCAAAATGCGATGAGTTACATGTCCTTAGAACAGAACAAGGTCGAACTCGTGGTGGATCGCGCGGTTAAGATCGACCGCAAAAACAAGATGGTTCACACCGAAAGGGGTGACGACTATCACTACGAAAAACTGGTTTTGGCCCTCGGCTCCAATCCCGTTCTCCCACCGATTCCAGGTATCAATAAGAAAGGAGTGTACCCAATAAGAAAAGACCTGGACTACCTCAGGGACATGATACAATATGTGAAGGGATGTAAGAGGGTTCTAGTTCTGGGTGGAGGGTTTATCGGGGTAGAACTTGCAGACGAGCTCTCTAAGGCCAAAGGTCCCGAGGTCATCCTGGTGGAGATGCTTCCCCATCTTTTGGCCCTTGCCTTTGACCCCGAATTTTCCGGGCTGGCCGAGGAGAAATTGTCGTCTCAGGGGGTAAAAATTTTGACCGGGACCAGAGTGGAAGAAATGATGGGTGATGAAAGGGTCAGGAAGGTGCGCCTTTCAACCGGGGAAGAAATAGAGGTTGATGGCGTTCTCTTAGGAATCGGGGCTAGTCCCAATACTAAGTTGGCCCAGGATGCGGGTCTTGAGCTTGGGAAAGGAAAGGGCATCTGGGTTGATGAATACATGAGAACCACAGACCCAGACATTTTCGCTATCGGAGATTGTGCGGCCAAGACGAACTTTTTCACCAGGAAAGAGGCCCCTCTTTTGCTCGCATCCATCGCCGCTGCAGAGGCCCGAGTCGCTGGAGCGAATCTGTACAAGTTGAAGGTGCTGCGCGAAATAAAGGGGACTGTTGGGGTCTTTTCCACTTATGTTGGCGGGCTCGCGTTGGGTTGTGCCGGATTGACGGAGAACATGGCAAAACAGGAGGGATTTGATGTGGTGATAGGCAGGGCCGAGGCAGTGGACAAACATCCTGCCCAGATCCCAGGAGCGCATAAAGTGGTGGTCAAGCTGGTGTTCTCAAGGGAGTGTCGAGCTTTGCTGGGGGGACAGGTGGCTGGGGGAATATCCTGCGGGGAGCTGATTAACATGATCGGGGTGGCGATACAAAAGAGATTCACGATAACAGAATTGGAAACTTTCCAGATGGCCACTCATCCCTATCTTACGCCTTCCCCCATCGTGTACCCCTTGGTTTTAGCAGCGCAGAATGCAGCAAAAAATCTGTAAGTCGCGTGTATCCTGTATTCTCGAGCTAGGCTTTTACTCCCTTGACAACGTACAGGGCCGCCAGATTTTTATCGTGAGTATCGAAAACCTCCCCATCCCGTATCCCCAGAAAATACTCGCCGGTTGCGGTGAAGAGTTTTGAGATGTATCTTTCCATCTCCTTGGGGTATGGGTGTTTTATTCTCCTGAAGTACGAGCCCGGTCTCGAAATATTGTGCTTGAAGTACTCCGATTCAGGATTTAACATCATAGCAACGAGTTTGCCGTGTGGTTCAAGAACTCTGGCGACCTCATCCACGGCTTTCTTGTAGTCTTCAAGAAACTCTAAAGTCGTCACCGCGAAAGCACCGTCGAAGGATTCATCCGCAAAGGGGAGGTTGCTTGCGTCACCCAGCACAAACTTTTTGTCGCTTCTCCTTCTCGCTTCTTTCAAGGCTTCAATCGAGTTATCGAGACCAATCACGTTCAAACCTGATAGCACCTTCTCAAAGTAACCGACCCCGCATCCGACATCGAGAATATTCCTTCGCCCCCTCAGCTCGCTGTTTAAGTATCCTGCTTCCTTGGTTAGAACTTTTTTGCCAAACGGGCTTTCATAAAATCGCACAAATTTTTCGATATCGCTTTTTCCCATCATTCGGTTAAAGCTTCTCTTTTAATCAGTTCTAAAATCTGCCGGCCAATCCTTTTTGCTTCCTTTACAGCCTCTTTATCTTTGATGATATCCCCTTTCTTGAATGCGTAACCTAAACATCCCGGGATCCTTATTACCCTCAATTTATCCAAGTAATTATTCATCTCATTCATGGTGCTTCCCATATCTCTTCTTCCAACCACAATTGAGGTTCCGATCTTGTTTCTGAGGCATCCTTTTCTCAAGTACCATGTTCTCTCCATGAAGGCCCTCATGCGTGAGGTAACACCTCCCATGTAGGATGGGCTAGCTAAGATGATAACGTCGGCCTCTTCAAGCTTGGAGTATAATTTTCGCATATCATCCTCAATTATGCATTCCCCATTTTTTTCGCAGGAAAGGCATCCTTCGTACGGCTTAATTTCATAATCCCTCAAAAAAATTATTTCAGTTTCTAATTCCCTTTTTAGAACTTTCAAAGTTTCTTTTAGCAAATAGGCTGTATTTCCATCTTTGTGAGGAGAGCCGAGGATTCCAACCGCTTTCATATTTTTAAATTGATTCTATTTTTTATATAGGTTATGTGCTTATGCTCATAATGGGGGGAAAAAGCTTGTGGCCAGAGAGGTTGGAGAGGCGAGCCATGTATACTGGTGCAGTACTTTCCCCTTGTTATTTAACTCTTGAAAACGGCGGTCGCCACGAATACCGCCGCGTTGATCAAGATGATGAGGACCCCCGCAGGATGACCCAAGATCTGGGACAAGAGGATCCCCAACGTGCAGCTTCCGACCCCGAAGCAGATCGCGAGCAGGCGGTCCTGTAGAAGATTTCTGCTGAGGTTCCTGGCCGAGCAAGCGGGTATAGCAACAAGCGCAGCCGTCATAAGCCCCCCGACCAGTTTTACTCCTAGTGCTACAACAACCGCAACCATGCTGAGGTAAATCAAATTATGTTTTTTCGAGTTTATCCCTTGAACCCTAGCAAGGTCTTCTGAAATGCTTATCAGAAGGAGTTTTCTGTAGTCCATGGTCATGACCGAAAAAATGATCGCACACAGCGCTGCGGTGAGGAGTAAGTCGAAAGTTCCAACCCTTGTGATATCTCCTACAAGCGCTGCCTCCGCCTGCTCAACGGGAAGGAACAGGAAGGCCGCCGCAACACCGGTGGCGAACACGATGGCGGTAAGGGCCTCAACGGGAAGTTTGGTTTTCATCTCAAAGAGCCAGATCAAAACGATTCCAAGGATGACAAACGGGAAAGCACCGAGGGTGATGTCAAACCCGTAGATTAGGGCAAGGGCAATGCCGGGAAGAGTGAGATGTCCAAGCGGCCCGGCAACTAGCGCCATTCTTCTGCCGAGCATTAGGGTTCCCAAGTAAGCTGCCACTGAAGATATGAGAACTCCGGCGAATAAGCTAGTGGCGATGTTCATAGACTTTCACCTTCCCTCCGTAGAGCTTGGAAAGAAGCGTCTCGTTTATCTCCCTTGGGGCCCCAAAGCAGAGCATTTTCCTGTTTAGGCAAAGACAATGGCTGGCGAATTGGTAGACGACAGCAAGGTCGTGGGTGACGAGGAGAATGGTTATGTTTTTTTCCGTTTTCAGCCTATTCAAAAGAGTGTAAATGGTTTCCTCAGCTCCCAGATCTATTCCAGCTGTTGGTTCATCGAAGAGAAGAACATCTGGTGACCCAAGCAGGGCGTATGCGACAAGAACCCTCTGGAACTGCCCTGAGGAAAGAACCCCCATTTTTCGGTCTAAAAGGCTTGGATTTGCCATTTGCAGGGAGGAAAGGACTTCACGTATCTCCCGCTTGGGGACCTCTTTGAGGCGGAGGAACTCCTCCACTGTTAAGGGGAAATCCCTAATGAACGGCAGCCTCTGGGGCACATAACCGATTTTTACGTTCTTCTTCCACGAGATTTTTCCACGGTATGGAAGGAGACCGAGAAGGGTTCGCAGTAGAACCGTCTTGCCAGCACCGTTAGGTCCTAGGATGGTAAGGATCTCCCCTTCGTCTACGTGAAAACTCAGGTCCTTCAGGATTTTCTCTCCCTCAAGCTCCACAGTCAGGTTTTCCACTTCCAAGATTCTGTTCATTTTCTCTCGCCCCGGCACTCCGGATCAGGGAATATCAATTTCCCGCATGGACACACATTTGGATGTCTATAAATTCTGCAGATAGCATTAATAGCTCTGTCCGAGAAGTGAAAGTCGAGCCTTGATGCTTCTGTACAGGCCTCCTCCGGCCCGCACTTCAAGATGTCGGCGAAGTATACCTCAAGAACCCTATGCCTTCGCAGTAGCTTGCGGGCGACCTTGGTCCCAAGCTCAGTTATCTCAATCTTTCGGTACCGTCTATAAAGCACAAGATCTTTCAAGTGGAGATTTTGCAATACCTCAGTAACAGTTGCCGGCCGAACCCCGAGGCTCCTAGCGATGTCCGTAGTTCTCAACTGCCGGGATTCCTCTAAGGCACGGTAGATCAGCTTGAGGTATCTGGCCTCGTTTTCAGTTAGGTGTGGAGCCGTTTTTTGCATGCTTCTTTAATTTTTTAGGTATTACCTAAAAAATTTTCGGTTAACTTTTGGCCCCCTGATTTTCAAAAAGTGAGCTGTTATTCGCCTTTTTCTCCCTTCGTTCCAGCTTTTCCGAGGGCTGTTAGGATTCGATTGACTTTAACCCTGCTGGGCCCAAGGTGGCCCTCCAGCACCTCGCCTTCCACCCGGAGCCCCTTTATCGATCCTGTGAATCATCTGGGCCGGGGCACCGCACTTAGGGCAAGCTGGCGGTTTGGGCATCCCCTGGGGAACCTCTATCACATTTCCGCAGGCAAAGCACTGGAACTTTTTTGTCGGTATGCCGGTAGGTGGTCGTGCCATCAAATCTCACCTCCTTTTAGCATTTTATCAACAGACGAGACTAAATACTTTAAAGCCCTGCCGGCTGAACTTTCCGGCGCTTTTTTCACTACAGGTATGCCGGTCATATAAGAATGGAACACTTCCTTGTCGAAAGGGATCTCGGCGATGATGCTGGTACCCCGCTCGCGTGCGATGGTAAGGAGCTCGTCTTTTAGCCCGCCCCGAACGTCCGCTTTGTTCAAAACTATCCCGACCGGTAACTCCAGCTCTTCAGCCAGATCCAAGATAAACCTCAGGTCGTGTGCGCCCAAGGGTGTTGGTTCGGTAACCGCCAACGCGTAGTCGGACACCCAGAGAGCCTGAGCCACCGTGTTGTGCGTGCCCGGGGCGGTGTCAATTATCGCTAAGTCATATCCACCCTTCTGCAGTTCGCTCATGGCATGGAGTACCGTCGCTCGTGCCATCACGGGGGATCTCGGCTCGGTCGGCTTCAGCTCCCCGGCCACAAGCCTGATGCCTCCAACATTCTTGGTGTAGATAGTTCCGATCGCTTTTCCGCTTTCTTCGACTGCACGAGGCTCGCAAACCATTTGGCATGCCCTGCATCCCGAACAGAGCTCCTCAAAGAGTCTAGGCACCTCTCCCTCAAGGCCTATGAGCGCGTGTTCGGGACAGATTTCCACGCACTTTCTGCACCCGGTGCATTTCTTCTCGTCGATCATCGGCAAAAAAGTTTTTGCTTCTTCACCCGCTTCCAGCTTCACCCCCAGCAGCAAGGCACAGCTCGGGCCATCCACATCCGCGTCTACAAGCATTACTCTCAAACCACCGGAACTTAACCCAGCGGCTAAGTTCACAGCGACGGTACTCTTTCCGGTGCCACCCTTCCCACCAGTCACGGCTAGAACTGGAGTACCCAGTTTTTTCTTCCTCAAAGCTCTCACAGCACTTCCCCCCTCACACGTTCGGCTATTGACATCAATGACTTGGATGCTTCTGCTTCAGGATTGAAGTCTACCACCGGGGTCATGTGCACAAGCGCCTTGACGACCTCGTGGTCCACCGGAATCTCGCCCAAGACCTGAAATCCGAGTTCATGCGTCACCCATTTTTTGAGTGCGGTTTCAAAATCTCCGGAATACCCGCTCATGTTTATCACGACTCCGGCTGGAACACCAAAGTGCTCCACGACTCTAGATAATCGTTCAAGATTTCTCTTGGCAGCAGGGGTAGGCTCCGTCACCGCAATCACATAGTCCGCACCCGTGATCGACGCTATTACCGGGCAACCTATGCCTGGCGCAGCATCGATTACAATAACCTCACTTCCCATATCTCGCGCTTTCCTGCGAGCGAGGTTTCTGATGCTGGCCACTAAATGCCCAGAGTTGTGCTCCCCGAGCCGAAGCTTTCCGGTTGCGCACATGAATCCGTATTTGGTCTCTTCAACAGTAATGGTACCGGTCGGCGCTTTTTTCACCTCTATCGCATCAGCAGGGCAGATGAGCCTGCACACACCACACCCCTCGCACATGAGAGTAACGACCGTCGCTTTTCCATTGCTCGCTTCAACCATCGCACCGAAAGGGCACACCTGGAGGCATTTGCCGCAGCCTGTGCATTTTTTATTATCAACTTCCGCTTTTCTCGAGGCCTCCACCTCCATGGAGAGAACCGTCTTTCCCCCGCCGAGCGCCAGCAGGAGGTCGGGCGCATCCACGTCTGCATCAGCCATGAAGACCTTCACCCCGCGGCTATTCAGAAGAACCGCTAGCGATGCAGCCACGGTAGTTTTACCAACTCCCCCTTTCCCGCTCGCTACTGCAATTTCCTTCAATTATCTGCACCTTAACGAGAGCTAAGAACGTACTGCTTTATAGCATCCCTGATTTTGGTGCCTGGGGGAACCATTATAACTTGGATCCCGAACTGACTGGCTACGGCAGAGACGTTGGGACCGAACCTCCCTGCTAGCAGGTACCTCACGCCTTCATTAGCGAGCATCTGAACCACGGCTATCCCGACTCCGCTGGGAGCGGAAACGTACTGGTTGGGCAAGATATTCACGCCTTTGATCGCCTTGTTCTCGACCTCCACGAGGGTAAAGCTTGGGCACCTACCGAATATCGGCGAGACCGTGTCGTCGAGCCCTCCCGGTCCTTGGCTCGCCACACCTACCTTAAAATGGCTCGTCGACGGGGGAGGGGAGGGTTTCCGCATTTGCTGCGAAGGATACGGTGCTACCGGGGCCATCGGCGGGTAAGCAGGTCCGTAAGGACCGAGTCCCATCCCCCTTCCCATTCCCCGGCCCATTCCCATCCCGGGACCAAAGGGGGGCATAACGGGAGTCGATTCAGCTCTTTCCCTAGATTCCTTGCAGGCATCCTCCAACGAAGCCAACTTAGCTTTATCCTCTATCAGCTCCTGCACAGCCTCTTGGACGATCCTGGCCGAAGTCATGTAAACTGCGATGCCGCTCTGCGCAAAAAGCTGCATCGCCTTGGGTCCCATCCCTTGTGCCAATATGGCGTCCACGCCACTGGATGCCAAGAGTTCGGCCGGGGTCCTGTCGTAACCAAAATGAGTTCCACGGTTGTCGATGACATTCGTGTTTACTATCTTACCGTCCACAATCTCGACTATCGTAAACACATCGCAGCGACCAAAGTGCGGTGAGATCATCGCTTCAAGCCCGCCCGGACCGTTGGATGGTATGGCTACTTTCACGACGATCACTCCGGCATTAGTTTTTTAATGGCGTTCTCTACGGCTTGGCGGGCGTTGATTCCAGCCTTAACCTTGACCGCACGGATATTTTTTGCTTTCAGAAGAGCCAACGCTCCTGGACCAAACTCCGAGGCAATCGCGACATTGACCTTTTCCTCAGCCAACTTCTGGGAGACTATTGGGCCCGCACCATATTCAAGCGAGGCTGCAGGGTTGTTCATGACTTTTGCCCCTTTGATCCTGCCATCTTCAACCTCTACTATCGAAGTCTTAGCTCTTCCAAAAACTTCTGAGACCTTATCTTTTAAACCTTTGGATCCCTGGGTAGCAACAGCAACTTTGAGCTTCAAGTCATCACTTTTCCAGTTTCGCCTTCGCCACCTTTTGAAGACTCCCTCAGCTCCTTTATCCTAGCCTCGGCGCCTCTGAGTTCCTCCTCTAGTTCAGCCTTGTATGCCTCAAGCGCTTCGATCTCCTGCTCAGGCGTGGGTAGAGGAGGCATGAACGGGGGGGGCGGGTAGTAAGGTGCGGCGGGAAGTTGCTGTGCGGTTTGCGGGGGCTGCTGTGGCACTTGCCCGTAGGGCGGGTATGTCATGGGGGGGTTCGTGTACCACCACCAACATCTCCAGCCTCTGGGCCACCAGCCGAGCCCCCTCCCGAAACCGAAGAGCCACCCCGGCCTCTGCCATGGAGGCAGGTAGCTGAAGGGCCCCCTGCCCGGCCAAGGTCCGAACCAGTCTCCTCTTCCCCTTCCAAAACCCCACCACATACCAGAGTTTTTCGTGCAATTGCACATAAAAGCCTTTCGGTGCAGGTTTTCCTCAGAATTTCTGAGACAAAATTTGAGTGCCAGGTGGTTTTGGTTATATTTGCTGTTAAAAGAGGGTTCCAGCCATTTCTGCACCTGATTTCCGTCGCTCCCGAGTTACTGTAGGATCGAACGAACTCGGATCACGCTTAGGGGGCCTGCTTCTCCCGTGACCAGTTGCACTTAAAAAACTTTATCTGAGCGAAGAGGAAATTAAAAAGGATGGCATGAGGCGAAGGTGGTGCCGTAGATGGTCCGGCCCCGGGAGGCCCATGAAACCTAGGTTTGTGCGAGTGATGCCCGGAACCGTGCAATTCGGGCCCCTCTCGCCAGACTCAGCATCAATCGCGGGCGAACCGATTTACCTCTCTTACGATGAATTTGAGGCGTTTCGCCTCATCTATCATGAAGGGCTTGACCAAGAAGAGGCCGCTAAGAGGATGGGTATCTCGCGCGGGACGGTGTGGCGATGTCTGGAGAGCGCAAGAAAAAAAATTGCAAGCATGCTGGTTGAACGTAGACCTCTCGTGATTGCCCCAGAACCTACCCCACCCCAAACTGTACGTTCGAGTGCTTGAAGGTAGCTTTGACCATTGAGGTGAGGAAAAAATGGAACTGAAAATCGTATACGATAATGAGGCAAAACCGGGATTCAGAAAAGGTTGGGGTTTTTCATGCCTGATCGAAATGGAGGACGAAAAGGTTCTATTCGACACAGGCTGGGACGGAAATTTGTTGCTATCGAACTTGGAGAAATTTGGTGTCAAACCGGTGGAGATAAAGAGAACAATAATTTCTCATGATCACTGGGACCATGCGGGTGGTTTGGTTCACATAGCTAGAAAAGACATGCAGCTGTATGTGCCGCGATCTTTTTCAGAGCGGCTCAAGGACGAACTCTCTTCTCGTTTTGAGCTCCATGAAGTAAGGGGAGCGCAGCAAATACGCGAAGGGCTCTGGACCACGGGAGAACTGGGTGAGAGGATCAAAGAACAATCCATTGCGTTAAAAACGAAAAGAGGACTGGTGATTATCGTAGGATGCTCTCACCCGGGGGTCAGAAATATCTTATCGGTTGCTTCAAGGTTTGGAGAGGTTGCAGGCATAATAGGTGGGATGCATGATTTCGAAGATTACGAGGTCCTGAAGGGGCTGAAGTTGATTGTCTCTTCGCATTGCACCGTCAATAAGAAAAAAATTATAGAACTATTCCCCGGAGCCAGCTTGGAAGGAAAGGCTGGTCTTGAAATATCGATCTAATCGAGCCACCGATTTCACCTTCTTAGCAGTTTCCGAAGATCAAGGTTTCAGGTTCCTCAGATACTCCTCAGTCTTATCAGCCACCGCCGTAAGGGCCTTAGCCGCGGGACTCTCGGCATGCTGGACCACGAAAGGTGTTCCCTTGTCGGAATCTTCGCATAGCTTCTGGTCGATTGGGATTCTCCCTAAAAATGGCACGTTGAGTTCTTCAGATATCCTCCGCCCACCACCTGCCCCTAGAATGTCGAATTCCGCACCACATTTGGGGCACACAAATCCGCTCATATTCTCAATTATCCCAATCAGGGGAACTTGCAGTTTTCTCGTGAAACCAATCGCGCGTTTCACGATAAGTTGCGAAAGCTCGGAAGGAGCGGTGACCATCAGAACCCCATCTATATTCGGGATTAACTGCATGATACTGAGCGGTTCATCTCCAGTCCCTGGTGGCAGATCCACCAGCAAAAAATCTAGGTCCCCCCAAACCACATCGGCTAAAAACTGCCTAATCACACCCGTCTTCATGGGACCGCGCCAGATAACGGGGGTCTCGTCGCTGGGGAGCAGGAAATCCATTGAAACGATTTTGATACCAAGTGGCCCCTCCACCGGAACGATCCCCTGGCCATCAGCTTGACTTGCTCTAAGGGTTTCTTTTCTCATTCCTAGGAGCTTGGGAATACTCGGCCCGTGAATGTCCGCATCCAGAACTCCTACCCTGTAGCCCTTGCGTGCGAATGCGATGGCTAAGTTGGCTGTAATGGTGCTTTTGCCAACTCCGCCTTTCCCGCTTAATATTGCCAGTTTATGCCTAATCCTAGCCATCCTTGTTTTCAGACGGCTCTCTTGTTCTTCTATTTCCCTCACCCTTTCTTCCATTTTCCCCCCTCAGCTAACCCTCCGTTTGGACCTCCGCCAGTAGCTGGGATAGTACGCTAGAAACGCTTAAAGGTATCCGTAACCGGGGAATCCGTAAGCCGTCGGGTAGGCCCACCACCACCTCGGGAGCCACGGAAACCTGGCGCAGATCCAGGGATTCCACCACCAGCCGAGCCCCCTCCCGAAACCGAAGAGCCACCCCGGCCTCTGCCATGGAGGCAGGTAGCTGGAGGGCCCCCCGCCCGGCCAAGGTCCGAACCAGCCTCCTCTTCCCCTTCCAAAGCCCCACCACATACCAGAGTTTTTCGTGCAATTGCACATAAAAGCCTTTCGGTGAACTAGGTGGTGCCCCGGGCGGGATTTGAACCCGCGTCACGGCCTTTCCCCGCTTACCACTCGAAAGGGCTGCATGATTGGCCGGTCTACACCACCGGGGCACCATCCCCCTTTTTCCTTCGGGCTAAATTAACCTTGGTCACGGGAGAAGGTTTAAGGAGGTAGGGGGAATACTCTTGATGCCCCTCTACGAGTTCGGGGGGAAGAAGCCCAGGATCCATCCCGGGGCCCTCGTGTCCCCCTTGGCCTGCCTGGTGGGGGAGGTGGAGGTGGGGGAGGGCACCAGCGTTTGGCCCGGAGCCGTCCTGAGGGGGGACCTGAACCCGGTGAGGGTGGGGAGGTTCACCAGCATCCAGGACAACTGCGTGCTCCACACGGACATGAGCGTGGAGGTCTCGGTGGGGGACTACGTCACGGTGGGACACGGGGCGGTGATCCACGGGGCGCTGGTGGAGGACCACGTGCTGGTGGGGATAGGCTCCGTCATCCTCAACGGGGCCAGGATAGGGAGGGACTCGATCATAGCGGCGGGCTCGGTGGTAAGGGAGGGAACGGAGGTTCCTCCCGGCACCATGTTCGCGGGCGTGCCCGCCAAGCTAGTGAAGGAGCTGGATCAGGAGGAGCAGAGGGCCAGGGCGGAGGCGGGGGCGATGGGCTACTACGAGCTGGCCCGCCAGCATCCGGAGCTCTTCAGGTGGTAGGCTGGAGGCGCTCCAGGGAATAAGGGTGGTGGACCTCACCAGGTACCTCCCCTTCACCACCCTCCTGGCCGACCTCGGGGCGGACGTGATCAAGGTGGAGGAGCCGGGGAAGGGGGACTACGCCCGCACCCTCCCCCCGTACTTCTCCGCCATCCACAGGAACAAGAGGGGCCTCACCCTGAACCTTCGGTCCGAGAGGGGGAGGGAGGTCCTGCTCAGGCTGGTGGGGCGGAGCGACGTGCTGGTGGAGAACTTCAGGCCAGGGATGATGGAGGAGTGGGGACTGGGCTATCCAGCCCTCAGCCGGGTGAACCCCCGGCTCATCTACTGCTCCGTTTCAGGCTACGGGAGGGAGGGCCCGTACCGCGGGCTCCCCGGCCACGACATCAACTACATCTCGCTGGGTGGCATCCTGGGCCTCACCAGGGACGGGGAGGGGAGGCCCGTGGTGCCCGGGGTGCAGATAGCCGACGTGGGTGGCTGCCTGCTGGCCACGGTGGCCATCCTCTCCGCCCTCCTCCAGAGGGAGAGGACGGGGAGGGGCCAGCGCCTCGAGCTCTCCCTCCTGGGCGCCTCCCTCTTCTTCGCCACCCTCCCCCTCTCCCTTCACCTGGAGGGCTGGGAGGTGAGCGGAGAGACCCTTCCCCTCCTGGGCCGCTTTCCCTGCTACTCGGTCTACCGCACCTCGGACGGCGGGTACCTGAGCGTGGGCTGCCTGGAGGAGGTCTTCTGGAAGAGGCTGTGCAGGGCGCTGGGGAGGGAGGAGTACGGGGACAGCCAGTGGGACCTCGAAAAGAGGGAGGAGATCTCCGAGGACTTCCGGAGGATCTTCCAGACCAAGACCAGGGAGGAGTGGTTCAGGATCCTGGCGGAGGCGGACGTGCCATGCCCTGTCTAACTACTTTGACCATCCGGCGGCATTCGTTGGGTTTCAATCGGGACATCGTAAGATGCGTTGAATCCAGCCTCCGTCGGGTGGTCCCATCCTTAAACAATAGGAATACTTGATGAGGATAGTAAAAGTGTAAGTTGGAAACTTTACTTAACATGTACAATAAACACTTACAACATTTGCTATTCAAGATGCTGAGACACATTTGAATCGGGATATCCGGCTGATCCGCTTCTGTTACCCATACCTCGATACATAATACATCCGATAGCTACCGTCGGGCATCCTGATCACCGTTGCGGATTCCGCCCCGGATTCATCAAGAGACCCAGGCGCTCCAGCTTCCACCCTCACTTCTATATCTTTAACCCAATTCACGCCGTCTGCTGAAAACGCAGAGTAGATGCGGGGCGGAGTCTCGGGGGCGTGATAGTACATCCGGTACCCGCCAGGCACGACAATGGTGCAGGTTATGCCGCCATCGATTGTTTCCAGCTCATGCTCAAAGGTAAAGCTCCATCCGTCATCCCGAGAAACAGCTGAGGTCGTCCTTCCGCCCTCTGAAACAAACATTCTCCAGATGTCACCCATCCGAATAACGTCTGGATCCGTGATCCGCTCCCGTGCGTAAACCTCGCGTTCTCTGCGGAAGTTTATCCCGTCTTCGGATGTTGCAACGTAAATACTGTGAGGTCCGGGAATCATGGCAGGGTCGCCCTCGCCCATGGGATTTTCATAGTAATACATCCTGTAGGTCCCATCCGGAAGTAAAACAACGTCCGGGTCCACTGCCCCCATCCCCTCAGGTATGTCGGAGATGCTCACCTCCTTCTCCTGCCAGTTTACACCGTCTTTGGATATCGCCACCCTGACGCCCCACTTAGCAAAGTACACCCTGATGTTCTCCCCGTCGAATACCGCGTCAGGTACCGAGGCGTGGTCGGAAACAATATGGTTATCCTTCACCCAGACCAGCCCGTCGGTCGAAGCAGCACTCAGGACCCGGTGTGGCAGTCCCGGCGGGCCGGGGGTTGTCCCCGATGGTGTATTTTCAGGAGGCACAGGTTTCTGAACCGTGAGGAGAAAATAACCCAGACCTACGGCCAGCACGATAACAATTATAACCCCGATGGCGACCGAAGTGGCAATCCCTCGCGAATTCATCATCCTCCCAGTTAGATGTTTTTCTAGAAAATAATAAATACCACTTGCTGCTCCGTGCAATCTTAGTGCCTGATCCCCCCTCATCTAAGGAGTGGCATTTCTCTGCCATGCATTATGATGTATACGGCACTGGGTCTGGATCACAGGCGGCTTCTGCCAACCCGGTAACTACCTGAGGGCTGCTAAATGTTGCTCCGTTGTCTGAGCTTATCCTAACCAAAATTTTCCCTTGGTTGGCGTCGGGAGCGGAGTTAACGTAGTAGAGGTAGATTTTTCCGTTTACATAAACCGCACCCGGTACCTCGGCATTCGAAACAACGAGCGTTCCGGACCCCCAGTTTAAAGCGTCCGAAGAGTTAGCACAATAAACGTCTCCTGCAGACTTGTAGTACATCTTAAAGCTGTTGCTCGAGAGCTGGATCACCGATGGGTCAGCGGCCGTCCCACTAATTGCTGTCTGCATAAAAGTCAAGCTGTTGGTGCTCGGATCGTAGATCGAGGCCTTGATCCCCTCGCTGACTCCATAAACATACCAAGTGTTTTCTACCTTAATCGTTGAAGTAATGTTTCCATAATTTCCCGCAAAACTTGTGTCGGTGGTGAAAGTGCCGTTTGGAGTTGTGCAGGTGGCTTTGAAAAGCGCGAATTTATCCGGCCCTTCCGGAGCAACTGCCTTTGAGTAAAAGATTGTCCAGGTACTTGATTCCTTAAATGCATCGGGGTCGCTCAGATAAGCTCCGGAAAGCCTCGCGCCAGCTTCGAGGGTAAAGTGCACACCATCTGTGGAACAGGCGCTACCGATGTTCTGACTGAGATAATCCTTACCCGCCTTAGGGTCTGTTGGGTAAATAAAATAGAGCCGGATTATCGGATGATTCTCCAGCGGTTGATAAGACGGGCTGAACCTCAGAATTCTGCCGGAGAACTTAAACTCGCCCACCCAGAGGTAATCCCCATCAAACGACAGAGCGGCCGGCATGAAGAGCTTGTCCACACCTATCTCAGGAGTAGTATCGTTGAAGTCCTCCGCACCCAAGACTATGTCCGGGTATCCACCGGCGACAGCGGATGAAATGGAATTCCAGATCAGCACGCGGTTAAAAGCTGTGTCCCCAACAAATAGGTGTCCATTCACTGCCAAAACCGCCTGCGGGAGACTAACGTTGATCCCGGTCAAAAACGTCGGTTGTGCTGTCGAGGAGAGCTGGTCGATCCTGTAGAACCTGATCCGCCGGTTGCTATTTTCGGCCTCGGTGCACGCCACCACGAGATAGGTCCCATCGCTCGTCAGACAGGTCGGTACGTCTGTGCTTATGGTGAACTTCGGATCCATGGTGTTGTCTGGTATCCCTTCCCAAACATATATTTTGTTTGCATCACGATCGGCCAAGTAAAAGTACCTACCATCAAACTCCACGCCCTTCAATTCTTGGAAAGTGGCGCTTCCGATGTTTCTCTTGAACTGTATGTCTGGCATTTCACCGTTCAGCGGAAGTTCATTCCAGATATAAACGGTGTCTTTTCCGGCTAATATTAGAATGTTCTCAAAAATTTTATTAGCCCAGGGGGCCGTCAAACCGCTGTAGACGATATCAGGGTGGGCGCCGCTCTCGCCAGGCAGGTGTTTCCAGACGTAGAGTTTTCCAGAGTCAGAGGACACGAAAAGACTGGTACCGTTAGAAACAGGAACTGGGTTGGTGATGAAATAATTGGTCTCCAAGGTGTTCGTGTAGACACCTGGACCTCCGACTGCAAAGTCAGGATGGGCATCTTTCGTCGTCGGCAGTGAGTTGTAACATATTATCACGTTGTTGCTGGTGAGGTAGAGTCGACCGTTAGCGTACGCAACTCCGGAACCCTCGGTTGGCTTAAACCAGTATTCCAATCCTCCCGGAGCATGTCGCCCAACGCTCAGATCGGGAAGATCAGTATCGTCCGTGGGGAAAGTGTTCCATATATACAGTTCCACTCCTTGCATGATGAGTTTGCCGTCCGGTGTAAACGTACCCCGCATCCAAGCTCCACGCGGGTCCACCGGATCTGGCATGAAAAACGTGGGGGGCTGGTCAATTGCGGGAATAGTGCTCCAGAAGAAATTTCCAGAGCCCGTATGTCCACTGACATTGGGATTGTGATCGCCTACAACGAGGTGCACTCCATCACAGGTGATGTTTCGGGGAGTTCCGATCTGCCCTTGACCTGTGAGACAAACATCGGCTGCTTGATTGTCCTGGGTAGGAAAAGTGCTCCAGATTAAAACTCGCGCTGAGGCGGTGCTCGACACAACAAGCTTTGTACCGTTCGTCCAGACGTCCCAAGGCCAATCGATCCATCTTTTAGGGTTTGTGGAATCCCCCTGTATGACCAGATCCGCCGACTGCCCGCTAGTGGTTGGAAATGTGTTCCAGATCAAAATCCTGTCGTTGTTTGTGTCAGCAACGACGACGCGCTGCCCATCAGTGGAGACACCCATCGGCCAGTTCATCTGGTCCAGTCCATTTCCTGGATTGTTTGTGTAGAAATTATCCTGTCCTAAGACGATGTCAGGTTGCACGTTCTCGGTTGGCAAAGAATTCCAAATCAGGACGCGGTTGTTCCACGTATCGGCGAGCAGGAGGTGAACGTTGTCCGATGCCATGCCTGTAGGGTGGTTGAAGAGCAATGGCCCCCCCGTGTTGTTGAAGTCGATCCCGGCGAGCAGGATGTCCGCGTCCTGTCCCGTGTGGAACCAGCCGGATGTATTTCCAGTCGCGATCTTGTAAGTTGAACCCGTGAACTCCACTGTTATTTCTCCTTCCCGCCCAGGCTGAGGTCCGGGTAAACCTGAGGTCTTAGTGCTGACTTGATTTGAGTCGCGGTATCCCCCGGCCTTTAGGTTGACCCTGAGGGTGAAGTAGTATGTCATGTTCGGGGAAAGACCGGTTACCGTGTAAGAAGTCGTTGACCTGTTTGTTATCGTGGTTACCCTGTTCCCTAGGGTGCCGGAGCTCTCGGACACGTAAATCTCATAACTGACGAAATCGCTCTCGGTGCTCTGCGACCAAGTGAGTGTCGTGGAGCTAACGGTCGTGTTAGTAGGATTGTTCAGGGTAACTCCTACTGTCGGCAGAGGTCTCATCAAGAGGTAACCAACGATTCCCGCAGCAGCAATGCAAGCCGCAACCACGCCAGCGATTATCGCAGGCTTCATTCTTCAGCCCAATCAACTATATTTGTGTAATTTAAAATATTCATGCGAGAGGCTCGATGTAAATCGGGCTATCGCTCAGGGTTACCTGGGAGGCCTGCATCTGTCGCACGTTTCCGCTGATATCTGTCACTTTGACCGTGCCTGTGATTTCTGAAGGAACGTTGCCCGTGCCCCAAAGCACGTAAACGGGCTTGTTGTTAACCATGAATTTGTACTGTCCACTCGACAACGTCTGAACTGAGGTGAAGTAGTCCAGCTTCTCCATCAGAGTCCGCATCGCGTAGTATGCCTGTTTCTCCTGCCCCCGCCGTGTCGATTAGAGCAGCGCCCCCAAACTCACTCGGCATTTCAGCCTCAGCTTTATAAACGGTATAAAAGGCTTTCGTCGCACCGTTGCTGAAAGCCTCGACGCAGCCCTTGACGATCAGCCTTGCCTGTTCCTCCTCGCTGACGTTTCTGCCCCAGAACTGCCCCGATGCGACTTGGACCTCCGTCACCCAGAAGCTGTCTAACCCATGGTTCTCCAATAGCTCGGAGTACCAGCCGGTGTTCAGGTCCTCGGGGCCGTTGATAGAGTGGATGTTCCCCACGTCGAAATAATTTCCACCACCCGAGTTGAGCAAGTTGTCCCAGAAGGGGTCCTGCCCCGCGGCCCCTCCGTGTAAAATGACCGCATCGGGGTCCGCGCCTCTGATCGCCTCGTAGGTCGCCTGCAAAACCTCCAAGTAGTCTTGGGTTGTCCCTTTGAAAAAGTTCAGGTCGCCCCAACCCCCGCTCTCCGGCTCGTTCAAAACCTCCCATTGCTTGACTGGATATTTTAGCCCCGGCATGTCGTTTTCCCCGTCGCCGTCGTAGCGCTCCACCATCGCCCGCACAAAGCTCTTGTAAGCCTCCATGTCGTGCGGCTTGTAGCGGCTGGTTGGCAGATCTTGCTCGAACCCATGGGAGGCCTGCCACCCCGGTTGCTGCTTCCAGTAAGCTTGATCCCAATCAGCAAATGGCCAGATGGTCGCGAGGAGGTGCAAGTTGTGGTCCTGTGCAGCCCTCACGCATGCATCTGTGTCGCTGAAATCGTAGGTCCCCCGTGTCCCCTTAACGAGATGCCAGCTGAAGGGTCCCGGGTGGACGGATCCAAGGGGTACCCAGCTCCACTGCGGTCCCTTCGAACGAGCCGGACCATACTTGATATGTACTTGCTTGCCCGGGTTTTGTCGTCCCCATCCCGAAAGTCGGTACGAAACCGAAGTGAGAGTTCTCGGTGAACTCCGCTGGCGGTAGACTTGGTACTTCTTCGGGGACTTTGATTAGTAGGTAAGCACCAATCCCAACGGCGATGACGACCGCCACAATAACTACCACGGCGACGATGAATGTAGAGATACCCCCAGCCATTGACTCAAAGATTAGAGTTTCTTCAGAACCTAAATAGTATTCCGCCACCTTTTGGGTGGAGGATAATAAAGAAACAAGCACGGTTTGTGTTCAAAAGGTGGTTCGTGAACGACCCGTGCTCCTGGTTCCTGCCCACCAGCAATTTAGCTTTGACTTCAGAGGCTCAAAATTGTAGCAGTGATGCTTGGATTGAAATCTGGTGCCCCGGGCGGGATTTGAACCCGCGTCGCAGCCTCGAAAGGGCTGCATGATTGGCCGGTCTACACCACCGGGGCACCATCCCCCTTTTTCCTTCGGGCTAAATTAACCTTGGTCACGGGAGAAGGTTTAAGGAGGTAGGGGGAATACTCTTGATGCCCCTCTACGAGTTCGGGGGGAAGAAGCCCAGGATCCATCCCGGGGCCCTCGTGTCCCCCTTGGCCTGCCTGGTGGGGGAGGTGGAGGTGGGGGAGGGCACCAGCGTTTGGCCCGGAGCCGTCCTGAGGGGGGACCTGAACCCGGTGAGGGTGGGGAGGTTCACCAGCATCCAGGACAACTGCGTGCTCCACACGGACATGAGCGTGGAGGTCTCGGTGGGGGACTACGTCACGGTGGGACACGGGGCGGTGATCCACGGGGCGCTGGTGGAGGACCACGTGCTGGTGGGGATAGGCTCCGTCATCCTCAACGGGGCCAGGATAGGGAGGGACTCGATCATAGCGGCGGGCTCGGTGGTAAGGGAGGGAACGGAGGTTCCTCCCGGCACCATGTTCGCGGGCGTGCCCGCCAAGCTAGTGAAGGAGCTGGATCAGGAGGAGCAGAGGGCCAGGGCGGAGGCGGGGGCGATGGGCTACTACGAGCTGGCCCGCCAGCATCCGGAGCTCTTCAGGTGGTAGGCTGGAGGCGCTCCAGGGAATAAGGGTGGTGGACCTCACCAGGTACCTCCCCTTCACCACCCTCCTGGCCGACCTCGGGGCGGACGTGATCAAGGTGGAGGAGCCGGGGAAGGGGGACTACGCCCGCACCCTCCCCCCGTACTTCTCCGCCATCCACAGGAACAAGAGGGGCCTCACCCTGAACCTTCGGTCCGAGAGGGGGAGGGAGGTCCTGCTCAGGCTGGTGGGGCGGAGCGACGTGCTGGTGGAGAACTTCAGGCCAGGGATGATGGAGGAGTGGGGACTGGGCTATCCAGCCCTCAGCCGGGTGAACCCCCGGCTCATCTACTGCTCCGTTTCAGGCTACGGGAGGGAGGGCCCGTACCGCGGGCTCCCCGGCCACGACATCAACTACATCTCGCTGGGTGGCATCCTGGGCCTCACCAGGGACGGGGAGGGGAGGCCCGTGGTGCCCGGGGTGCAGATAGCCGACGTGGGTGGCTGCCTGCTGGCCACGGTGGCCATCCTCTCCGCCCTCCTCCAGAGGGAGAGGACGGGGAGGGGCCAGCGCCTCGAGCTCTCCCTCCTGGGCGCCTCCCTCTTCTTCGCCACCCTCCCCCTCTCCCTTCACCTGGAGGGCTGGGAGGTGAGCGGAGAGACCCTTCCCCTCCTGGGCCGCTTTCCCTGCTACTCGGTCTACCGCACCTCGGACGGCGGGTACCTGAGCGTGGGCTGCCTGGAGGAGGTCTTCTGGAAGAGGCTGTGCAGGGCGCTGGGGAGGGAGGAGTACGGGGACAGCCAGTGGGACCTCGAAAAGAGGGAGGAGATCTCCGAGGACTTCCGGAGGATCTTCCAGACCAAGACCAGGGAGGAGTGGTTCAGGATCCTGGCGGAGGCGGACGTGCCTGCGGCGCCCGCCCGCTCCCTGGAGGAGGTCCTCTCCGATCCCCAGGTGCGGGAGACGTGGATGGTGGTGGAGGAGGGGGGGAGGAGGACGCTGGGCCCCCCCTTCAGGTCCTCCCCCTCCCCCTTCAGGGTGAGGAGGAGGGCCCCCTCACTGGGGGAGCACACGGAGGAGATCCTAAGGGAGCTGGGGTACGGGGAGGAGGAGATAGAGGGGATGAGGAGGGAGGGGGTGGTGTGAAAAGCTTTTCTGCTCCGAGCGGGAGGGGGG
>Ga0207433_10006397_pt1 | contig 20382 bp, 13 predicted proteins | sample YelNatPaOPGAMG01_FD_187559 | JGI IMG/M metagenome (GOLD analysis project Ga0207433, IMG submission 187559) | Hot spring thermophilic microbial communities from Obsidian Pool, Yellowstone National Park, USA - OP-RAMG-01 (SPAdes) (version 3) | ecosystem: Environmental > Aquatic > Thermal springs... | reverse complement strand
CCGTTTTTGTCTATTCTAACTTTTTCAGAATTTGCAGTATAAAACATTATTTGTCCCTCAGTGTTGGATCCTGCCAATGCATCTAAAATAATGCCGGACCTATAATTAGTTGTACCTGGCAACCCAAATTTTAACCCATAACGGCTATCAGTATTATAATATTGAGTAAATTTACTCGATCCGTAACCACTAACTTTGCCTAATAAAAGTGCATCGAAATCTCCAGTCCCAGAAGGTCCTTCTACATCCAACTTCGCCCCTGGTGCTGTCGTCCCGATGCCGACGTTGCCTGTATTGGTATTAACACATAAATTATTATCACAAGCCATCTGATTCCATGAATGTCCTGGATTTGGAACTGAATAAGTATAGGCAACAACGCCAGAAATAAATGCAACAACAACTATAGATAAAATCATCACATAAAGATGCTTTTTTTCTATACTCAACTTTATGTTGATATTCATTAAATCACTTATATATATATTTATTATGTAATATATAAACTTTTTCTTTTTTGATTTAATAACACTCATAAAGAATCTCATTATGAATAATGTATTGTAAAAAATTTGAAATGTTGAGAGAAATCCCTTTATAACCAACAAATATTTTCAGAGAGCAAAGCTCTCTGAAAGCTCAAACTCTTTCTTTATTTCATTTGTCAAAAGATGTTTCAAAGAAAAATGAAATGCCTAAAGCATGTGGTTTCCTTATGCATTTTTTAAGAACAATGTTTTCTTTCTGAAATTCAGTTTTCATTGTTCTTAAATTAAAAATTATTTCAAAGAAATCTTTTTTAAGAGAGTTTTTTTCTGCAATTTTATCTTTCTTGGATTATCTATAAGATAGTTAAATTCATCTTTGCTCTGAGATATTATTTCTTTCAACCTCTCGTGAAAATTCAACAGATTGTATTTTTTAATTAATTTGTAATATAGCTTAAAATTGATATTAGTATTTATAAGTAGATTCAATATATCAATTCGATCTTTCTGACCTTTGATACTTTCGCTTCTTTGAATTTCTGCCTGTTGTTTTAATATTAAAAGAATTTCAGGTTTGGGAATTCTTATACCCTCTACACAAATTGTATTTTTTTGTATAAAATTAACTGGTATACTAAATTCTGAATAAAAAGGAAGATAAATATCTACTGAAATACCATCAACAATTATTTCATACTTCTTCAAAATATCATTTTTTTTGAGATTATATTTTTCCCTTATTTTTTGAAGTTCATTGAAATCTATTATTATGTCTATATCTTTACTTTTTATGTTTTTTGTTAAAAGATAGCAAGCCCACCCGCCGATAACTATTACATTATGCTCTTTTACCAATCTCATTAAAACATCCCAACTCTTGTCTATAGCTATATCATGCCAAAATTCTTTTTTCTTTATATTTTTTTTCATATTTTCAACCTTTTTTCTAATTCATTTAAAAAATCTTTTGCATACCATGTATTCATATTCCATAAATCAACAAAAAGCTGACAGAGCGGTATTCTTTTAAAAGTTTTCAGATGCTCATCAAATCTCAAGACAAATATATTTGGTTTTCCTTTTGTTTCAGGAAATCTTTTCTTCATTTCATTTTCGTTGGCATAAACCCAAATCTCAGAATAATCAGATGGTATATTTTTGAAAAGAAATTTGTATCCAGAATAGCATGTAAACATAGTATCAGCTGGCATTAGTTTTTCTATTTCCTCTATTTCTTCATTGAAATGAGTTGAGTAAATTACCTCTCTATTAATGTTTCTTATAGATGCCCAATAGAGCAATATCTTTTTAGGATCGATAACACGAAATCCCCTTATCTTTTTTTCAATGGCATTCATATCTTCCAATTTTTTGAGAGCCTTGTTCACATTGCCTATGGACATCATGCACTTTTGAGCAAGAGCCTTTTGCGTAAATCTCTTTATTCCTTTTTCCATCCTTTCATACAATATCTGTCTATAAACCCTTTCTGTTTTCATAACCTATTTCACTTTAGAAATAGAAAATTATTTAAATGTTTCACTATTTGGTGAAACTCATCTTTTCTTTTTAAGAATCTCATCTTCTGAAATGTATATATATGATGTAAACATTGTTATATTTAAAGATTTCCCTATATTTCAAATTTTTCTGAAGAGAATTAGCGGTTCTATTTCATGGCCTGGCTCTATGAAATCTGCTATTTTTTCCCAATCTTTCTCGATATTTAATGCCTTCAATGCCTTATCACTTGTTTCCGGCAAAAATGGGCTCAATAAAATTTGTATAGCTTTTATGGCATTTATTGATACAAACAATGTTGTTTCTGCCCTCTTTCCTTTCCACGGCTCTTTTTTCTGAAAATAACGATTTGTGCTGGCACACAAATCTAACACAAGCTCTAAAGCAGAGTTAATATTGAAATTTTCAATCTGCTTTCTTACATCTGCTATTGTTGATTTTATTTTTTCTAGTATTTGTTTATCTTCTTCGTCAAACTCATCTGGTTCAGGAACCTTTCCGTTAAACCTGGTTTTTATGAAGTATGTTACACGATAGAAAAGATTGCTATAATTTTCAACAAGTTCATTGTTATATCTTGCAACAAGATGTTTTTCAGAAAAATCCCCATCTTCTCCAAAAGGTATTTCGCGGATAAGATAATATCTCAAAACATCTGGCCCATATTTTTCTGTCAACTCTATTGGGTCAACAATATTTCCTAAGGATTTTGATATCTTTTCTCCTGCTATATTAACATATCCGTGAACAAATATTTTTTTAGGAATCTCAATATCAGCTGCCATCAATAGTGCAGGCCATATCACAGAATGAAACCAATTAATTCCTTTTCCAATCACATGAACATCTGCAGGCCAATACCTCTTGAATTTTTCATTTGGATAATCAATTCCGCTGAGATAATTTGTTAACGCATCAATCCAAACATAGATTTTATGTTCATCATCTCCAGGAACGTTTATTCCCCACTTAACACCTTTTCGTGAAACGCATAGATCTTTTAATTCTTCATTCTCCAATCGAGAAATCATCTCGTTGCGCCGAGATTCTGGAATAACTAAATTCTCCTTCAATAATTTCAATATTTGGTTTTTAAATTTGCTTAGCTTGAAAAAATATGCTTCCTCACTTAAAAATTCTGGTTCAGTTTTGTGCTCAGGACACAACCCATCAACAAGATCTTTTTCTGTTTTAAACTCCTCGCAACCAGTGCAATACAAACCAGAGTACTCTCCTTTATAGATAAAACCTTTATTAAGAAGTATTTTGAAAATCTCTTGTGCAACCTTAACATGCCTCCTTTCTGTTGTTCTTATAAAATCATCATAACTTATATTAAGTTTTTTGCAGAGTTCAACAAAAACCTTGCTATTTTTATCTACAAAATCCTTTACAGGAATTCCTGCCTCTCTTGCTGCCTTAACATTTTTTTGCGCATTCTCATCAGTTCCTGTAAGAAAAAATACATCATCTCCAAAGAGACGATGATATCTTGCTAAAACATCTGCTATAATTTTTTCGTATGCATGACCGATGTGGGGTTTTGCATTCACATAATCTATAGCTGTTGTTATGTAAAATTTCTGCAAGATTGTCACCTTTAAATTAAAGAATAATTGCAAAGATTTAAAAAACATTTTAAACAAGGTTTTAGTGATAGTTATGAAGGTTCTCATATTAGCAGCAGGCAAAGGCGTTAGGATGCAGCCCCTTACTTATGAGGTTCCAAAGCCATTAATAATGGTAAACGGCCAGCCATTTTTATATTATATTATAAAAAATCTGAAAGAAGCTGGGCTTGATGAAATCGGTATCGTTGTTGGATACAAAGAACATATGATTGAGGCATGGCTTCGCGATAATAAAATAAATGCCTATCTCATACGCCAGAAAAAAAGATTAGGAACAGGCCATGCAATTAAGTTAGCAAAGGAATGGGTTAATGGCGAAAATTTTATTGTTGTTATGGGAGATGATCTTTATTCTCCTAATGATATAAAAGCTATTGCGAACGATGATGAATTCTGCTATGTTGCCGGATTGGAACATGAACATCCCGAAAGATTTGGTGTGCTGGTTTGTGATGGAGATTTTTTAAAAGAAATAGAAGAAAAGCCTGAAAAACCAAAATCAAATCTAATCAATGCAGCCTTATACAAATTTACTCCAGAGATATTTGCCGCAATTGAGAAAACGCCAAAAAATCCTAAACGTGGAGAATATGAAATAACTGATGCAATATCACTTCTATGCAAACAGAAGAAAGTTAAAATTACAAAAATTCATGATTATTGGGTTGACATGGGCAGACTTGAAGACCTTCCGAAGGTAAAGGAATTCATAGAAAAACATTTTTCAAACTAAGCAAAAATATTTTTCAAAAAATTTTTCCTTAGAACTATTTTCCTCTTCCTCTCTGCCGCTTGTAAAGCTTTTCTATTATTCATCCATAAATTGATTTCAAATGAAATGCCCTATGTTATTGTGAAATGTTTCCTTGCGCATTTCTTTCAAGAACAATAAATAGAATATTGTTCTTAAAATGAAATCCCCTCGTCATTGCGATATTTTTTGCGGATTTCTTTCAATTATATTCATCACACGACTAAACTCGTGTTTTTTGTTCTTAAAATAAATTGTTTGATGTTTATGCCATAGCACTACTTCTTAGCACTTTTCTTTCCCCAGATGAACCAATATTCATTAAACAATCTCCATTCCTTTTTAACTTTAACATCGTATCCTATTTTTTTGAATGTCCTTTTAATGGTTTCTTCATTTTTTAAGAAATTCTGTGCAGGAATTCCAAAACTGCTTCCAAATGAGAGAAATGAAAAGTAACCGTTTGGTTTTAATAAATCTAGCATCTTCTTTAACATCTTTTCAGGCCTTTCAAAATGTTCTAAAACAGCAACAGCCGTTACTGCATCAAATGAATTTTTTGGAAAACGAGCAAGGTCATCTTCTTTTATAAAGATTACATTTGTTACTTTTGATTGTTCTACTTTTTTATAGGCTTTTTCCAATTGCTTTCTACTTAAATCAATCGCAACAACAGTTCCTCTCTTAAGTTTTTTTGCTAACTCAACTGTTGTTCTTCCTGTACCACAACCAAAATCAAGAACTTTATAGTTATTTTTAATTTTTAATTTACTTATTACCTCTTTTGCGTCCTCTTCTGTGTACCAAAATCCAAAAAGCTTGTCCCAAGCAAATGAAATTCTGTCAAAGAATTTTTCAATGAATTTTTTATCTGTTCTCAATTTTATTATGAAGTAAAGCGGTATTCCAATTATTGCTAGAATTACTCCCATGAAAAACGATGAAAATGCAAGCACGCTACTTTGAACCCAGTAAGCCAAAATAATAATCAAGAATATAATTATAAAAATTGCTCCGCTTCTTCCAAATGGCGATCTGTACGATTTTTTAAATTTTAATTTTTGGATTTTAATTACTGAAAGAAAAACCAACAGATATTCTAGAATGACAAGCGGAATTATTAACATCATAATTAACTCGTATATACCAAAACCGCTGAGAACAATAAAACAACTTATTAGTGCTTGTGCAATTATTGCTATGTATGGTGTTTTGTATTTTTTATGAATTTTTTTAAAACTTTGTATAAGTACCTTATCGCGCGCCATTGCATAAAGCAATCTTGGTGAGGAAACCATCCATGATGCAGCTGTTCCTATTAAAGGAATGAACATTAATATCAAGAAAATTTTTTCTCCAAAACTACCAAAGATTTTAGATGCAACAATTCCAGCGCTGTTCCCAATTATTTCATTTCCTGCAACTCCGTACAAAACAGTAACATAGAAAATCGTTACTATTGCTACAAATAATGTTATTGAAATGAACATTTTGGATAGTATTTTTTTGTCTTTTACCTCTTCTGCAAGAAATGTTAACGATTCCCATCCGAAGAAAACTTGTGACGAAACAAAAATTGCAAGAAGTATTGGAGATAGAGATAATGTAAAGATAAAGTTTTCAATATTAATTGCAGGAATACCTAATATTGCAATTGTTATTGGTAACGAGATTGTAAGAAATCCCAGAACTAAAAGTAATTTTGAGCTTTCACCTATTCCACGAAAGCTTATATAACCAAAGAGTATTATTGCAATCAAAGATATGATAATCTTTGTAAACATCTCAATTTCAAATATTTGCAAAGCTCCCACAATAGATATTGAAATGATCATGCTTGCAATGATCCATGTAATCCAACCCACAATGAATGAAGTGAATTTACCTAAGATTTTTGAATATTCATAAACCCCACCTGCTTTCGGATAACACGAAACAAGTTCTGCAAAATATGTTGACATTATTATTGCAATCACTGCCATAATAGCCCAAGAGATTATAGCACTTGCCCCTGCATATGAATAAGCTATACCTGGTATAAAGAATATCTCTGCTCCAATGATTGCGTTTAATCCAAGAAAAAATAATGTTTTTTTTCCTATCGCCCTTTTTAATTCTGCCATCTAATCACTCAACAACTATTTTCATAAAATCTTTTGCAATTGAAAAGTTATCATATTTTTCTATTTTTTTCTTAAGTTCTGTTAAATCAGAATATCTTCTGCTTATATGAGTAAGCACAACTTTTTTTGCGCCTGTCTCTTTAGCAATCTTGATAACATCTTCAAATGTTGCATGTTTTCTTTCAAAATATTCAAAATAAGTAGAATCGTGAATAAGCAAGTCAGCATCGCGCGCAAGCTCAATAATATTGCTGCATGGCATTGTATCTCCTGAATAAACTACTTTTTTTCCTTTCTCAACAATTGAAATATCGCTTAGTTTAATTTTTCTTCCTTTAAATAAAGCAGAACCCTTTTCTTTTATTTTTTTGTAGATTGGACCTTGAAGTGGAAGGCCCATTTTTTTCAATTTCTCTTTGTCTATTTTAATTCGGTCTTTTTCTACAAATGCATATGCAACAGCAGGTATGCCATGAGAAACAGGAATTGACTGAATCTGAAATTCAATATCATCTATTAATATCTGCTTTTCATTTCCATCAAAATTGACATTTTTGGCAACAATATCAAACTTTCTTGTTGAATATCCAAGTTCAAGCAACATCTCAACAAACTTTTCTGCCTCAGGGCCAAAAATATACAGCGGCTTTTCCCTTCCTTCCAAGTTCATTGTCTCTATCAATCCTAGTAAACCTGCATAATGGTCAGCATGCCAATGTGTTATAAAAATTGCCTCAATGCGCATAAAATTCAATCCAGAACTAAATATCTGGCGTTGTGTTCCCTCTCCGCAATCAAATAAAAAGTAATGTTCATTCTCGCTTTGATACTTAATATAGATTGCAGGATGGTTTCTATATTTAGTCGGAATACATGCAGTTGTTCCAAGGAATGTCACTTCTATCTTTGTCATAAAATCACATTTAACTTATAAACTAATTCATAAAACCATATTAATATCTTGTGAAAAGTAGATATAAATGTCTTCCTTCATTTTCTTTGATAGTTGTAATTGATAAACTACTTTTTAGAAACTCTAGTTAAAACATAACTGTTTTGCAAGATTTTTATAAATTATCTAGATTGCAATTGATTTATGATACTATTTTCACCACTACTTACAGAAATATTGCTGAATTCACAATGAGGGCAGTGTTTAAGACAGAGATGTGTTAGTCCTTTACTTCTCTGCTCTTCTGTGATATATCCTAAAAAAACACAGGCCTTTGCAAATTTTTCTGAAAACTCATCCTGTTCACCAATCTCAGCTGCAGGACCTATCTGATATGACCCATCCCATGCATCATATTTGCAATATCTGTTACAACCCTCATTCCAAATTCCAGTTGCCTGCGCCTGGCTCATCTGACCTAAAGAACTACCTAAAAAGAAAAATGACCCAACAACTAATATCAAAATAGCTACAACTGCAACAACAATCATTGAGATTGGTAATTCAATACCTTTTCTATTCATTTTTTCACCATTATTTGAATATCCTTGTTTTTCATTATTTTTTTGTTCATTCTTATATTAATATCCTCTCTCTCTTTGTATCTTTTCAAGTATTGCCTCTTCTGTTTTTCTTAAATATTTGAAATAAACAAATCCTAAAACACCAGCAATCACAATTGCAATCACTACTATTAATATGCTTGAATCTCCGCCTGTTTTAAATGGATCTGGATCGTTCTTATTATCTATTCCATTTCCGTTAAAGTCATCTGTTGGGTCTGTATAATCACCATCATTGTTCGCATCAACTGCATTTGGTGCAGGATTGACGCCTGTGAAAGGAACAATATGTCCATCAGGGTATCTTGTACCGCCAGAAAATGTTTCTACAGTTCCATTCTGTGTTTGAAAAACACAAACATAATTCTGACATTTATAGTTGTTTGGGCAAATCTGACATTTCTTAGTTATTAATGAACAACCACAGCTATTATCAGTTCCAGCGCAATCAGAATTTTGCAAACACTCAACGCATGTGCTTGTAGTTAAATCACATTTTTTATTTCCACAATCAGAGTTAGATAAACATTCAACACATCTACCTGATGGCGCGCATTTCTTTCCTCCTTCACAATCTGCATCTGTTTTACATCCACCTGCTATGCACTGTTTTCCTATACATTTTTCACCAGAAATGCAATCATTATCATTTTCACAATAATTTTCTTCAACAACTACAAACTGATATCTATCGCTTTTTGTTGAAAGATTGTTTGAATCTTTTGCATAGATATAATAATTATATGTCCCTGGCTCGTTATAAATAAGGTTTGAACATGAATAAATTCCATTAGAATATGCCATTATATTGCAGTATGAATCTGTGCAATTCAAATCTTTGCAAACCATTCTTGTGGTTATATTGTCATTTTCAGGGTCAGTTATATTTGCAAAGAATGTGAGGCGTTCTCCTTTTCTTACTTTGATTGGGTCATGATATACATTGTTTATTGTTGGAGCTTTATTTGGGACAGAACTAATTATTGTAGTAAATATATAATTCTTGTTGTCATGTGGTGTTTTGATTGTAATTGAAAGCAATGATGAATCTCCTCTTGTTGCATTTGAAGGCGGTATTACAATTATTTTAATTGGAGCTGCTGTCCCAGAAGAAAGTTGTGTTGAATTTCTCTCAATATTATTTATTAATATTTTTGAAGTCCAGCCTGTTGTTATTGAACTTTCAAAATTAAATGTATCTGATAATCCTGTATTGTTCAAAATAGCTTCATATACAGCAGAATCATTTGATCTTATTGAACTAGATGCTGTGATCGAATTAAATGTAAAGTCATAGTTGTTTATTGTTACCTCTTGCGATTTCGGAATTTCTTGATTATCTCTATATCTTGCTTTAACACAGAAATAATATTTACCATCTGTTAGTTTTGTTGTGTCCCATAATGATGGGTCTTCCCAAATAGAATCTACTGGATTGTATACAAGTGGTTTGAATTGTTTTTCAGTACATGCTGTACTTATATTGCTATATGAATATGTTACAGCTGGTGAAGTTGTATCAATATTACCAGATACACTGACTTCAATCTTTACTTGTCCTGAAACCTCTCCACTTGGTCGAATTATTCTGATATATCTTATCTCTGTCCCTTTATCAACGCATAATGAAGTTCCTGGATCGCATATCTTCCCTTGAGGACAATCACTATCTGATGAGCATCCAACTGTGCAGTAATGAACATCTGCCTTACATATCTGACCTGTTTGGCAATCATTGTCTGTATTGCAATAATCCTCTCTCAGTATTGTGAATGTATTTTTTGATGATACCGTTGTCAGGTCAGATTGTGCATAAACATAATAATCATAAGTTCCTGCATTACTATTTGATGTGTCAAACTCACAGCTAAATGAATTTCCACTTGCTGTCATTGTACAAAATCTTTCTGAGCAACTCTGGTCTTTACATACAGACGCAGTTATTGGGTCTCCTTCAGGGTCAGTGATTTTTGCAGTGAATGTGATACGACCTCCTTTTTTCACAGTTGTTGAAGAAATGTTACTGATTACAGGCGGCTTTCTTGGATAGCTGCTCACAGTTGTTGTGATTACAGAAGTTTTTGACTCTCCTTTGCTTGATGTAACTCTTAATGTAAGTATCATTACATCGTTTATTTGTGCTCCTGAAGGCGGTGTCACTCTCACCTTTATTGTCATTGGACTGTCTTTTTGGAGATTGTTTATTGATGTTGTCTGAATACCATTAATTGTGATTGTGTATGACCAGTCAGCAGATTGAGAAGCTGATATTGTGTATGTGTCAGTCAGTCCAAGATTTTGAAGTGTTAAATTGTATTCAGCAACCCCATTTGACACTATTGATTGCCCTGTTGTTGATGGATCGAGTGTGAAGTCATAGTTGTTTATTGTCACATCTTGCGATTTCGGAATTTCTTTATTGTCTTTGTATATTGCTTTAACACAGAAATAATATTTACCATCTGTTAGTTTTGTTGTGTCCCATAATGATGGGTCTTCATAATACTTATCAATAGAATTATATGATAATGCCTTGAATGAAGCACCAGTACATGATGTGCTTGTCTGGCTGTATGCATATGATACAGAATTAACTGAACCTGAAACGCTTACATGAACAAATTGCATTCCGCTAAGGACATTGGTATTTGGTTGCAATATTTGTACATTTCTGCTTTCGCATACATTGTTGTAGCACACTCCAAAAGAGCAATCTGCATCATTCAAACATCCTTGCTTGCACACATTTCCACTGCAGATATAATCTGCCCCATATGTAGCACGACATTGGTCAGTTGATGTGCAAGAACTTGTGCAACGGTTTTCTGAACACCATTGACCAGCTGGGCATTGACTTGACTCCCTACATCCAGCAACACATGTATCAACAAGACATATCTGCCCGCTTGGGCATTGATTGTCATTCAAACATCCTACTTTACATAACCCTGCCTTACATATCTGACCGTCAGGGCAGTCAGATTGTTGAGAGCAAGAGTTTGCAGGAATGATTGTGAACGAATTGCTTCCAGAGATTGTTGATTGACCAGCTACTGCCTTGATGAAGTAATTATAAGTTCCTACCTTATCATTTGCTGTATATGAGCATGAGTATATTCCTCCACTTGTTGCCATATCACAATATTTTGATGAACAGGTTTGGTCTTTACATACAGATGCAGTTATTGGGTCATTATCAGGATCATTTATCTCTGCAGAGAATGTTATTGTACTGCCCTGCTTAACGCTTTCAGGACTAGCAACTATGTTGTTTATTGTAGGTGCCCTGTTAGGATGACTGCTCACAGTTGTTGTAATTGTGAAAGTTTTTGTTTCTCCTTTGCTTGATGTAACCTTAATTGTTGTTGTAGCACTATCGCCAATATTCGCGTTTGAAGGCGGTGTTACTGTAATTAACAAAGATGCAACATCGCCCTTGTTAAGAGTTACTGTATTTGTTGTTGCGCCATTTATTTTTATTGTTGTTGTCCATGTTGATGAGGAAGACACGGTGAATGTATCCCTCTCACCAATGTTTGTAAGAGTTCCTTGGTACTGCGCAACCCCATTTGACACTATTGATTGCCCTGTTGTTGATGGATCGAGTGTGAAGTCATAGTTGTTTATTGTCACATCTTGCGATTTCGGAATTTCTTTATTGTCTTTGTATATTGCTTTAACACAGAAATAATATTTACCATCTGTTAGTTTTGTTGTGTCCCATAATGATGGGTCTTCATAATACTTATCAATAGAATTATATGATAATGCCTTGAATGAAGCACCAGTACATGATGTGCTTGTCTGGCTGTATGCATATGATACAGAATTAACTGAACCTGAAACGCTTACATGAACAAATTGCATTCCGCTAAGGACATTGGTATTTGGTTGCAATATTTGTACATTTCTGCTTTCGCATACATTGTTGTAGCACACTCCAAAAGAGCAATCTGCATCATTCAAACATCCTTGCTTGCACACATTTCCACTGCAGATATAATCTGCCCCATATGTAGCACGACATTGGTCAGTTGATGTGCAAGAACTTGTGCAACGGTTTTCTGAACACCATTGACCAGCTGGGCATTGACTTGACTCCCTACATCCAGCAACACATGTATCAACAAGACATATCTGCCCGCTTGGGCATTGATTGTCATTCAAACATCCTACTTTACATAACCCTGCCTTACATATCTGACCGTCAGGGCAGTCAGATTGTTGAGAGCAAGAGTTTGCAGGAATGATTGTGAACGAATTGCTTCCAGAGATTGTTGATTGACCAGCTACTGCCTTGATGAAGTAATTATAAGTTCCTACCTTATCATTTGCTGTATATGAGCATGAGTATATTCCTCCACTTGTTGCCATATCACAATATTTTGATGAACAGGTTTGGTCTTTACATACAGATGCAGTTATTGGGTCATTATCAGGATCATTTATCTCTGCAGAGAATGTTATTGTACTGCCCTGCTTAACGCTTTCAGGACTAGCAACTATGTTGTTTATTGTAGGTGCCCTGTTAGGATGACTGCTCACAGTTGTTGTAATTGTGAAAGTTTTTGTTTCTCCTTTGCTTGATGTAACCTTAATTGTTGTTGTAGCACTATCGCCAATATTCGCGTTTGAAGGCGGTGTTACTGTAATTAACAAAGATGCAACATCGCCCTTGTTAAGAGTTACTGTATTTGTTGTTGCGCCATTTATTTTTATTGTTGTTGTCCATGTTGATGAGGAAGACACGGTGAATGTATCCCTCTCACCAATGTTTGTAAGAGTTCCTTGGTACTGCGCAACCCCATTTGACACTATTGATTGCCCTGTTGTTGATGGATCGAGTGTGAAGTCATAGTTGTTTATTGTTATATTCTTGTTAATAATTATATTATTTGAGTCTTTGAATGAAGCTCTAATGCATAAATAATATTGACCTTCATTTAGGTTTAGAGTATTCCAGCCATCTGATTTTTCAAAATAATTATCCACTGAATTATAGTTAAGCGGTATGAAATTCATATTAGTGCATGCTGTACTTGTCTGGCTGTATGCATATGATACAGAATCTATTTTGCTTAAATTTCCATAAACCTTGACATGAATTAATTGCATTCCGCTAATAATTGATTGTTGAGGTTCTAAAATTTCTATACTTCTATTTTCAACACATGCATGATTTGAACATATAAATCCTTCATTGCATGGCCTGCATTCATTCCTGCTGCAAAAACAATACTCGTTTGTTCCTGGGCAATTTTCATTTACAGTGCATGTCTTCTGACCGACAAATATTGTTCCGCCTGGTTTACTATCTTCTAATGTAACTGCATGAACTGTATAAGCAAAGCTAAATAATAACAATACCAATAAAATTCCTGCTTTCCTTTTCATTTAGTCACACCTTTAATATCTATATAGATCGCATCTTTCAATTGTCCAGTTCCCTGCCTTCGAAACAACCATGCCCAATTTTATCGTTATAGTTGAATAAGGATTGATTATAGCATCATCAGATTTTATTGTATATTCTTGACCATCAGGGTCAACAAAGATACAATTAACAAATATTTTGTTTTGTGCAGAACCGCGATTTCTTACAGTAACATTAACTTCAGCTCTTTCATTGATATCAAGGATGCCAGGGGCTACAATCGGTGGTACTATACTTAGATTAGAAACTGTGAAACCGCCTATATTTAATTTTGTATCATGAATAACTGAATTTTCACATGTTGATAGATTTGAAACTTTTAGATAACAGCTATTGAAATTCCAGTCTCCTACTTGATCAATCGTAATATTTGGTTTAAATGTATAGTTTGTTCCTCCTTGAACCAATGTACAAGGTGTAGTTATTTCAACTGTAGTTGAATCTGGCTTTATAACATTGCAGCCAACAAGTGCATATCTGCTAACAGCAGGATTTGTTACAACAACATTCACAACAGATTGCTCATCAAATGAAGCACGTAAAACATTTATACTCGATATTGTCATATTTGGAGGAAGTGTTACAACAGCAATTCTTCCTATATTGTCTTTTTTATCTTCTAGCAGTGAGTTGCTGCAATCACTTGCAAACGAAGCATCTATGCTGCAATTTGTCACAGTCCAGTTTCCAGCAACATCCAATTTGCTTGATAGCAAAAAGTTGACAGGACCTCCTGATGAAGGAAGGTATTTACAATCCGATGTGATCACTTTTGTGTTATTTGCAGGGTCAACAAGAGTGCAATATGAAAACACATACCTGTCATAATAAACGCTTGGTGTAACATTTACATTTATAATAGCTTCTGTATTGTTCAATATGGTTGCTGTCAATATATTTGCAGATTTTATTGATACCTTTGTCTCATTGACAACAGAGATATTACCATTCACATCCTTGATATCATAAATTCCACTTTCAGCACAATCTGAATAAACAGATCCATTTAACCAGCATTTTTTAATAATCCAGTTTCCGACCCTATTTGGAATAAAGTTTAGTTCAAATTCATTTCTTAAATCAGAGCAACTGCTTGATATATTGAAAGCTGCAGTTGTAGGAGGCTTTATTTCGCATGTTACAATTCCATACCTTGTTTCATCTCTATTTCTACTAACATTTGCAGTTATTGAAAATGTTTGATTTATCATTCCCCTGTCTGCATAGTTTATTGAGTCTAACCTGAATATTACATAGCTAGCTCCATAAATATCAAGTATTCTTTGTATTGCCTCATCCACTCTACGGAATGCCTCTTGTGTAGAAGATTTTGTAGTATTTATTCCATTTACAATAGGTTTCAGATAATTGACCATAAATGCGGCAATTGCCCTTACATCCGTATTTATTTGCATATGATATTGCCAGCAATCCTTGCTTGTCAAAATGTTTTTATTAATACATTCATCATCAGGACCTACATTTCCTATCAAATTATCGTATGACTGCATAACAAGTTTTGAAGTCGTTTCATGAAGATTCTTGAAAGTTTCTAAATATTGGCTCAGCTTAGAAACATTTAGATAAGGACAAGCATAATTAAAGTAATCGCTTGCTATTTTTACTGGAACTGCATTATATGTACCAGTCACAAGAACATAATATTTACCTGATGTATCATAGCAATTTACATTGCATGAAAATGAATTTCCTGCCCCACTGGCATAGCCACAAAGGCATGAACCACTTACACCACAAGAGTTCAAATTTTCACTTGTGAATGCGTTTTCGCATTGAGTAATTGGAACATCCCTGCAAACCCTAAATACAGGATTTAATAAATTCTGTGTCATTGTTGCAGTGAATCTCAGTCCTGAATCTGTTTCTGTGTAGCTAGGACCTGATGCAAAGTATACTGAACAATCACTACATGAAGCTCTTTCCCATTGCTCACAGGTACCGTCATTATCGCATGACTCAAAGCATCCATTTGTATCACTATATGATCTACTACCACAGTCGCATGTATAATCTACAACACATCCAGTATCAAATCCATTAATTGTTTTATTTATTTGTTTCAATATTCCACCAGTTTGAGTGCATTTTTCCTCTCCTCTTGTGAGCACTGGCGGATATGTGTCAGGTGCTACTATGCTGCTGCAATCATTGCACCTATGTGTTCTTGGGTCGCATCCTTGGTTCTGAGGGCAGCCTGTTTTTGCAAAGCATTCCTCGCAACTGTCAACAAGAACTCCATTTACACATTTCTTTCCTTTATTGAAAGGAGAGCAAACGCCATCTGGTGTTCCATCAGAACAACCTAATAAGGAAACTGTTACATTTCCAATATATTGACTATCTGATATGCGAGGATTTGAACAATCTGCATTCATCGAGTCATCAATCCAGCAAGAAACATTCCACACTCCTTTTGCTGCTGTATTATTATCAATCAGATAAACAAGCGAAAATGTAGATTGCGCTGAAGAATTCTTTACAACCTTGCATTCAGAAGAAAGTGTTTTCAATCCAAGTGGTCCATTTAATTTACATGTTACTTTTGCATATTTATCTATGAAGAAAGGATTTCTTACATTAATATTCATAGTTACTGGATTACCTACTGTAACCGAAGGAGTAACAGTTCCTGTGAATGTCAGATTAGCAGGAACTACACATGTTTTTGTTTTCAAGTCACAGTATTGTCCACTAGGGCAGCCGCATCTGTCACATGCTGAGCTTAGTTGGCTATTCTCACCACATATCTTACCAATCTGTGTTGCTGAGCATTCTCCCCAAGGTGTGTTATCAATACAGACGCCCATGCATCCATATGCCCAATGTGCAAATGATACATCATCAATATAAACATCAGCTTGTTTTTCTATCTCAATTGCAATTGTGTAACTATTGCTTGAAGGTATAAATGATGTAGAAAGTTTTTCCCAAACCTTTGTTGCCTTGTTATATGGCGAACTTGCAACAATTGCTCCATTTTTCAGCACAACAATTCTTGCTGCTTCTGGCTGTGTTGAATAAACCCATGCAATTGCTGAGTGAGTTCCTGATGAAGTTGTTTCACTTGTATATGGATTTGTGTTAATAACTCCAAGGATGTGTGCATTGGGATTTATAGTTGTCTGTGTTTTTGTATCTGAGAAATAAACTTGCACATTTGGATTGTTGCTCGTTAATGTGTAAGTTGTTCCAGAAGGTCCTATAACAGAACTAGGAATTGCACCATAATCCTGCTCTGATGTTGTGGCAACTCCACTTCCTGTTGCAGTTTCTGTAAATACATTTTCTGTAGGGCATTCATAAATTTGAAATTTAATATCAGTTTTTACTATCTGTCCTTCCTTGATGTAGTAACTAGTAGTTTTATAAAAATTATCAGTTGTTTGAAATGTTATATTTTCTTTTGTTATATTTTGTCCCTGTGAAACAATATATTTTGTTCTTGTAACTGTTACCTCCTGATTACAGGCAGGGTTTTGATTTTCAGAACATTCTGTAAAATATGTTTCTATGCAGTTATATCCTTGTGAATCATTAACGTTACGACCGTAATAGTATAAGGAAGAGTATAGTATTGCTTCTTTTCCTACTTTACAGCATTCTCTTTTGTATAATGTTTTTGTTGATGTATTTCTCCAGTATGATTTAACGTTCCATCCAAAATTCTGAGTTGTTGCTCCACTAATACCACCATATCCACTGCCACCAGTTTTTGCACTATCTGTTATTATAACCCTTGCATAGCCTTCGTCATTTGTTTTTGTTATCCAGTATGAATATGGAGAACTGCGGAATTGTTGATTATTTGCTTGTCCATAAGATACATCGCCATTCTGGTTTTGAATTTGAAGTGTTTTTGGTAGTTGGAAATTTTCAAGAAATGTTATATTATTTGGCCCAAAAAGGCATTTCTTTCCATATGGACATTGATCTCCACACTCATGGCATCGGTCAACTAAAATAAGAGCCTTGTTAATATCAGTGTATTTCTCTTTTGATTTATTTACTTCGCATCTCATTCCTAGATTAGAACATGAACAATCACCAACAGCAGTTCCATCGTAGCAGAATTGAGGGTTTTCATCATAGCCAAAGCAGTTACACTGATAACATTTTAATCCAGAACTTGTCCCGCAGCTACCTTGCTTGTAATTAGTATCACAGTAGAATTCATCCTTAGTTGTTGAAGTCCCAAAGGTTTGGTTTTTTGCACAAGTTGCATAATATGCATTTCCATTTATTGTATTACCACTAGAATAATCATTATAAACCTCATATTTATATTGCCCTGTCATTGGGCAAAATGCTTGGTCTGGCACAAATTCAATAGAGCATTTTTTTGTAACTACTTGTCCTCCTTCTGTTTCTGCTGCAGAGAATTCTGTTGTATCCTGAGCTATAATTTTTCTAGCAGGATTCTTAATAGTGCATTCTATAACTTCGGTCTGCGCAAACCCAACTTGTGACAAAATATAGAATAAAATAAATACTACTACAAATAATTCATACCTTTTCATTCTACTTCCTCCTATTATTTATTTTATTTGTTTTTTAGTATTTATAATTTTAGATATCTATGTTAAATATGGACCTGAAAGAAAAAATAAGGATTTCGGATGATTATGTAGTTGTATCAGTAAACCCAAAAATTTACTCACTTCCTACTATTTACTCTGCTGCTTATGTCTTTTTGGATAGGGCATATATTATTTTGGATGGAGATCCTGAAAAGGAGATTCTGGTTAATCTGAAACCGAAAAATGACTATGATCTAGAGAAGTTGGGAATGGAATTCTATAATGAGCTTCTTAGTTATGCAAATTATTCTAATAGGGTAAAAGAAAACAATGAAATTATAAGAACAATAATTCAGAGGGCATTATTTTCTACAGATATATCACTATTAGATGAAGTGGAGCAGAAAGAAGTGGAAGAACTATTAAAAGAACTGGAGGATGAAAATGAATCTAACAAAGAGTAATAATAAAATTATACTTTTTCTGAACAAAAAATTCTACGATGATAAATTCATAAACATTGCAATAAATGATTTCTCTAATGTTTGCATAATATCCAAAATGAATAATAAAATTGTATTTGAATCTCGTAAGAGAAATGATAATCTGGAAATAATAGCATTGGAATTTGCAAACTATGTTCTTTCATTAATGAAATCTAGTCATATGAGTTGATGCACTTGAATTATGGAGTTTTACCTTATAAGTATATCAGAATTGGCAATGACTACTTAATAATATCGGATTATGGTTCATGGTGCTTTCTAAATGAAGAAGAGTTCAAAAAATTAGAGAATAATAAAATAGATGACGAAATAAAAATTAAATTAGAAAAAGAAAAAATAATAGCAAGTAAAAATAATATTAATCAAATAATAGCAGATTATAAGAATCTTAATAGATTTCTCTTTCAAGGTCCTTCTCTTCACATAGTAATTCCAACTTTAAAATGTAATCAAAATTGTGTTTATTGCCAAGCAAAACCAAAAAATGATATTAATTTATTTATGACTAAAGAAACTGCTATAAAAGTTTTGGATTTTATTTTCAAGAGTCCAAGCCAGGCAATAACAATAGAATTTCAGGGAGGCGAACCCCTTCTAAATTGGGATGTTGTTAAATTTATAGTAGAAGAAGCAAGAAAAATTAACAATGAATTTGAAAAAAAAGACCTCAGAATATCAATGGTTACAAATCTGACTTTAATGGATGATGAAAAATTAGATTTTTTGATAAAAAACAATGTTTCTATTTGCACATCTTTGGACGGCCCAAAATATGTTCATGATAAAAATAGAATCTATCTAGAAAACAAAGGAACCTATGATGATGTTATTAAATGGATAAAAAAGATAAATAAAGAATATAAAAAAAGGAACGTAAAAATGAAATTAAATGCAATTGCAACTATTACAAAACAATCTTTGCCTTATTGGAAAGAAATAGTAGATGAGTATGTAAAAGATGGTTTCAATACCATTCCGTTAGGTTTTGTTAATAAAATGGGATCTGCAAAAAGAAACTGGAATGAAATAGGTTACTCACCTGAAGAATTTATAGAATTCTGGAAAAAGGCAATGAATTATATAATTGAATTAAATAGAAAAGGTATTAATATCAAAGAGAGATTGTCAATATATATGTTAACAAAAATATTTGATAAAGTTGATCCTGGTTATACAGAATTAATGAGCCCTTGCGGAGCAGGAAGAACACAAATAGTTTACAACACAAACGGCGATATCTATACATGTGATGAAGGAAGAATGCTTGAAGAGGATTTGTTTAAATTGGGAAATGTTGAAAATAAATATGAAGATATTATGAGAAATGATAATTTGATTGCTATTTGTCATTCATCGCTTCTTGATAATTATTGTACATTATGTGCATTCAAGCCTTTCTGTGGAACATGTCCTGTAGCAAATTATAATGAACAGGGTACAATAATACCTAAAATAACAGAGACATTCAGGTGTAAAGTTTATAAGGAACTTTTTATATATATATATAGTAAGATTAGAAACCCAGAAATAGCAGAAATTTTTAAAAGGTGGATTTTATGATTGTAAACCAAATACCAAAAATTAAAAAATCTGTTAAAGATTTTGTTGAAGATGAAAATGGAATTATATCAAAAAATAATATTTTAAAAATTGGTATTGCAGCAGGTAGTATTGCAATATTAATTGCAGCAACTGCCTACGCAGACCATAGCAAACATACAAATGATGTTTCTGGTAATGTTGACTCTGATACAAAAGAATTAACTGGAACGCATACACATCACAGCGTGCATACGCAGTATTCAGATAGTTATGGTGGTGGAGGCGGCTGTTAAGGTGTTTAAATGTGGACAAAAAAAACTATTATAATTGGTG
>Ga0207433_10006395_pt1 | contig 20384 bp, 20 predicted proteins | sample YelNatPaOPGAMG01_FD_187559 | JGI IMG/M metagenome (GOLD analysis project Ga0207433, IMG submission 187559) | Hot spring thermophilic microbial communities from Obsidian Pool, Yellowstone National Park, USA - OP-RAMG-01 (SPAdes) (version 3) | ecosystem: Environmental > Aquatic > Thermal springs... | reverse complement strand
ATCTCACCAGCCTGTGCGGTGCCTCGGTGCCGCTGGCGGGCGGACTGCCGCAGCTCGTCATCAACCTGTCGCGCCTGAACCGCATCCGCAACGTGGATGCCGTCAACTACACCATGACCGTCGAAGCCGGCTGCAAGCTGGCCGCGCTGTATGAGGCGGCGGAACAGGCGGGGCGCCTGTTCCCGCTCGGCCTTACTGCCATCGCGCCGCATTGCGAGATCGGCGGCAACCTGTCCACCAATGCGGGCGGCGTCGGCGTGCTGCGCTACGGCAGTGCGCGCGATCTGGTGCTCGGACTGGAGGTGGTGCTGCCGGACGGGCGCATCTGGGAGGGCCTGCGTCGGCTGCGCAAGGACAACACCGGCTATGATCTGAAGCAATTGTTCATCGGTGCCGAGGGCACCCTGGGCATCATCACCGCCGCCGTGCTCAAGCTGTACCCGCGCCCGCGGGCCAGTGCCACCGCGTGCGTTGCGGTGCGTGATCCGGCGGCCGCCGTCGAGTTGCTGGCGCACCTGCGTGCCAGCTGCGGCGATACCATCAGTGCGTTCGAGCTGGTCTCGCGCTCCTGCCTCGAGCTGGTGTTCCGGCACATCCCCGGCACCCACGAGCCGTTCGGGAGCCGGCATGACTGGATCGTCCTCGCGCAAGTGAGCGACGTGCTGCCGGAGCCGCTGGATGGGGGGCTCGGCAACGCCTTGCGGGACTTCGGCGATGGCGTAGTCGAATACCGCGTGACGGCCGATGCGCAGCAGGCCGAGGTATGGTGGAAGCTGCGCAAGAGCATCAGCGATGCGCAGAAGGCCGAGGGCATCAGCGTCAAGCACGACGTGTCGGTGCCGCTCAGCCGCATCGCGGAATTCATCGCACGCGCGAATGCGGCGCTGCAGGCCGAGTTTCCGGGTATCCGCATCGTTGCCTTCGGCCATCTCGGCGACGGCAACATCCACTACAACGCTTCGCTGGAGGATGTCGTGCAGAACACGGGCTTCATCGCCAATTCGGAACGCGAAGTGAACCGCATCGTGTACGACGTGGTCGCCCAGCTCAACGGCAGCATCAGCGCCGAGCACGGGCTGGGCCAGCTCAAGCGCGAAGAGATCCGCCACTACAAGAGCGGGCTGGAACTCGAGCTGATGCGTTCCATCAAGCATGTGCTTGACCCGCAGGGGCTGATGAACCCGGGCAAGGTGATATAATCCGCGCCTTTGTTGAAGGCGTAAGGCGATGTCGGCAGTCCTCAATTTCAAATCCCATCTGGCAGACCTGTTTGCGCAGGCGTTGCGCACGATTGCCCCGGAACACGGCGCCATGCAGGTGCTGATCGAGCGTCCCAAGCAGGCCGCGCATGGCGACTATGCCTGCAACCTGGCGATGCAGCTGGCCAAGCCGTTGCGCAAGTCGCCGCGCGACATCGCCAATGCGCTGATCGCGGCGCTGCCCGCGACCGATTTCATCGACAGGGTGGAAGTCGCCGGCGCCGGTTTCATCAACGTGTTCGTCGCCAGCGCCGCCAAGCAGCAGGTGGTGCATGGCGTGCTGCAGGCAGGCGCGGGCTACGGCCATGTACATCTCGGTGGCGGGCGCAGGGTGCAGGTGGAATTCGTCTCGGCCAACCCCACCGGCCCGCTGCATGTCGGCCACGGACGCGGCGCCGCAGTCGGCGACTGCCTGTGCCGGCTGCTGCATGCGGCGGGCTGGCAGGTCACGCGCGAGTTCTATTACAACGACGCGGGCCAGCAGATCGACAACCTGACGCGCTCGGTGCAGCTGCGCTGCAAGGGCCTGACGCCGGACAATCCCGAGTGGCCGGAGGACGGCTACCGAGGCGACTACATCATCGACGTGGCCAATGCCTACATGGCGCAAGAAACCGTGGAGGCCGATGACCAGCACTACACCGGCAGCGGCGATGCCGACGACCTCGAATCGATCCGCCATTTTGCGGTAGCCTACCTGCGCCGCGAGCAGGACCTCGACCTGCGCGCATTCGGCGTCGAGTTCGACGTGTTCTCGCTGGAATCGGCGCTGTACACCGAAGGCAAGGTCGAGGAAGCCGTCAGCCGGCTGGTCGCCAGCGGGCATACCTATGAGCAGGACGAGGCGCTGTGGTTGCGCACCACCGATTTCGGCGACGACAAGGATCGCGTGATGCGCAAGCGCGAGGGCGGCTATACCTATTTCGTGCCGGACGTGGCCTACCATCTCGACAAGTGGCGGCGCGGCTTCGAGCGCGTGATCAACGAGCAGGGCGCGGATCACCATTCCACCATCACCCGCGTGCGCGCCGGGCTGCAGGCGCTGGCTGTCGGCATTCCGCAGGGCTGGCCGGAGTATGTGCTGCACCAGATGGTGACCGTGCTCAAGAACGGCGAGGAGGTGAAGATTTCCAAGCGCGCCGGCAGCTATGTCACGCTGCGCGACCTGATCGACGAGGTGGGCTGCGACGCCACGCGCTATTTCCTCGCAGCGCGCCACCCCGACTCGCAGCTGGTGTTCGACATCGACCTCGCCAAATCGCAGAGCAACGACAATCCGGTGTACTACATCCAGTATGCGCACGCGCGCATCTCCGGCGTGCTGGCGCAATGGGGCGGCAACAAACGCGCGCTGCACCAGGTTGACGTGAGCATGCTCGACAGCGATTACGAGAAGATCCTGTTGCAGCGCATGATCGATTACCCGCAGGTGGTCGAACAGGCCGCGCAGGATCTGGCGCCGCATCTGGTCGCGTTCTACCTGAAAGAGTTGGCGGCAGATTTTCACAGCTACTATAATGCCTCGCGTTTCCTGGTCGACGACGAGAGGATCAGGCTGGCGCGGCTGGCGCTGATCGCGGCGCTGGCGCAGGTGATACGCAACGGACTCGAGCTGCTGGGTGTGAGCGCCCCGGAACAAATGTAAAGGATCAAGGCATGAGGAAAAACAACGGTTCCAAATCTTCGGCTCCGCGCAAGGGTGGTTCGATGTTTGCGGGGATACTGCTCGGCATGGTGCTGGGGCTGATGATTGCGGGCGGGGTGGCCTGGTACCTGCTGAAATTGCCGAGCCCGTTCGTCAACAAGGACCAGCGCCGCGAACTGGTCGCGCCGCAGGCGCCGCCCGCAGGCGAACCGCAGGCGCCGGCCTCCGCCCCGGTGACGGCCGCCACCGCCGCACAGGCGCCGGATGACGGCAAGCCGCGCTTCGAGTTTTACAAGGTGCTGACCGACAAACAGGACGGCAGCCTGCCGAGCCAGCAGCCGGCACCAGCCGCGCCGCAACCGGCGCCGGCCGCATCCGCGAAGGCGGCCGCCGGCCAGGCCTATTACCTGCAGGCTGGCTCGTTCTCCAACGAGGCCGATGCCGACAAGGTCAAGGCCAAGCTCGCGCTGCTCGGCATGGAGGCCAGCGTGCAGACCGTCACCATTCCTGACAAAGGGGTATGGCACCGCGTGCGCCTCGGCCCCTATCGCAGTCAGGATGCGATGAACAAGGCGCGTGCCGCATTGAAACAAAACGGGGTGGACGCCACTCCAATGCGCGACCAGTAGGTCGATCATTCAAGGAGGACAACCGTGAAATTCTTCAGGCATATTTTCGTAGTGCTGGCCATGCTGTTTGCCGCCCAGGCGTTCGCCGCAGACCAGGAATACAAGCTGCTCAATCCGCCGCAACCCACGCGCAGCGGCAACAAGATCGAAGTGCTCGAATTCTTTTTCTATGGCTGCATCCACTGCTATCACCTGCATCCCAAACTCAGCGCCTGGGAAAAGACCATGCCCAAGGACGTGCAGCTGACCTATGTGCCGGTCATCTTCCGCGACAGCTGGGCGCCGATGTCCAACACTTTTTATGCGCTGGAGCTGATGGGCAAGCGCAGCCCGTCCGTGGATGACGCCCTGTACAAGGCGTGGAACGTCGACAACGTCGATCTCAGCGACGAGTCGAGGATCGCGGCCTTCCTCGCCAAGTACGGTGTGGACGGCAAACAGTTCGGCCAGCTCTACAATTCGTTCAGCGTGGAAACCAGGGTGCTGCGCAGCAAGCAGATGCTGCAGAGCTACCACATCATGGGCACGCCGACGCTGGTGGTGGACGGTCACTACGTGATCGAAGGGCTGGAGCCGGACGAGACCATCAGGGCGCTCAACGACGTGGTCAATATGGCACGCAGGGAGCACGGGGCGCGCAAGTAATAAGTACGGCGCCGTGGGAGTAAACTGGCCGATGCCCGAACACCCGTGCAAGCCGGCCGGCTTTGCATGGCCATCCGACTAAGTATGCAAAAGACGCACGCCAGGTCGGTGGTCATCAGTGGCGCGTCGAGCGGCCTGGGTCAGGCACTGGCGCGCCACTATCTTGAGCGCGGCGCGATCGTTGCAGCCATCGCACGCCGCGGCGAACTGCTGCAGGCGCTGGCGGCACAATATCCCGGACAGGTTCTGGTCTATGCGCTGGACGTGCGCGATGCCGAAGCGCTGCAGGCGGCAGCCCAGGATTTTCTCGCGCGTCATGCTGCGCCCGACATCGTGATCGCCAACGCCGGCGTCAGCATCGGCACGCTGACCCGCCATGCCGAAGACAACGATGTGTTCCAGCATGTACTGGACATCAACGTGCTGGGTGTGGTGAAAACCTTGCAGCCGTTCGTGGAACCGATGCGCGCTGCCGGGCGCGGCAGGCTGGTCGGCATCGCGAGCGTGGCCGGCTTCCGTGGTCTGCCCGGTGCGGGCGCCTACTCCGCTTCCAAGGCCGCGCTGATCTCATATCTGGAAAGTCTGCGCATCGAAATGCGCGGCAGCGGCGTCAAGGTGGTGACTCTCTGCCCCGGTTACATCCGCACGCCGATGACCGACATCAATCCCTACCCCATGCCGTTCATGCTGGAATCGGACGAGGCGGCACGGCGCATGGCGCGCGTGATCGGGCGCGGCAGTTCGTTTGCCGTGGTGCCGTGGCAGATGGCCATCGTGGGACGTGCGCTCAAGCTGCTGCCGAACTGGCTGTACGACGCTCTGTTTGCGAAAGCGCCGCACAAGCCACGCCAGAAATAATAATTAGAACCTGCTCCAAACGTAGCGAGCAGCAGCCGTCTTGCGTGCCGCCGGAGCGCAGGAACCGGAGTGTATATGGGAATACATGAGGATTCCGAGCACCGCCGGCACGCAAGACGGCAAGCGCAGTAGTTTGGGGCGGGTTCTAGCCGGCCAGTTTTTTCTTGAGGATGTCGTTAAGCTGCGCCGGGTTGGCCTGGCCCTTGCTCGCCTTCATCGCCTGGCCGACAAAGAAGCCGAACAGCTTGTCCTTGCCGCTGCGGTATTCCGCGACCTGGCCCGGGTTGGCGGCGATGATCTCGTCCACGATCCTCTCGATCGCGCCGGTGTCGGAAACCTGCTTCAGTCCCTTGGCCTCGATGATGGCGTCGGCTTCGCCGCCTTCGGCCCACATGATGCGGAACACTTCCTTGGCGCCGGAGTTGGAGATGGTGCCGTCGGCGATGCGCTTGAGGATGCCGCCCAACTGTTGCGCGCTGATCGGGCACTGCGCCATGTCGAGCGCGTCGCGATTGAGCTGGGCGCTCACTTCGCCGCTGATCCAGTTGGCGCAGGCCTTGGTCTGGCCGGGCGCCTCGGCCAGCGCGGCCTCGAAGAAGTCCGCCATTGCGCGCGAACTGGTCAGCACGCCGGCATCGTAGGGCGACAGGCCCTGTTCCTGATAACGTGCCTGCTTGGTGTGCGGCAGCTCGGGCAGGGTCGCGGCGACCTGCTGCTTCCATGCCTCGCTGATCTCCAGCGGCAGCAGGTCTGGGTCGGGGAAGTAGCGGTAGTCGTGCGCGTCTTCCTTGGTGCGCATCACGCGCGTCTCGCCAGTGTCGGGATCGAACAGCACGGTGGCCTGCTGAATACTGCCGCCGTCTTCCAGCGTGGCGATCTGGTGCTGCACCTCGTAGTTGATCGCCTGTTCCAGAAAGCGGAACGAGTTGAGGTTCTTGATCTCGCGGCGCGTGCCGAACGGCGTGCCGGGTTTATGCACCGAGACATTGGCATCGCAGCGGAACGAGCCTTCCTGCATGTTGCCGTCGCAGATGCCGATCCACTGCACCAGCGTGTGCAGCGCCTTGGCATAGGCCACCGCTTCGGCGGCGCTGCGCATGTCCGGTTCGGAGACGATCTCCAGCAACGGTGTGCCGGCGCGGTTGAGGTCGATGCCGGACATGCCGTGGAAATCCTCGTGCAGCGATTTACCCGCGTCCTCCTCGAGGTGGGCGCGGGTGATGCGCACGGTTTTTTCGTAGGCGGGGTTCTTGCCTTGCGCGGGCACTTGAATCACGAGCTGGCCCTGCCCCACCACCGGCAGGTCGAATTGCGAAATCTGATAGCCCTTGGGCAGATCGGGATAGAAGTAGTTCTTGCGCGCGAACACCGAGCGCGGCGCGATATGCGCGCCGGTGGCGAGGCCGAACTTGATGGCGCGTTCCACCGCGCCCTTGTTCAGCACCGGCAGCACGCCGGGCAGTGCCAGACTCACCGCATCGGCCTGCGTGTTCGGCTCCGCGCCGAACGCGGTCGAAGCGCCGGAGAAGATTTTGGAGTTGGTCGAAAGCTGCGCATGCACTTCCAGCCCGATGACGATTTCCCACTGCATAAAACGGTTCCTGATGTTTGGTTAAGGGGCGACGCCGATCATAACGAGCGGCACGGCAGGCACTCCGCGCCCGTTGCGGATAACGTTGTATAGCTCACCTTCATAGTAACCGGGGCCGGAAGACATTTCCGCCTGTAGCGATTTCATCGGCAGAATTTCGATACCGACGTCGATTTCGTCTCGCACATATAAAGGCCAGATGTTTGACAAACAAGTCATATGCAACGAATGCATATTTTCCGAACTGCACTTCGATGGCAACTCGTTCTTTTACAAAATCGGTTTGGTTGTAACTAAAAATGGGCTGCTCTCCAGCAGCCTCTATCTGTTTTTTCTGTTCCTCTGGAGGGAGTGCCATTGTGCTGCGAATCAGTTTTTCTCCCCGTGTAACCCAATAGGAAACCCGGCTTTCTTTCCATTTTTTACCACCCAGCAATTCAGTGAATTTATTGTTCATTTCAATGGGGCTGTATTTCAATTCCCCCTGCATACGAACCTCTTTGCTAACTTTTGTCCGGCAGGCCTTGGCATCAACCATTTTTATAACTTGCTGAACTTCTTTCCATAAGTCGGGGCGGTGTACGATCAGGTATTCCAATCCATTCAAGTGGGAGTAAGTTTCAACAATCTTCATGCGTCACCTCATATTTTTTCTTGCCGCTATCCAGCAAACGAAGTTGTTTAGCAGTTTCCGCTTGGCTTGTTGGGTATGTGGTCAAAGAACGACCAGCTTTGGCCGGATCATATACAGGCTGATTCATAGGGCGTGATTTCAGAAGTCCGCCTGTCCCTTGCTGCATTCGTTCTCTGGCAATTTTGCAATACTCGGGAAGCAATTCTGCTCCGACAGCCCTCCTTCCATGTTTAAGCGCAGCAGCGAGAGATGAGCCCACTCCAGCAAATGGATCCATAACCCAATCGCCCTCCTTTGTCATTGACAATACCAAACGCTCCACCAATTCGACAGGAAATTGGCAAGGATGAGAGGTTTTCTCCACGTGATTATTTTTGACGTTTGGAATTACCCATACGTCACCTGGATTTTTGCCCAGCGGGTTACATGAATATTGTCCTGCCTTGGGGCCTTTGAAATACTTCTTACCAGGATACTTTTGCGGGACCCGAATCGCGTCTAAATTAAACAAGTAATTATCTGACTTTGTGAACCACAAGATGGTTTCATGTCGGCCAGATAAGCGGCGTGTGCAGTGCAGACCGTGCTCAAAATGCCAAACAATTCGGTTGCGCAATTTCAAGCCACGCTGTGCGAAAGAGGGATACAGAGCAATATCAAGGGGGACGATGGCACCATCGTGCACATAATTACCCACCTGCCAGCAAATACTCCCTTCCGGGTGAAGAACGCGAATGCATTCCGCAATTACTTCATCCTGCCACGCCAGATATTTTTCTAAATCTCCCTTGCGTTCATAGGATTTCCCAAGATTGTAAGGGGGGGAAGTAACAACCAAACGTATGCTGTCATCCGGTACCTTAGACAGCAACTTGAGGCAATCTCCTTCAAACAAAACAGCTTGCTTGGCTGGCGCAAAGGATGAGGAAATAGTCAGGGACATGTTTTAGTCGTCCTCCTCTTCCTCATCGGAATTAAGCACGTCTGGAGCTACCTCCTGTATTGCAATCAGAAGTGCGTCATACCAATTAATGTAGTCTCCTAGTTTGTCGCCAATCGCCTTTATTTCATCGTCAGTAAGCTCGCGAACCCCTTCATCGGCGACAGCTTCGCGCACATCCTCCACATTGATGGAGTACAAAATGTAATCATCCGGCCATGGCATGGCTCAAATCCCCTGCGGCGCCCGGCTGTGCCAGTCGGTCGCCAGTTGGTATTGGTGCGCCACGTTCAACATGCGCGCCTCCTCGAAATAGTTGCCGATGATCTGCAGCCCGACCGGCATGTTGTTGTCACCGAAGCCACAGGGGATCGACATGCCGGGCAGGCCGGCCAGGTTCACGGCGATGGTGTAGATGTCGGACAGGTACATCTGCACCGGATCGTCGCCTTTCTCGCCCAGCTTGAATGCGGTGGAAGGCGAGGTTGGCCCCATGATGACGTCGCACTGCTTGAACGCTTCGACGAAGTCCTGCGCGATCAGGCGGCGGATGCGCTGTGCCTTGATGTAGTAGGCGTCGTAGTAGCCGTGCGACAGCACATAGGTGCCGATCATGATGCGGCGCTTCACTTCCGCGCCGAAGCCCTGGGCACGGCTCTTTTCGTACATGTCGGTGAGGTCGGAATATTCCGGGGCGCGGTAGCCGTAGCGCACGCCGTCGAAGCGCGACAGGTTGCTCGACGCTTCGGCCGGTGCCAGCACGTAATACACCGGCACGGAAAGTTTCGAGTTCGGCAGACTGATGTCGACGATGGCGGCGCCGAGTTTTTTATACTCGGCGATGGCGGCCTCGACCGCCTGTGCGACATCGCTGCCCATGCCTGCCGCGAAGAACTCCTTCGGCAGGCCGATGCGCAGGCCGGTCAGCGGTTTGTTCAAGTCGCGCGCGTAGTCCTCTTTCTCGCGTTGCAGACTGGTGGAATCGCGCTCGTCGAATCCCGCCATCACGTTCAGCATCAACGCGAGGTCCTCGGCGCTGCGCCCCATCGGCCCGGCCTGGTCGAGGCTGGAAGCGAAGGCGATCATGCCGTAGCGCGAGCACACGCCGTAGGTGGGCTTGAGGCCGGAGATGCCGCACAGCGCGGCGGGCTGACGGATGGAGCCGCCGGTGTCGGTGCCGGTGGCCGCCGCGCACAGGCGTGCCGCCACGGCTGCCGCCGTGCCGCCGGACGAGCCACCGGGCACGCGCGCCGTATCCCACGGATTTTTCACCGGGCCGTAGTAAGAAGTCTCGTTGCTTGATCCCATCGCGAACTCGTCCATGTTGGTCTTGCCGAGGTTGACCGCGCCGGCGTTGTTGAACTGCGAGATGACATGCGCGTCGTAAGGCGAGACGAAGTTATGCAGCATCTTCGAGCCACAGGTGGTGAGCCAGCCTTTCGCGCAGAAGATGTCTTTCTGCGCGAGCGGGATGCCGGTCAGCGCATCGGCCGTGCCAGCCGCGATACGGGCATCGGCAGCCTTGGCCTGCGCCAGCGACATCTCCGGGTTCACGGTGATAAAGGCGTTGAGTTGCGGATTCAGCTGCGCGATGCGGTCGAGGTAGAGCCGGGTCAGCTCGACGCTGGAAATCTTTTTGACGCGCAGCGCGGCGCCGAGTTGCTTCAGGCTGGAATTCAACATGCTGGGCTACTCGATGACTTGCGGAACCAGGTACAGGCCGGCCTCGACTTGCGGTGCGATGGACTGGAACAGTGCGCGCTGGTTGGTTTCGGTGACCACGTCCTCGCGCAGGCGCTGGGTGACGTCCTGGGCATGGGACATCGGCGCGATGCCGGTGGTATCCACGGCCTGCATTTCGGCAATCAGGTCGAAAATGCCGGACAGCTGCTGGTGGGCGGCGGCGACCTCGGTTTCGGTCACCGCCAGCCGGGCCAGCCGGGCCACTTTTTTAACGTCGTCGGTAGTCAGGGACATGGCTATAAAGCTTTATTGAAATGAGAGTAATAGGGTATCATAAACGCCTTTAAGGGCGCACTTCCTGTGCGCTTTCGTAACGACAATCTCAGGGCATGAACATGTTTGGTTTTCTGAACGGGTATTTTTCCAACGATCTGGCAATCGACCTCGGCACCGCCAACACGCTGATCTGGGCGCGCGGGCAGGGTATCGTGCTGAATGAACCTTCGGTGGTGGCGATCCGCCAGGAGGGCGGGCCCAACGGCAAGAAAGTGATCCAGCAGGTCGGCCTCGCCGCCAAGCAGATGCTGGGCCGCACGCCGGGCAACATCACCGCGATCCGCCCGATGAAGGACGGCGTGATCGCCGACTTCACCGTGACCGAGCAGATGCTCAAGCAGTTCATCAAGAAGGTGCACAAGTCGAGTATCTTCAGCCCCAGCCCGCGCATCGTGATCTGCGTGCCGTGCGGCTCCACCCAGGTGGAACGCCGCGCCATCCGCGAATCGGCCTACGGCGCCGGTGCACGCCGTGTGGAGCTGATCGAAGAGCCGATGGCGGCGGCGATCGGCGCCGACCTGCCGGTGGAGGATGCCACCGGCTCGATGGTGGTGGACATCGGCGGCGGCACCACCGAAGTCGGGGTGATCTCGCTTGGCGGCGCGGTGTATTCCGGCTCGGTGCGAGTCGGCGGCGACAAGTTCGACGAGGCGATCATCAACTACATCCGACGCAACTACGGCATGCTGATCGGCGAAACCACCGCCGAGGAGATCAAGAAGGAAATCGGCTCCGCGTTCCCGGGCTCCGAAGTGCGCGAGATGGAAGTGAAGGGGCGCAACCTGGCGGAGGGCGTGCCGCGCAGCTTCACCATTTCCAGCAACGAAATTCTCGAAGCGCTGACCGACCCGCTCAACAGCATCGTCAGCGCGGTGAAGACCGCGCTCGAACAGACCCCGCCGGAACTCGGTGCCGACATCGCGAGCAAGGGCATGGTGCTCACCGGCGGCGGTGCGCTGCTGCGCGACATCGACCGCCTGCTGATGGAAGAGACCGGCCTGCCGGTGGTGATCGCCGACGATCCGCTGACCTGCGTGGTGCGCGGCTCGGGCAAGGCGCTCGAGCGCATGGACAAGTTCAGCAACATCTTCACCAGCGACTGACCCGCATGAACTAATGGCCCGGCCGTACGAAGCAATGCATGGAACATACTGAGTCTGTCCGCTTTTTCAACCGCGGGCCGAGTCCCGTCGTCCGGCTCGCCTTCTTTTCCCTGCTTTCCCTGCTGTTGCTGTTCGTCGATGCGCGCTACCAGTATCTGGAGTCCACGCGCCGCGTGATTGCCGCGCTGGTCTACCCGGTGCAGCGCCTGTCCACCCTGCCTGGCGAGCTGTGGCACGGCGCCGGCGCCTTCCTCACCCTGCAGAACAACCTGGTGCACGACAACGAACTGTTGCGGGCGCGGCATGTGGCGGATGCGGCGCGCCTGCAGCAGTTCGACACACTGCAGCTGGAGAACGCGCAACTGCGCAAGCTGCTCGACGTGCAGCAGCGTTCGGATTACCGCATGCAGCTGGCCGAAGTGGTGTACGTCGAGCGCGATGTGTTCAAGCGCGAGGTGTTCATCGACAAGGGCAGCCAGGCCAATGTGCAGCCGGGGCAGATCGTGATGGACGACAACGGCATCATCGGCCAGGTCACGCGCGTCTATCCGTGGCTGTCCGAGGTGACGCTGGTCACCGACAAGGATCATGCGGTGCCGGTGCAGATCCTGCGCAGCGGATTGCGCGCCATCGTGTTCGGCTCCGGCGACACCAACGACCTCGCGCTGCGCTACATGCCGGTCAATGCCGACATCCAGGACGGCGACGAACTGGTCACTTCCGGCATCGACGGCACCTATCCGCCGGGCATGCCGGTGGCGAAAGTGACCCACATCGAGCGCGATCCGGCCTATCCGTTTGCGCGCATCCTGTGCAGCCCGATCGCCGGCGTCAACAGCCAGCGTTTCCTGCTGATCCTGTCCGGCGAACACAAGCTGCCGCCGCGGCCCCCCGAAGCGGCGGCGCCGGACAGCAGGGGCAAAAAAGGCAAGAAGAAGATGCCATGATGAATTTCTCCGCCACGCCCAAGGACCGTGAATTCCTGCTGCCGGCCAGTCCGCTGTTCATCGCGGTCAGCCTGTTCGTGGCACTGCTGCTGGACTGGCTGCCGTGGGGCGGCCTCTGGCTGGCGCTGCGCCCCGATTTCGTGGCGGTGGTGCTGCTCTACTGGTGCACCCACAAGCCCTACCGGGTCAACATCGGCATCGCCTGGGCGATGGGCATCCTGTCCGACGTGGCGGACGCCAGCCTGTTCGGCCAGCATGCGCTGGCCTATGCGGTGCTTGCGTTCGGCGGCGTGGTGCTGCACCGGCGCGTGCAGATGTTCGACCTGCGCCAGCAGACCATGCAGGTATTCCCGCTGCTGCTTACCGCCTATGCGGTCTATGCCGGCGTGCACTGGCAACTGCACGGCTACGTCGCCTGGGAATATTTCGCCGGCAGCGTGACCTCCACCCTGCTGTGGGCACCGCTCACCCTGTTGCTGCAAGCCCTGCGCCGCCCGCGTACTGATGACGAACTGTAGGCGCCGTCCATGAAGCGCCACGTCGAGCTCAAAAACCACCAGCGCGAGATCTATTACTTCCGGATGCGGCTGGCGCTGGGCGTGGGTTTCGTGCTCGCCATGCTGGTGATCCTGCTCGGGCGTTTCGTCTATCTGCAAGTGGTGCGCCACGAATACTTCTCTACCATGGCCGAGAACAACCGCATCTCGGTGGTACCCATCGTGCCCAACCGCGGATTGATCCTCGACCGCAACGGTGTGGTGCTGGCGCACAACTACTCGGGTTACACGCTGGAGATTACGCCGAGCAAGGTGGGCGACCTGGAGGCGACCATCAATGCCATCGCCCAGGTGGTCGACATCCAGCCCAAGGACCGCAAGCGCTTCAAGAAGCTGCTGGACGAGAGCCACGACTTCGAGAGCATCCCGATCCGCAACCGCCTGAGCGACGAGGAAGTGGCGCGTTTTGCCGCGCAGCGTTACCGCTTCCCGGGGGTGGAGATCAAGGCGCGCCTGTTCCGCGAATATCCGCTGCGCGAGGATACTTCGCACCTGATCGGCTACATCGGCCGCATCAACGATGATGACATCCAGCAGCTGGAAGACGACGACCAGCTGGCCAACTACCGCGGCTCCGACTACATCGGCAAATCCGGCATCGAGCAGAGCTACGAGAAACAGCTGCACGGCACCACCGGCTTCGAACAGGTCGAGGTGGATGCCGGCGGGCGCGGGGTACGCGTGCTGTCGCGCACGCCGCCGGTGTCCGGCAACAGCCTGCAGCTGACGCTGGACGCCAAGCTGCAGCAGATCGCGGTGCAGGCCTTCGGCGACTACCGCGGCGCGCTGGTGGCGATCGATCCCAACAATGGCGAAGTGCTGGCCTTCGTCAGCAAGCCCGGCTTTGACCCCAACCTGTTCATCGACGGCATCGATTCCGACAGCTGGGATGCGCTCAACAACTCGCCCGACGTGCCGCTACTCAACCGCATCCTGCACGGGCAGTATCCGCCGGGCTCCACCATCAAGCCGTTCATTGCGCTGGCCGGACTGCATTACGGCACGCGTTCGCCCAGCTATGCCATCAACGATCCCGGCTATTTCATGCTGCCCGGCAGCAGCCATCAGTACCGCGACTGGAAGAAGGGCGGCCACGGCCGGGTCGACATGTTCCGCGCCATCCAGCAGTCGTGCGACACGTATTTCTACGGGCTGGCCAACGACATGGGCATCGACAACATGCACGACTTCCTGGCGCAGTTCGGCTTCGGCAAGAAGACCGGCATCGACATGGAAGGCGAGCTGAGCGGCCTGCTGCCGTCGGAAGCATGGAAACAGAAGCGCTACAATCAAAAATGGTATGCGGGCGACACCGTGTCGGCGGGCATCGGCCAGGGCTACGACCTGGTGACGCCGCTGCAGCTGGCGTTCGCCACCGCCACGCTGGCCAACGACGGCGTGGCCTATCGTCCGCACCTGGTAAGGGAGATCGAGGGCGTCGACGGCCACGGCGGGCAGCTGGTGCAGCCGGAAGCGATCGACCTGCATCTCAAGCCAGAGGACGTGGCGCTGGTCAAGCGGGCGATGATAGCGGTGACCCAGCCGGGCGGCACCGCCGTCAGCGCGAGCGCCGGGGCGCCCTACCTGATTGCGGGCAAGACCGGCACCGCGCAGGTGGTGACCATCAAGCAGGGCGAAAAATACGATGCCAGCCAGCTGTCGGAGCGCAACCGCGACCATGCCTGGTTCATCGCCTTCGCGCCGGCCGACAAGCCGAAGCTGGCGCTGGCGGTGCTGGTGGAGAATGGCGGCCACGGCGGCTCCACCGCCGCGCCGATCGCGCGCAAGGTATTCGACTACTACCTGCTGGGCAAGGTGCCCAAGCCGCTGCCGCCGCAGCAGGGTACGGGGGAGGCGGAACATGATTAGGCGGTTGGGGAAACGCTTCATGCTGCACCTCGATCCGCCGCTGCTGGCCGGGCTCGGGCTGCTGACGCTGGCCAGCCTGATCGTGCTGTACAGCGCCAGCGACCAGAGCTGGCTGCAGGTGGGCAAGCAGTTCCTCAACATCCTGGTCGCGTTCGGCGCGCTGTGGCTGGTTGCCAACATGCCGCTGCACTACCTGCTGCGCAGCGCGGTGCCGATGTATGTGCTGGGCATGGCGCTGCTGGTCGCGGTGGCGCTGTTCGGCGAGATCAGCCACGGCGCGCGGCGCTGGCTCAACATCGGCGTCGCCACCATCCAGCCGTCGGAGCTGATGAAAATCGCGGTGCCGCTGATGATGGCCTGGTATTTCGAGAAGCACGAGGCGACGCTCAAGCTGCGCAACTACTTCGTCGCCGCGCTGCTGTTGCTGCTGCCGGTGGCGCTGATCGCTCGCCAGCCCGACCTCGGCACCGCAGTGCTGATCGGCGCCAGCGGCTTCTACGTGCTGTTCCTGGCCGGCCTGTCGTGGCGCGTGATGGGCGTGCTGTTTGCGGGCGCGCTGGCCAGCGCGCCGTTCGCCTGGAAATACCTGCTGCACGACTACCAGAAACACCGCATCCTGATGCTGCTCGACCCCACGCAGGATGCGCTGGGCAAGGGCTACCACACCATCCAGGGCATGATCGCAGTCGGCTCCGGCGGCTTCCTCGGCAAGGGCTACCTCAACGGCACGCAGACCCACCTCGACTTCCTGCCCGAGCGCACCACCGACTTCATCTTCGCGGTGTATTCGGAAGAATTCGGTCTGCTCGGCAACCTGCTGCTGCTCGCGCTGTACCTGTTCGTGATCGCGCGCGGCTTCATCATCACCGCCAATGCCTCCACCTATTTCACGCGGCTGATGGCGGGCAGCATCACGCTCACCTTCTTCACCTATGCCTTCGTCAACATGGGCATGGTCAGCGGCATCCTGCCGGTGGTGGGCGTGCCGCTGCCGCTGATCAGCTACGGCGGCACTTCGATGCTGACCCTGGCGCTGGGTTTTGGTATGCTGATGAGCATTTACACGCACAAGAAACTGGTCAAGACCTGAGGGAGCGCAGATGAACAAGCAGATCGGCCTGATGGCCTTCGCAACATTGATCCTGTCCGCGTGCAGCAGCGTGCCGACGCACCAGCCGGCGGCGCAGCAGCCGGTGCCGGTGCTGGAGTCGGGCAGCTCGCCCGCGGGCGGCGCCTACCTTGAGGGCGACGGCCCCGGGGCCGACATCCCGCCCAACCTGGGTTCCATCCCGGATGCCGTGCCGCGCGCCGAACCGCTGCATCCCTATGCCAACCGCCCCTATGTCGCGCTTGGCCGCACCTACACCCCGCTCACCCAGCCCGGCAACTACAAGGAGCGCGGCATCGCCTCCTGGTACGGCAAGAAATTCCACGGCCAGCGCACTTCCAGCGGCGAGGTGTACGACATGTTCGGCATGACCGCCGCGCATCCCACGCTGCCGATCCCGAGCTATGCGCGGGTGACCAATCTCAAGAACGGCAAGTCGGTGGTGGTGCGCATCAACGACCGCGGGCCGTTCCTGCATGACCGCATCATCGACCTCTCCTACGCGGCCGCCTACAAGCTGGGCCTGATCGGTGACGGCAGCGGCGAGGTGGAAGTGGAAAGCATCGTGCCGGGGCAGGACGCACCGGCACCGGTGGCCGCCGCACAGGTGAAGTCAGAACCGCTGCCGCCTGCCGCGTCGCTGGCCACCACGGTCGCCTCCAGCGGCAACGTCTACCTGCAGCTCGGTGCCTTCCATTCGCAGCAGAGCGCGGAAACTTTTCTTGCCAAGATGCGCGGCGAACTCGGCGGCATCAGCCAGCAGCTCACGCTGTACATGAAGGACGGCCTCACGCGCGTGCACCTCGGGCCGTATGCGAGCAAGGATGCGGCGAGCAGCGCCGCGGCCAAGCTGCAGGGCAAGCTCGGGTTCAAGCCGATGGTGAGTTTGCACTAAGCGGAGTCGATTTATGTACAACACTTTCAAGCCGGACCATCCCATGGGCCTGATGGATTTCGTCAAGGCAGCCAAGGCCTGCATTAAGGAAATCCCGCCTAACGAACTGCTGGAGAAGCTCGGCAACAGGGAAGACCTGTTGCTGATCGATGTGCGCGAGCATGGAGAATATGAGAACGGCCACATCAAGGGCGCCCACCTCGTGCCGCGCGGCATTCTCGAACCGGCCGCCGATCCGGCCTACCCCAAGCACCTGCCGGAACTGGCCGCAGCACGCGACCGTCAGGTGGTTGTTTACTGTGCGACCGGCGGCCGTTCCGCCATGGCCTGTGCGGTACTGCAGATGATGGGTTTCAGGAATGTACTCAACCTGGATGGGGGCTATACTCGCTGGGTGGCCGACGGCATGCCGCAGATACACGAAGCGACTTTCTGATTCGGCGTGTGCCTGCGCTGTTGCGCAGGTAGTAATCTCAAAGCAACACCGCCGGTGGTTGACCGGCAGCAAGTTACTTTCTTTGGCTGCACAAAGAAAGTAACCGGCGTGCGGGGCTGCTCCCCGCGCCCATCGTCGAGCTACGACGAACTTGCAACTCTCAACACCAGCCCCTTCAAATACGCCCCCTCGGGAAAACTCAGCAGCACCGGGTGGTCTGCTGCGGCGTGCAGTTTTTTGACGATGTGAGCATCGATACCGGCGTCTAACGCGGCGCCGGCGATGATTTTCTGGAACAGGTCGTCGCTGATGCCGCCCGAGCAGGAGTAGGTGAACAGCAGGCCGCCGGGGCGCAGCAGTTTGAGGCCCAGCAGGTTGATGTCCTTGTAGCCGCGCGCGGCCTTTTCGGCGAAGGCCGCGGTGGGTGCGAACTTGGGCGGGTCGAGTACGATTAAATCGAACTTGCGGTTCTGGTCGCGCAGCTTGCGCAGCGCGGCGAACACGTCGGCGCATTGCCATTCGGCTTTCGACTCATCCAATCCGTTCAATTGCACGTTGCGTTGCGCGAGCTGCAGCGCTTCCTTCGAGGCGTCGATCGACAGTACGGACTTCGCGCCGTTATGCAGCGCGTAGAGCGAGAAGCCGCCCGTGTAGCAGAAGCAGTTGAGCACTTCCTTGCCCTGCGCGAGTTCGCCGGTGAGCCGGCGGTTGTCGCGCTGGTCGAGATAGAAGCCGGTCTTCTGGCCGTGCGCCACGTCCACTGCGAACTGGATGCCATGCTCGCCGACGCTGATGCTGGACGGCAAGGCGCCGCGCAGTACGCCGTTGCGCTCGGGCAGGCCTTCGAGTGCGCGCGCGTCGGCGTCCGAACGCTCGTAGATGCAGGCGGGATGCAGCAGTTCTTGCAGGAGGTCGGCACAGGTGTCGCGCCAGCGTTCGGCGGCGGCGGTGCCGAGCTGCAGTACCAGCACATCGCCATAGCGGTCGACGATCAGCCCGGGCAGGCCGTCGGCTTCGCCGTGGACCAGGCGCATGCCGTCGCTGTGTTGTGCGATGCCGAGATCGCGGCGCAGTGCAAGCGCCTGTTCGATTTTGCGGCGGAAGAAATCCGCGTCGATTTTCTCGGCGGCCTGCCACGACCACACCTTGGCGCTGATCTGCGATTGCGCGCTGTAGCCGGCCCAAGCCAGGAAGCCGCCTTCGGCATCGCATACCGCCACGATGTTGCCGTTGGCGGGTGCGCCTTCGACGCGTTCCACCGCGCCCGAGAATACCCAGGGATGGCGGCGCAGCAGCGACTTCTCGCGACCGGGCTTGAGGATCAGTGCCGCGGCGGCATCGACCTGCGGCAGTTTTTTTGGCGCAGTGGTGGTGCCCTGCCGTGCGGGCGCACGGCGTGCGTGGTGCGGTCGGTTCATGGCGTCTTCTTCTTGGCGCGCGGATGGGCGCCGTCGTAAATCTTGGCGAGGTACTGGAAGTCGAGGTGGGTGTACACCTGGGTGGTGGAGATGCTCGCGTGGCCGAGCATTTCCTGCACCGCGCGCAGGTCGCCCGAGGACTGCAGCACATGGGTGGCGAACGAGTGGCGCAGCAGGTGTGGGTGCACGCTGCTGTTGAGTCCCTGCTTGATGCCCCACTGGCGCAGCTGCAACTGCACGGTGCGCGGACTGATGCGCTTGCCCTGCTTGCCGACGAACAGCGCGTTTTCATCGGGCTGGGCGACCTGTGCGCGCGCCGCGAGCCAGGCCTGGAGCGCGGCGATGGCGTGATGGCCCACCGGCACGATGCGCGTCTTGCTGCCCTTGCCGGTGACGCGCACCGAGGCGTCGTTGAAGTCGATGTCGGCGGGATCGAGGCCGACCAGTTCGGCCAGGCGCAGCCCGGAGGAATACAGCAGTTCGAACATCGCCTTGTCGCGCAGCTCGAACAGGGTGTGCGCGGGCAGCTCGACCAGCTTCACCGCCTCGTCGGGCGACAGCGCGTGTGGCAGCAGCTTGGGCGACTTGGGCGGGCGCAGGCCGATGCACGGGTTGTCCTGGAAGCCGTGGTCGCGCATCAGGTAGCCGAAAAAGCTGCGCCAGGCCGACAGCATGCGAGCAAGCGTGCGACCGCTTAAGCCCTGGCCGTGCAGCTGCGCGATGTAGCGGCGGATGTGGTGGCTCTTGAGGCCGGCGAGCGGGGTGTCGGCGGCGAGCTGGAACAGTCGGCGCAGGTCGCGTGCGTAGTTCTCCAGCGTGAGTCCGGAGTAGCGCCGCTCGTTGCCCAGGTGCGCGAGGTAGCCTTGCAGCAGTTCCTGGGCGGCGGACATTGTTATTGCGAGCGCGTCTGCAGCGCGGCCGCCACGATATCGGCGATGCGCTGCAGGAACAGCGTGCCCATCTCGGGGTAGAAGCGCTGCTCGTCCTCGCTGGCCAGGATCAACAGGCCGTTCGAGGCGTTGCCGTTGCGCAACGGCAGATAGGCGAACGAGCGCAGCAGTGCACCGGCCTCGCCGAACCACGACTGGGTGTCGTACAGCGCGCGGTGCAGACACACCGGCTGCGGCGTTTCGTCGGCGAAAGTCAGCACTTCCGCAGTGGGCGGCGCCTGCTCCCAGATGCGCAGCGCGGCATGCGGAATGTCGAAGCGCTCGCGCAGGTCGCGCGGCACGATGTCCAGCAATGCCTCGCGGCCGTCGGCGCCGAGCACGGCGAGCGTGAACTGGTGCACCTTGTCCTGCAGTTCGTCGTTGTTCTTGGCGTTTTCCACCAGTTCGTACAGCTTCTTTTCGAGCAGGCGGTTCTTTTCGCGCAGCGTGAGCAGCTGCCGCTCGGACAGCGAAATGGTGCGTCCGCCGTAGGGGTGCGGGATGGTGATGCCGGCCAGCATTTCGACATGCTTCTCGAAAAATTCCGGGTTGTTCTGCAGATAGGCTGCGACGTCTTCGTCTCTCATTTCAGGGCTCTCGTTTCAGGGCTCTCGTTTCATAAATTGATTTCACCGTCGAACACGGTGATCGCGGGACCGGTCATCAGCACCGGAGAGGTGCCGCCGTGCCACTGGATGGTCAGGGTGCCGCCGCGCGTGGCGACATGCACGTTGTCGTCGAGCAGGCCGCGCAGGATGCCGGCCACCACCGCGGCGCAGGCGCCGGTACCGCAGGACAGCGTTTCGCCCGAGCCGCGCTCGTACACGCGCAGCTTGATGTGGCTGCGGTCGAGCACCTGCATGAAGCCGGCATTGACGCGTTTCGGGAAGCGCGGATGGTTT
>Ga0207433_10006394_pt1 | contig 20386 bp, 17 predicted proteins | sample YelNatPaOPGAMG01_FD_187559 | JGI IMG/M metagenome (GOLD analysis project Ga0207433, IMG submission 187559) | Hot spring thermophilic microbial communities from Obsidian Pool, Yellowstone National Park, USA - OP-RAMG-01 (SPAdes) (version 3) | ecosystem: Environmental > Aquatic > Thermal springs... | reverse complement strand
GAAGATGAAGATCTTGAAGATAAAGAAGAAGACGAAGAAGATGGGGCAGTTAAAAGAACTATAGATAAATTAGAAAAAGATAGAGATGATGAAGATCTTGACACTGATGAAGAAGACGAAGAAGATGGCGCAATTAAAAGAACGATAGATAAAATGGAAGATAATAGAAAATCGGAGTCATTCTGGTATAGTTCTAAAAAAAAAGGTAATTTTTTCTTAGAAGATGAGAGCCTCTCAGAAGAAGAACTTGATGAGGGGCTTCTCTTTGAAGATGAAACAGAACTAGATAATTTAAAAACTAAAGCTAAACACAGAGCTGAAAAAGCCAAAAGAGAAACTGAATCATTTTTCTTAGAATCTGGATCTGAACCAGATACCGACTTAGATTCCATGTTAGGTAATAACTGGGATGAACCTTACAATCCAGATACTAACATGAATCATCCTCTTCATGATCAAAAAGATATTACTTTTCTAATTGAAGAACCTGAAGATGAAGAAGACGAAACTATAGAAGATGTGGAACCATTTGAGGAAGAAGATGAAACTATAGAAGATGTAGAACCTCAAGATGATGAAGATAATGAAGAAGAACCTGATGTTAATGATGTTAGGGTATCTCAAGATATATCTAGACTAAGACAAGACTTAGATGCTCTAGCTAAAGATCAAGAAAGAGATATGGATGAGGAAGATCAAGAGTTATCAGAATCATTCTTTGAAGAAGGCTGTGAAAATCCAGGGCAAAAAATTAGATCTAATGGAATGGGTAGAGGACTAGGACGTGGTAATGGTGAAGGTCCTATGGGAGAACCTTTTGGAGATGATGAAGAAGAAGCAGGTCTAAAAGAAGAATCATTCTTATTCGAAGATGAAGATATGGAAAATCCAGAAGGTGATCAAGATGCTGATGAAGAAGTATTTTCAACAGATTCAGATTCTGATGATCTTGAAATAGAAAAAGAAGGTTCTAGAAAAAGAAACCGGACTTATTATGAACCACAAGATGAAGAAGATGCAGAAGCATTAGCTAGAAGAGAAGGGTATGAGTATGATCGTATCAAAGACGAATCTGCATTAATTAATAAACTCATAGTCCAAGTTTCAAGTTATCTAACTGAACAAGAAGAAACAGATGCTGAAAAATACCAGAATGCTGATGATAATACTGATACGAATGATGAAACAAATGATGAAACGGATAACGAAAATCAGAATAATGTTCCTAATGATAATGGTTCTAATAACAATGAGGAAAATCAGTAATCTGGTGAGTTAGAAAGGAATACTAGAGAGTAAAATGTATCTACAATGGCTAACCAATTCTTTCCCAATTAATTACTCTAATAAAAAAGAATTGGTTAGTTTTTTTGAACAATTAAAAAAATAATGGAGGAAAAGTAAAATGGCAGTAAAGAAAGCAGTTAAGAAAACGGTTAAGAAAGTTGCTGCAAAGAAACCAGCAGTAAAGAAAGCTGCAGTTAAAAAAGTAGCAACAAAGAAAGTAACTGTTAAGAAAGTTAAAAGACCTGCATTACCATCTTTGAAGAAGAAATAAAAACCATGTATAACGTAAAAGTCACTACTCCTGTCAATTCAAAGATTAAAGTATTTGGTAAGGTGTATACAGTACCATTTGTACTAACTAATTTGTCTGCTCAGCAATTGGAAGAGTTTAAACAAAGTATTTCACAAAACGTAAAATACTTAGTATCTCCAGTTGCTCCTGTTTTTGAGGCAAAGTAGTTATGTATGAATGTCATATGTATAGATCTCCTATACTTCTTTAACCTGAGCGGAGTGAGTTTAAAACGACTCACTCCCTATACATACAATGGAATTAATACTACAATTCAAGTAGTAAATAATAATATTTTTCAATTACTTTTTCAACCACAAACTTTTTCCGGAAACTTTATAAACTTTTTGTTTGAAGAGATTTATCCATCTGCAATCAGTGATCCTTTTCTATTACAATTAGTTAGTACATTATCAGCATCTAATCCTATATACCAAATAGCATTATCTGGACAAAATATTTTAAACTTAACTACTGAAGAAATATCTTTTTTAAATCAAGTAGCTGTATCATTTTCAAGTAATAGTTCATTACCAACTATGATTCAAACACAAAAAATTTGGTTACAATTTGCATATTTGCATTGGTCATTTCTAAAGACTAATCAGTCTACAATATCACAATTTTATATTCAGAATACAGATAACTTAGCTAATTATATCATGTATGTAAGTCTTTATAATCAAGAACAATATTTGTTAAACAATTACCAAGTTACTTTGAGTTAAGAAATGGATAAAAATATACAACAGTTATTACAACAATACATTCAAAATTTCCAGATTCAAAGTTATTATCAAGGTTATTCTCAAACACCTCCTCCAAATACAAATTCTAAATTAGTTTCAATGAATGTTACTCAAAATTCAAATTGGCAAAATTTTATAAATACTACTTCTCTTTCTGTTTTTAATAGTGAAACTGCTGCTGCATTTATTCAGCTCTTTAATCAAGCTACTAGTTCGATGGCAACGTTATATCAAACTTTTGATATAACTGACGTTAGAAATTTAAGTTTGACACAACTACAAAATTTATTATCTAGTTTTGGGTTTCCGGCTATAACAGTTCCTTCTTATGTAAAAGCAAATATTCTTACAAACTTGGTTTCTAATTACAAGATCAAATCAACACCTTTATCTGTAAATAATATGTTAAATATAATAGCAAACAATTCTATAAAGCTTATAGAAATGTATTTTGCAAATGATGATCCCGAATTTGTAGGAAATACAACTATACAATTAATCAATTATCCAAACTTATTATATTCAATAGTAGCTCCTTATTCAGCAGCTGAAAATGATAAATATTGGCAAATTACATATGAACAAGCACAACAGTGGCCTTATAAATATACTATGTCTCCATATTATAGTCTAATCAATGTTATAGATAATACTGCTAATATGGAAGCTTTAATTCGTTTAAGGACTCAAGCTTTAGCAGATTATATTTATTACTTGAATAATCCTACTACTTTTTCACAAAGACAAATTTTAAGTATAGAAGAATTACCAAATCAAATTTCTTACTTAGAATTATATTTCTATCCTATATTCATAAATATGTTAGAACAGAATCAAACGTTGTTAGGTCAAGAAACTAAAAACTACATGTATTATGATACTACTTTACAAAACTACACAAATGATTTTAATATAGATTTTGTCAATGAATATAATCCAACTAGTGATATACCAAGTAATACAAAGTATAAGATATTAGAAACTGTACAAGTAGAACAACCAGTTGCTAATCTTACAGGAATTCAAGGTACCATATATAAATTACCATTATCACAAATACCATTACCACCTCCCACTAATTCAACTGGTGTTTTGCAACAAAGTTTATTAGATTTATCTAGTTATGATTTATCTTTTTCTCAGTTTGGATTACAAATTCAAGGTAATCAATTACAATGGGTTTCAATTTCTAGTTATCAGCAAGAAAATTATTATTCTAATCCAATAAATATATGTAGTAATGGAACCAGTTATTTCTTTTTCTATTCAAGTCTTATTGCAATATCAGTATATAATAATCAAATTTGTTTGTTTTGTTTAGTTCCACAATATTACTGGCAAGTGTTTCAACTAAGTGATGCTATTACTCAATATTTAGAATCTTTAAATATTAATGTGGATCAAAATAGTAATTTGGCCGATCTTTTATCACAAACAAATTTGGGTGTTCAAGTAATGACTAATAATCCTCCTTCTGAATTAGTAGATTATTTACAAGTAGGAAATATTATTCCACTTAATTCTAATGGAATAAGTACTATTAGTTTCCCTATTCTAAGATATTATGCTACTTTAAATTTACTAGTTAATACAACTCAACTATCTCTATCCATAAATCTGGAATGGTTACCAGAATGATAACAAGTAATCCAATTACATACTCATGTTCTTCTTCTCAATTAACTTATCCTATTAATCCAGAATCTGTTTCTGGAAACGGATATATTATAGTATTTGGCGGATTCAATTCTGATAATTCAATTTCTGATGCAATGTATATTTTCGATACTTACCAAGATGGTACTGCTACTGCTTTTAGAACTAATGTATTCTTACAACATCCAGTTTTATCTTTAGGTTATGAAAATAACGATCCAATTTGTTTTATTACTGGTGGATATAATACTAATGGAATTCAAAACTATATTGTATATAAAGTAAACTTATATACACATCAAGTTTCTCAGCAAGGAACTATTCCTACTGATCAATGGGCAGCCAATTGTTATCATCTTAGTATTGGAAATAGAGATTATGTAATTAGTAGAAATTCTAATTTGTGTCCAGGTGCTATTTGGTTGTGGGAACTTGGTAGATCAAAACTAATAGCTAAACTTGATCCAAACGTATTTGATTTTACTCATTTACAAGCTTGCTCTTATAATGATACTTCAATGGTTATTTTAGTAAAGTCAGCGTTAAATGAAACATATAGATTGCTATATCTAGATTTATTATATGATCAATTTTTAGATGTAACATGTATTTTGTTTCCAAAGTTTGCTAACAAGACATTAATGCAAAGATGTATTAATTCAATGCAATCTGGCAATATGCAATTATCTGTTTATGGCAATCAAATCGTGCTTACCGATGTTTTAGGCATCTTAGCATCTATAAACATCAATCAATTATTAGGTCCAATTAGAGATAGACTATCACCTACATATATTAGTGGTATTTTAGTTCCAGCATTTTACACTCATATCATTCCTCATTATACAAATAGCATAGATGATTCTTATTTATTTGAAAATTATGAAAATGTAAATATTGCATATCGAATAATTGGATCTACTTCAGTAGGACCTTTACAAAATGGAGATGTTAATAGAGTAAGAATTTTTGCTCCCTTTATGGATGTACTCGACCCTTTAGTAACTGATCCTTCTTTATCAACTATTCTTATATGGCCTTATGGACTAATGTGCCAAGGTTGTACAGATTCTATCTCAAAAAGACAATTGGCTTATTATATGTATTCTGAAGTAGTTTCTATTACGTATGACGAAAAAGAAGCATATGATTCTTATATTCAACCTTTTACAAATTTGAATAATACATTTTGTGATATTCTTTCATATGATATTCAACTAGTTTATGATAATCAATCTTTTTCAATTCAAAATGATCAGTTAACTAATAATGTCTCTTGGGATCATAGATGTTATATGCAATATGATGGAACTGAAGACTATGATAACAATCCGACACAATTAGTTTCATTAGTTCGAATGCCTCTTTATCAAGAAGAGTTTGATAATGGTATATATTACAAGAAGCAATATCCAGATTATATAGTTACTAATGTATCTATAAATAGCTATTTCTATATATATGGAGCTATAGAAGATATTATAAAAGTTGGATCTCTTAACAATACGTGGCAGTATATTTTATCTAGTGATGATACAACTACGTATCTTAGCTATGTTAATCCATTTCCGTTTCAATTTAAGTTAACAGAACAAGAAACAATTGGATACATTTGTAGTAATAGACAATTTGATATTATCAATCCAAATGGAAATTACTATTTAGCATTAACAACTGGAGAAACAAGTCCAACGACTCCTGTTTGGAGTAATACTGGAATAACTTTAGATGGAAATATTCAATGGCAATATATAGCATCATGTCTTAGTCTAAATCTTAAAGTTTATGCAACTTCTACTTATTTTGCACAGTATCAATTAGCTTTAGTTGGTAATCTTGTCTATATGGCTACTGTTGCTGGAACCACAGGTCAAACTGCTCCAACTTGGATTACTACTGGACCTATTACAGATGGAACAGTTACATGGCAATACGTTTTCCCCTGTACTCAAATAATGAGTACTATTCTACCTTGGCAATCATCTACACAATTTAGTCAGTTTACGACTATTTATTATAATGGAAACTATTACCTTTCTGCCAACTCTGGAACTTCAGGAACTACATGTAATCTAAGTGCTAATGCAATAACTACTGATAATAATATCAAGTGGATTTATCTTGGAAATTATCTTACTTTTATAAATGGAATTTCTCCTTATCAACAAGGAATTCAATATCCACAGTATTCTCTTGTTGAAGTAAACGGTAATTATTACGTATCTCTAAATAGTGGAACATCTAGTATAACTACTATTACTTGGTATGATAAAGGTATTACATACGATAATGAAATACAATGGCAATTCTTAGGAACATATTATACACTACTTTCTAATATAGTTCAAAGGCTTGGAGATAATTCTCCTTTCTGTAAAAGAGAATCAATCTTAAATGATAGAACTCAAAAGTTTATTAGTAATGTTCCAGAATTACCACAATTTACGAATATTTCGGATTTACAAGATTTCTTAACTCAACTTAATTCATCAAATATTCAAACCATTTTGCAAACTAGTGATTATACTGTTTTAATGTATGATCTTCTGTATAACATATCACAATTTTATCCAAACTCAAATTTCTTATACGATGTAAATTTAAATAGTTTATATCAACCTATATTAGATCAATTCTTGCCTATCTATTCTAGACCATTAATAGATTCATATTCTATATTTGTAAATGATCCAGTAGGTGATTGGATAGCACTAACTAATTTTGTAGATGTTGCTCCTATAGTACAAGTATTTGATGACTTAAAAGTATTTGAAAAATTATCAAATAAAGTAAATGTAACTTTTAATGAACAACAAGAACCTATAGATACTTTTGATGTAGAATATGAAGTATTCTCAAATGAAACATTACAATTACCAGATAATCAAACACAAGTTCTTACTTCTTCACTATCTACAGATAAAGTTACAGTTAATGATAAGGAAATTACTACACAGCAAGATTGGTATTACGAAACTTTGAAATTAACAGATTCTACATCTCAATCTTTAGGTTATTCAACTAAATTAGTAGATAACTTTGCTATTACTGATCAAATTTTCTTTATCGATAGAGAAGTAATATTGCAAGATTCCATAACAATTACCGATCCAATAGTTGTAAATTATCCTTTATATTTTAATAGTAACAATTTAGAATTTCTGGATTACAACAATACTAAGATGGCTAACATAATATTAGATCATTTAATACTTTCTGATTATGATAATTTAGGTCAACTCAGTCAAGCTTTATATACTACATATCAAATAACAGACTTGCAAAGTGTAACTTATAGTGAAAATTCAAGTATTGATGATATTCAATTTAATGATAACGTATCTTCTGGTTATGGAATATATGATATTGAAACTATTTCCGATACTTTAAGTATTCCACAAATAGATTCATTCTTTACTGATACACAATCTTTTACTGATTATGAAACTATGTCTTTAAAAGATAATCTTTTAACAGATAATGAAAATGTTATTGATTATCTTACCATAGTACAAATAACTAATAAAACTGAAAATATTGTTGTATATGATAGTATAACAACATCAAGTTAAAAGGAGGTATTTTATGCAAGGGTTGGAATCCAAAACTAATTTGTCAGATTCGTTTTCAGCTAAGATAAAAGTTAGTGATGTTTCAGAATTCATTAAAAGCTATTTAAGTTTTAATCAAGTAACGGCTTTTGTTTCTAAAACTGGAAATAATGAATATACTATATATACGGATGAAGATTGCCAGTATTTACTTGATAATTTAAAAAAATTGGGTTTAAAAGATATAACGTTTATTTTGAACAAAACAAAAATGATTGGAGTTGTCAATGATACAAACAAATAGCTCGTTGGGGTTAAAAGGTAGAGTAACTATTCATTCTATTGATGAATTTGGGAATAAGAAACTCGAAGTAGATACTCATAACTTAGTCGTATATACGGGTAGGGCATGGTTATTACCAATGTTGTTTAATATTGCCAATCCATCTATATCAACCGGTCTAGGACTAGGTATATATTGGATTAGCTTTGGTTCTGGTGGTGCCCCATCTAATAACTTGTTCAGTCCAATACCACCAAGTAGTACTGATACTAGTATTACTACAGTTACAATAAATGCTAATGATACTAACTTAGCAAATTCAGGAACTATGATGCCTGTAAATAATAGCTCATATTCTAGTTCAGTAACATATCAACAAGATCCTAATTTAGGTAACCAATATTTAATTGCACAAGTATCTGCTCTTTTGAGTCAAACTCAAGCAAATAACAATTATATAAATGAAGCAGCATTATGGATTTCAAACTCAAATAATGCAGCTACAGCAACTACTTTTGCAATGTTTGCTCATGTTACGTTCCCTAGTTTATATAAAACAAGTTCTATCCAGTTAGTGTTTAACTGGTATGTACATAGCTAAAAATTAAGGAGGAAATATATAAGATGAATGCAATATCTCCAGGTGTATATGCTACTATAATACCTTTAGCATCATACGTTCAAAGCGTCCCATCTAGTACAGGATTCATTTGTTTTTTATCAGATAAAGGTCCTGATAATGTTATGACTTTTATTGGAGGAAATCAACAATTACATCAAACATATGGAGATCCAAATATAGTTAAATATTCTTCAGCATTTGGTTCAGGTCTCTATGTAGCTGATTCATTTACACAAATTTCAAATTCTCTTTATGCTATGAGAGTTCTTCCTCCAGATGCAACTTATGCTAATATAGCATATTACATAATGAAAAGACAAAATATAGTTTTGAGTGAATTAAACGTGCAAGTTTATTTTTCATTTGAAACTATGCAAACTTCAATACCAAATTTGACATCTACAGATGAATTAACAACAAATTTTAGTTCACAAACATTTACTTCTTTACCAAAGTTAATTCTAACCGGAAGTGATGGTGTAACTTATCAGTTATCAGCTAGTAACGGAACTTCACCAACTTTAGTTGCAACTCCAGTTACTGTAAGTCCAACATTGCCAACTAATGGTGTATATGTAGTAAATGCATCTAATGAACTATATCAAATTCAAATTAACAATGGGGTTATTGATTTTGTAGATACAACAAAACAATTAGCAACATCAGATAGTCTACCGCCATTTTATGTTAAATCTCAAGATGGAACTCAAATTTATCAAATTGTTTATGCAAATGCAGCACCGTTTTATAGTTTAAGTAACGTTACTGCAACATATACAAATGCTCAAGCTTGGGAATTTGTAGAACCTTTATTTGCAATATATGGTGTTGGAAGAGGTCAATATTACAATAATTATCAGATTGATTTCCAACTACCATCAAATTTAAACTACCCATTATGTATGATAAATGAACTTAAATCTGATAACCAATATCATAATGTAGTAAATATATATACATCATTCAATCCACAACAATTAGATCCAAACGGTAATTCTGCTTTCATTGAAGATGTATTCAATATGAACGTTTCAGATTTAGCAGTTTCTATTTCAACAGAATCAGTAACTCAAATAAATTCTCAAGTAATGGAATATCTAAACGCTAAAGATTCTACTGGAAACTTTACAGTAGGTAATATAGTTTCAGTAGATTATATGTCTCAGGTTCCTCCAAGTAATCCAGTAAGTGGAACTAGATATTTTGCTCTACAAAATTCTACTGGAGCATGGTTTGGATATGATGGTAATTTACTAAGTTGGAATTCTACATCCAATACTTGGAATGTTGTATCTACGGTTCCTTCAAATGTAATTATGTTTTTAACATCAAATAGTACTTTCTACATACATTTAGGATTTGGAAGAACTGTAACATTTGATCCTTTTACTTATGCTGTATTGGCTTATAATGCACAAACTGTAAACTTTACTAATGGGTCAGATGGATCCTTGTTTACAAGTTCTGGAACTGTAAATCCTACAGTTGCTACTCAATTATTAAGTCAGGCTTATATAGGTGTATTAGATCCAAATGTTACTAATACTGAGAATTACTATATTGATTTAGTTTTTGATGCCAACTATCCTATGGCAGTAAAGAATCAAATAGTATCTTTAGTATCTGATATACGTAGAGATTGCGTAGCTATTATGGATATCAATGATCAACCAAATATTACTGCTGCTGTAAATCAGAAAATTCAAAATATGTACATAGATACTCCATATGTAGCATTGTATATGCCATTTGTTAATATATATGATGTATATACAGGAAAGAATATTTGGATTACTCCAGTATACATTATGGCAAATTTAATTGCTGAAAATGATAGAACTAATTATGTCTGGTATGCTGTAGCAGGTGCACAAAATGGTGTTGTCAATGGTATAAATGGACTTAGATTCAATTCTTCATTATCATCTAGAGATCAAGAGTATCTAAATCAATTAAATCCAATCGTAAAATTCAATAACGGTACAATGGTATGGGGTAACTTAACAACTTGGACTCAACCAGATCCATCAGCAAATCTAAGTGTAATGAGAATGGCATTGTATGTTCAACGAGCTTTGAAACAATATTGTAATACTCAAATTTTCAATTTTGATGATCCTACTACATATGGTATTATACAAAGTGCTATAACTGTATTCTTAAATGATGTTCAAAAGAATAGAGGATTAACTGGATTTAATGTTTCTGTTTCAGCTACAGCTCAAGAGTTAGCTAATAAATCCGCTGAAGTAAACGTTATCCTTTATGTAAACAATCCATTAGAGAAAATATACTTGAACTTGTTCTTATCAAATCCAGTAGCATCTGGATCATAAAAAGGAGGATAAATAAATGGCAAACGCAACAATAAATGGAGCAATATACTCCAACTTATATGCAACAAAGTTCGGTGGTACAACTGAACCTGGTGTAGCAGATCCATACCTTTCTGGATATGGTTGGGTATGGTTTAAAGATTTTCCAGCTGAAGTAGCAAGTTATACACAAGGATTAAGTCAATCTCAATGTATGTCAGCTCTTACAGCTCTAGCAACTGGGTATACTCTACCAGAAGTTACATTAGGTACAACAACTCAAGAAGGTTTGGGTGGTCTATCATTTTCAGTTCCAACTAAATTAGAAATTGGGCATACTTGTACTATAAAATTTATTGAGATGTCCGGAACTCCAGTTTATAGTATTATTCATGGTTGGATTCAGTATATTAGAGATGTTAGAACTGGTTTAGCTGCAGATTTAAATGCAACTAATAAAGCTAGTTATAGTGCTTCATGTTATTTCTGGACAACCAAACCTGATGGTAAAACAATAGAAGAAGCATATCTTGTAACTGGTATGTTTCCAACAACTGATCCTATAGCTACTTTTAATACAGAAAGAGCAACTGTTGAGAAACATGAAACAGATATTACATTTAGTTTAGATAACATTTGGCCATCAACAAGTGCCACTTCTAATTTTGGAAATGCATTCATCTTAAATAATATTGCTTCCTTACAATCTCAACTCTTTGCTATGAGAGATCAATGGATTAACTGGGGCGGATAATTCCGTTCTCAGTTTTCTTTTAATTACTTTTAAGTAGAACAAATTAAAAATTCAGGAGGTCTTTTGTGGCGTTTGATATTACTTATCCAATTTACGAAGTAATTACAGTTCAAACTTTGGCAAACTACAAAATTAAAAGTATGACGTTTGCAGATGAATTAGAGTTAAGAGGTAACATCTTAGCATCTCAAAAAAGTATTGTTAATCAGTTAAACAAAGTATTATTTAAAATGATTACTGAAAAACCAGAACAGATCATTGATTATAATACTTGGTTAAAGATGACTACATTAATAGATAGGAAATCTATTGTAGCAGGATTATATCATATTAGTTATGGAGATAGTTATGTAGTAACTGATAGATGTCCTAATTGTGGAACTACTAATACTAGTAAGATTAATATTACTAAAACTGCCCAAGTAACTATGTATGAAGGTGAACCTTTTAGTATACTAAAAGATACTATTGAAGTAACATTACCCGTGTCTAAAATAATTTGTACAGTAGGTGTTCCAACTTTACAAAATGAACTAGATGCTATGTCATACCAAATGGATGATAAGTTAGCAGAGATATCTCAAATTACTAAAAAAATGGTTATAGGACCAGATACCGTTGAGAATAATGATACTAAAACATTATTTACCATTTCAAATGTTTTAAAAACATTACCCGCTATTGATGTTAAAACTATCATTAATAGTTTTGTTGATAAATTCAGTAAGTATGATATTAAGCTTCCTTACAAACTTACATGTACTAATTGCAAGAATATCATTACTTCAGAGATGGATTTCGTGGAGCAACTTTTTCGTGTCGTTATATAATACTCCACCAGAACAATATAAAGAAGAATGGAGTAAAAGTGTAGTTGAAGCACAAAAGATACTTAATGAACCAATAAGTACAATAATACACTTGCCCCTAAGAGATGCTTTGATTAATGCTAAAATAAGACAAATGGAGGAAGATCAAAAGAATGGAGTCAATCCGTTACTATAAGAATGTTGCTCCAAATGGAGATTTTGAAAAGTTATCTAACATTAATTCTGTAGTTGATTCCATTCTTAATCTTCTTAGTATACCAAAAGGTAGTTATATTTTAAATCCAGAAACTGGAACTGAAATATACAAATATGTTTTTGACTTTAATGATCAAGTTACTTTAGCACAAGTTGATGCTGAAATAAGGAATACATTAGAACAAGAAGACAGAATTACTGTTTTGGATGTTCAAATGTCTCCTTCTTCTATTGATCCAAAAGCAGTTCAATTCAATATAGTGTTTTCTTATAATAATAGTAATCAACCGGTTTCTATTAGTCTAATCAAATTAAACTCTACTATAAGCTTAATATAGTCATGAATAATAGTATCATCAATACCTTTTATGCAGATGCATACTTAAACTTATTACAAAACTATGTAAATGAATATAGAGGTATCTATTGTAACTATTATCAATTGAATAAACAACAATCTAGTTATGATAGTACTTTGATTGCTAATGGTTCTTATGAAAGAGTAGGAACATTATCAGGATTAAGATTTAATAAGATTTACAATCTTATAATTCCGGTTACTGAAGGTATTACTCCTATTTTAAATGCTACTGAACAAGGAGTTGTTGTTGATTTTAAAACTTCTTTCTTATTGGCAAATTATGGGTTTCAACCTAGCATGTATGACTTCCTTGTTTTTATATCTAACAATAATGTATTACCACCATTATTTCAAGTTGTAAATTTTTCATTAGCATATTTACAAACTGCTCTTACTTTTTATAAGTGTGATATTATGGGAGTAGGAATACCAATTTCTACAATTGATAACTACGTAGTAGAAAGCTATGCAGTTAATGGTATAAATAATAAAATTTATCCTCTTAGCATTAACAACACTTTACTACAAGGGCAAACTTTAATAAACCAAGTAACTGATCAAATTCTAACTACAATTGATAGTTATACTAACATTGCATTCTTGAACATATAACAAAAAGATGGCAAATTTATTAGATACAACAAATTCAACTTCAAATTCAACAAATCAAACGTATCTCGATATAGTAACAAGTGAAAATGCTATACTTCAAAATTTAACACAACAATTAAACACTATACTACAAACCCAAAACTATACACTAGATAGTAGACAATCAGCTTTCAGTTCTTATATGCTAACAATGTTAGCAAGTTTACAATCTCAAGCACTCTTTTATGGTACTATCATAAATAGAGAATCTTCTTTAATTACTGCATTACTACCTTCAACAATTATTAACTGGGCTAAATACATAGCTTATAATCCTAATCTAGCTGTGCCAAGTTCTACTAATCTACTAATAACTATGCCTATATTAGGATATTTTACTACTACTATACCATCTGGATTTTCTTTTCAAGCATCAAATATACCATATGCAAATGTTTATGATACTTCAATCTCTTATACTCAAAATGGTGTAAATATAATACAAATTCAAAACGGGTTATCTCAAACTATACCATATATGGTTGAAAATACACAAAATGGTATGGAATTAAGTTTTTTGTTATTAGTACAACAAGTACAAACAGATACTGAAGAGTTTAATTTACCTTCACTATTACCTCAACAATTTTATCAATATACTATTACATTACCTACTCAAAATAGTTATAATCCACAAATCATATCAGTACAAGTAATACAAAATGGAACAGTTTTTCAAAATACAAATAATATATATTCTCAAACTTCATTAGCTAATGCCGTTGAAGTCTTAATAAATAGTAATACTGTAACATTAACATTTGGTAATGGGGTTTTTGGTGCTCAACCAAATCCAAATAATGGATCCATCATTGTAAATCTATTAACTACATATGGAAGTCAAGGTAATGTAGTAGCTGGTGCAATAAATACTGGAGATACCTTATATACAACTAATACTAATCCTCCTCAAGTAATTAGCTATACTTGTATAAATACTTCAGATGTAACTAATGGTCAAGATCAAGAAACTGCTGATCAGATAAAGACTAATGCTCCTAATGCTCTTTCAGCTATGAATAGGATAACATCTAAAACCGATTTTATAAATGTTTCTTCTATTCTAAACAATAATAATATATTGTTATCATATCCCGTATTAAAGAGATCTGATCTGACAACCAATTCTGTGAATCTTTATACTGTTTTAACGTATAATAATCAAATTGTTCCTACTAATACAATTCCAGTACAATTAGCAACCAATCAAATGCAAATTCAACAGTTTACACCTTATACTCCACCTAATAGTAACTATAGTTGGATAATACCTTTTACTATTTCATTGAACTATGATCTAAACATGGGAGTTTATAGTTATATTCCTCCAACCGCTCAAATAGTTCCTCTTTTAAATTATCAAAATAATGCAACTCAGAATGTATCTTTCTTACAAATAAATTATCAATCTATGCAACAACAATTTACGATAACATCTTCAACAGTAACTTGGCCACAAGTAGCAACTACATATACTCAAACTTTAACTTTGTATACTCCAAATAGAAGTTTTACTTATAATCAACCAACTCAAACAACTGCTAATAATGTTATCAATTTTACTTACACAGTACCTCAAGATGTTTTATTATCTTCAAATTCATTTTCTTTATTTTGTTATGAAAATGGAGTACTTACTGTATCTTATAGTGGAAACATTGATTTACAAATTCAACTAAACAATATTACATATAGTTATATAAAAACTATTAACAATATTCCTACGTTATTAGATGTTCCAGTTATAGAAGAAAATTATTACAATTCTTTGAGTCCTCAAGACCAGATAAATCTTCAACAAGCATTAGTTGATAATTTTATCTATCTGGTTAATAACGAAAATATAAGAATGATGAATGTTGAAGTTTCTGGAAAATTATGTTGTACATTAGGACAATCTACTAATACTCAATTTTCAACACCTGATTATTATGTGACCAATATTATTTCTTCCTATTCTCAATTAAATCCAGATTCTACTTATTATGCAATTACTGATCCTGTAGCAACAACAGATCCCTTATATAATTATGCAGGTCAACTAGCTATATGGAATGGAGTAAATTATACTTACTTAAACGTGGGAGAAGGCACTCTAATATACAATTATGCAAATGACCAAATTTATGCATTAACTAAATCTAGATGGATTACTCCTACTTATAATATACCATTACAAATATCAGTTGAAGTTCATACAACTAGAACAGATAATCAATTAGTAAGTGATGTACAAAATGCTATCATGTCTTATATGAATACTTTGGGTATTGAATCTTCTATGTATTTATCAAAGATTATAGATCAAGTACAAGATGTGGACGGAGTGAAATATTGTAGAATTTTACAACCATCTACAGATATTATCTTTAGAAATGTAAGTAAAAATATTCCTGCTAGTGCATTTGATACATATACTCCAGAATATGTATATACAACTCCTAATAATATACAGGTGGTGGCCATTGCAACTACTTAATCAAATTGAAAGTTTTAACAATTCAGTTAAAGTTAAACTAGATGTATCATGTCCTACCAGTATATCACTACAAGAAATAAATTTAATTGTGGCTACTGCAAAATCATACGATATTAAAAATGCAATTCCGCCTCCTTTTAATAAGTTCAAATTAATGAATACATTGCACACTAAATTCTTTGTAAAGACTGTATTAGATGAAAGACTAAGTAAATTTGAATTCGAAGAATTAACAGAATTTATTACTTACATTTATGCTATCTTGATCTTTAAAAGATATCTACCTTTTTGTGATGTAGATATTTTACAATACACTTTATCATCTTTAAAACATAATCATGTATTCAAACAAGGTATTGGAAATGGCTTAAAAAATTTAGCAGATAAGATAGCTGAAAAACATTACAGTGATATCAATTCTGAAAACATTGGAAAAATAGTTTTTGAAATAAGACAAAGAGTAGTTCAAAGTATTAAAAGTGTAGTTAATACATATTTGATTATTAAACGAAATCCAAAACCAGAAAATATCTGTAGTAGTTTAGCTGAAAGATATACTAATGAAATTCTAATGAATGGCATCCCAGATTGTCCTTTAACTCACGAACAATTATCTAGATTGAATTCTGAAATACTATATAAAGTTATCTTTGAGTTTTGCAATACAAAACGAGATAAGTACATGACTGAAAAATACCTAAAAAACTTTGCTGAATTCTTAAAAACTATAGGTATAACAGATAATAATCTAAGTAAATGTATTGCAAAATATTTGATAAAAATCACAAAGTGAGTTAAAGGAGAAATAAAAACTGGATGCAAACACAGAACTATATCTTTGAACATGATTATCAAAAAGTACTATTGAAAGCTTTAAACTTCTCTCCTGCCAAGAATGTAAAAGACTTACTAAGTAAGTATATTAAGAATGAAAAAGTCTTAGCTGTTTATGTTACTAATCCCAAGTATGCATTAACACAAGGATTTTTTCATCCTAAACATAATCGTATCTTAATTAATCTTAAAGCTATTGGTATATCAATTGGTATGACACAAGATTTAATATATTCAAAGTACCATCTCAAAGAATTATCTGCTTTAATGGTTCATGAAATAATTCATTTAATATTTTTTAAACTTTCAACTCAAGTTGAACAAGTAACAAGAAATACTTTAAGAAAATTTTATACAACTTTTTTGGTTTTATTTTCTGGACATCAAAATTCTTCTGAAGTAATAAAATGGACTGATCAATATATTAACATTCTTATGCAACCAGATTATACAAAAAGATTTAAACAAGTTGTTTCATTTCTTTCTACTATTAGTCAATATTCCATTGATACCAAATTTTGTAATAAAGAAACTAGGAAAGAAATAATCAAATTGCTTACTTTATCATACAATATGGATTCAAGTGAAATTGATAGTTTCATAGAAAGAAACAAAGATCAATTTATAGAGATACAAAAAATATTTCAATTATGTTATATTCAGATATATTCAAAAGTACCACCAGATAAAACTTTCATACAAGAACTATATCTTCCTGACGAAGTATTGGCATCTAGTTCATCTGTAAATACTATTAAAGCAGAAGAAGTATATGTTACAGTCTTAAAACTATTACCTCATTTAGTAGAGTAGAACAAACTCAATGGAAAAAGAGAATTACATATTTGAACCAGAATTTCAAGATGTACTAATAGAAGCTTTAGATTATTCTCCAGCAAAGAATGCAGCAGATATTTTACGTAAATACATTGAACATCGTAAAATAGTAGCAGCTTATGTTAAGAATTCTAAATACGATATAACAATGGGCGGATTTTATCTTCAATATAAAAGGATACTAATAAACTTCAAGGCTGCTGGTATACAACTAAATGAATTACATAAATTATCATATCCAAAAGATCAACTTAAAAATATATCGATGCTTTTAGTACATGAAATGGTGCACTTTACTTATGATCAACTTCCTAAAGAAACTATAGAAGCAACAAAAGATACTCTTAAAAAGTTTTACAAAGAATTCTTAACTTTATCTGGTGTCCAAAATGTAGATAAAGAAACTGAAAAGTATTTAAAAATACTGGAACTTCCTACAAATAGTAAATTTTTAGATATACTAAGTTTTCTAATCGAGTTAATTAAAGATTCAAAAAATACTAAATTGTCTGATAAGAAAACTAAAGTAGTATTACTTAATATACTATTATATGCAGTTTCAAATAAACACTTACAACTTATAAATTACGCCAAAACAAATATAAAAGACTTTATGAAAATTCAACAAATCTTTACAATGTGTTACAAAGAAGCATATAATGGATTTCCATCAAATCAGACTTTTATACAAGAATTATATGCTCCAGATGAAGTATTATCTTCTACTGCTGATATTAATACTTCTCAAGCAATAAAAACTTACACTAGTGTTCTCAAACTACTTCCTAAGTTAGTATGATTAATTAAGAACTATAGAACAAACTTAGAATGAAGATTAGTGATAAGTTAAATAAAGACGAACTTTCTAAGCTTACTAAATCTATAGTTCATAGTATTCATCAGACCTATGCTCCAGAACTAAACAGAAAGAATATTATTGGTGGCATTGGAGCCAGTCTACTTGGTGGTATTGGTCATGGCGCTGGTGAAGTACATGAAGCTGCTTTAGATAAGTATAAAGAACTTAATGAAAAAATGGCTTCTGATATTAGCGATTTAAAATTTGAAGCTAAAAAATCATCAGGTTATCAAAAACAATCATCTGAATCTTTAGAAAACATAGAAGATTTCTTACAAGAAAATAACAAAGATTTTAAAGCATATTCAATTGGATCAAGTAAATCATTGCAAGCAATTGCAAAAAATCAAAAGTTATCATTAGAAAGTAGTAATAAATTACATAAACTTATAGCTTCACCTTTTAAAGTTATTACCTCTTTATCAAAACATATCACATTATTAGCCGGAGCTATTGGCGCAGTATCAGTTTTGACTAAGAAAAATAGAATAAGAATAAGAGGCATTAATAAATTAAGTACATTCCTTGGAGGTACTACTCCGGAAAATCCTATACAACAAATGGCAGCATACCTTGGGATTTCAGCACTAAGTTTATCCCAAATGAATAGTACTACTAAACAATTACTAGAAAAATTTACGAAGAAAAAAACTGAAACAACAGAAACAAATAAAGAGCAAAAAGAAAACGAAGAGCAAAAAGAAAACGAAGAGCAAGAAGTTAAAAAGACTCACTATTCGTATCAAGGTCTTTTAAATAAAGCAATTGAACTTACTAGTAAACCTATAGTTGGAGGGTTACTTAATTTCATAGCTCCTCAATTTGCTTCGATATTAAAAATAATTAATGGAGAAGCTGGAATTGCCAGAACACTTACTGTAACTTTTGGTCCACAATGGGCTAAAAATTTAATGTATAACGTAGATAGATTCAAAACTGCGTTTGGAGTACTTGGAGATTTTTCTAATAAATTTCAAGCAAACAAAAAATTTTATGAGAACTTAAATAAAAAGACTAAAGATCTTAGTATAAAAGAAATATATCAGATACAACAAAAAATACAAAAAGGTAATACAAATATTCCAGGATTTACTCCTGAAGAACTTGAAGAAATAAAAAAATTTAACTTAAGAGATTTAAATCTACAACGTAAATATATATCAATTCAAGAAGCTAGAAATAAACTTAGCTTTAAAGATTATGCTTCTAAATCGTATGAATACTCTCAAGCATCTAAAGCTGAAAAACTATTAAATAAATTTAAAGATGAATCTGAAGAAGAAATACAAAAACAATTTAAGAAAGCAGGCATAGATGCTAAATATTTAGAAGAATCTGTAAGAAAGGAGGTTATAAACGAAGGCAGAAAATTAGGTCTAGATAATTTTGGAGCAAAAGTTCAAGCAGCAATTAAGAATTCGACAAATAGTCTTAGTCATAAAATAAGTAAATTCTTCCACAAATCTGACGAAGAAATAAGTGAAATGGAAAAGACTCGCCAGCTAATTTTTGGTGGAGTTAAAGGGAGTATTCTTGAAGCATTCTTTATGTATAAAGCCCCTATGGAAGGATTAGTAGCTGCATTAGCATCTGGATCTTATGGTAGAGCCGCTTGGTATGCTGCTTCTATGAAATTTCCAAAGACTGCTAAAACATTATGGACTATTTATGCAGTTATAAAGAATACTATTAAACTAACTGGATTATTTGTAAAGAATACTTTTAAGTTGATAAGTGCAATATCTCACCCAAAGAGAACTATTGATACTATACAAACTAAAATTAAAGAGCAAAAAGAAAAATTTGGTGAACGTATAGAAACTCTTCAAAA
>Ga0207433_10006392_pt1 | contig 20389 bp, 12 predicted proteins | sample YelNatPaOPGAMG01_FD_187559 | JGI IMG/M metagenome (GOLD analysis project Ga0207433, IMG submission 187559) | Hot spring thermophilic microbial communities from Obsidian Pool, Yellowstone National Park, USA - OP-RAMG-01 (SPAdes) (version 3) | ecosystem: Environmental > Aquatic > Thermal springs... | reverse complement strand
CGACGTAATGGTCATTGCAGGATTTGTGAACGACGATGTTGGTGTAGATTGTATTGCTGCACCACAAGTTGTTTCTCCTTCTCAAACATTTACTTTCTCTGCAAATATATCGAACTTTGGCTTAAATGCGCAATCTAACTTTCTCGTGAAATGCGAGATAATAAATTCCTCAGGGGTTCAGTTCTCAAATACAACGATGGTTTCCGATCTACCTTCGCATGAAAACATCACATTATATTGGTCTGTGGCATTTGGTAACGAGGGTATATACGTAATTTCAGTCTCAACTATGCTCTTATACGATGAACAGCCAAGCAATAATTTTAAAACATGCATGCTCTATATCGGTTTGCCTATATCCATTCCCTTCAATATTGATTTAGAAAGTGGCATAGCAAATTGGCAGACCAACGGAACAGGCGTTTGGCAGCATGGTACTCCAACATATTCATCAGGTCCTTCAGGCGCGCATTCAGGAACAAAATGCTGGGGAACCAACCTAACAGGGGAATATCCAAGTTATGCAAATGAAACGCTTACTACTCCCTTGATTAACCTTACTGGACATGTAGGACATTTTGCATTTCTTAAGTTCTTCCATTGGTACCATTTTGAAAACAACTACGATGGTGGAGTTGTGAAGATTTCCACTGATTTTGGAACCACATGGGAGGTAATCTATCCAGAAGGTTACTATCCATCTAACAACATGCTCAGTTCTTTCTTCTCTGCAACAGGAAGCACATCAGGATATTCTGGGATGTCTGGCGGTTGGCTCGAAGCAAAGTTCAACATTACACAGTATCTTGGAAATGTAACCATGTTTAGATTCCATATGGCTTCTGATGTATCGGGTGAAGAAGCAGGCTGGTACATCGATGATATCTCAATTGAAATAATAATTCCCCCACCTTTTGCAGTGATTGATACTCCTATGACGGGCTATTCTGCAATGGAAGATGAAGTTATAGAATTTGCAGGTCATGGGTATGGGGGGAGCGGTATTTTTGTTGCCTACGAGTGGTGTTCTGATATAGACGGGTTACTAAGCAACCAAGCCTCCTTTTCTATATCCAATCTCTCATATGGAAATCACTACATCACATTCAGGGTAATGGACACGAATGGCATCTGGTCTGCAAATGCAACTATTCTTGTGATGATATCTGCGACTCCACCTATTGCAAACATAATTTCTGTTACGCCAAATCCAGGAAATACAAATACAGAGATAACTTTCGTAGGAAACGGGACTGACCCCAAAGGAAGAACGATCTCACAATACTATTGGCGTTCAGATGTAGATGGCGGATTGTCTAATTATAGAGAGTTTGTTCATACATTTACATCCCCAGGGACAAGAACGGTTTATTTCCGAGTGATGAACTCAGCAGGCGCTTGGTCACCTGAAGTGTCAGTAATCCTTGTAATCAACTTGAACAATCCACCAGTAATAACGAATACCTCTCCTTCAAAGTATTTCCAAATTTACGAGAATTCTTCGATAACCTTAAGTGCAGATGTGTTAGACACAGATGAGGGGCAGACTTTGACTTTAAGATGGTATAAAAATGGTATTTTGATGGGAATTTCTTCGAATAACTTTACATTTTTTGCAGATTACGATTCTGCAGGCTTGTACAACTTTACGCTCGAGGCGTTAGACGATTTCGATAGCGTGAGATATTCCTGGGAAATCACTGTTATAAATGTAAATAGGGCACCGGTAATTTTGCAGTACAACCCGCCTGGTTTTGTGGTTTACATCGATGAGAACATATCCAAGAACTTCGTAATAAATGCAAACGACCCTGATGGGGATTTGCTCAATGCAACTTGGATACTAGACGGCAAAGTAGTAAGCCAATCGTTTAGTTATCTATATGCTCCAGGATACGAAGATGCAGGTACTCATGAAATAGTGGTAACTGTCTCAGATGGTTCTTTATTCTCAGAAAAAAGATGGAACGTGGTAGTGCAGGATATAAATCGTCCGCCAGTTGTTATCTACTCAATACCAGAAATCCTAAATCTAAAAATCGTAGAAGGAGAAAACATAACCTTCTACATAGAAGGATATGACCCAGACGGTAAAGAGGTAAGAATAAATTGGACAATCAACGAAATAATTGTTGCACAAGGAAACACTTATTCATTTACCACAAGTTGGAATTCTGCAGGGGTTTATGCAATCAGTGGTGTGCTTAACGATGGTACAAAAACAACAACTCTAACTTGGTTTGTAACTGTAGAAGATAAGAACAGAGCACCTTTTGCAGTTATATCATCTCCCACAAATACAAGAAAATACGTTACAAATGAACAGATATCATTCAGTTCGGAAGGTTCGTTCGATGAAGATGGAGATGAACTTTCTTATGTTTGGTACGATGGTGAATCAATCCTTTCTTTAGAACCCTCATTTGTAAGAAGCCTACCAGCAGGGGTTCATATAATATCACTTAATGTAACAGATGGAAAAGGTGGATTTGCACAGACACAAATAAACATCGTGGTAAGGTCAATCTCTCTTAAGGTTACAGAGATTATATTCGGAAATCCCAAGCCAATAGCAGGAAAGAATCTTCAAATCTCTGCAATAATATCAAACTCAGGCGATACAGATGCGGATTTAGTAGATGTAATATTCTATTTAGATGGAATAATAATCTCAACAACCCAGAACAGCACAAAAGTTTCCGCAAAAGGTAACACGACCGTGAACTTCAATTGGACTGCTGTTAGAGGTGTGCATACAATTAGAATAGAGATAAGAGATGGCGATTCTACAAACGACCTTGACAGCGTGCTAAGGGTATCAAGCAGAGAACAACAACCTCAAACAACACCATGTTTTGAATGCTTACTAGTCCTTATTTCTTTCTGCCTAATCTTGAAATACAGAGGAAAGTTTAAAAAATATAAAATTTAAAAGTTATAAAATAATGGGAAGGCAGGAAGGTTGGGTGATTTGAAAGGAGGGGTTTTGCCTTCCCAATGAGCCTTAGTTCTCTTTTTTGAAATTTTCTTGTGTGATATCTTCGATATGTGGAAGTTGTAATGGAGGGAGCATGCCAAAAAAGAGCCCACTAAGAAACTTTCCTTTTGGTAGTGCACGCATGTTACCACCTAAGAATAGATTTGTGCTATCCCCAAGTTCTGAGAACATGGCATTTGCAAGGAAAGATACATTCTTCGTAGATATATTTGGCTCTGGCGAAAAACGAAGTATGGCTCCACTTTCGTTTATGTAATCAACATCGTAAATAGGACTGCTAAATGAGGTTGCATGAGCATCGTTCTTTCCAGAATTGTAGAATATAATTGGAGTTATTTCTTTTCCAATTGGTACTTCCTCGTCAGGATTTACTAATGTGGGGATGGTTACTGATTCACATATTTTTGTAATTAGATGTATTACAAGTTCGTTCACTTTATTTAGTGCGTCGAAAAATTCTATATCTGGCAGGGAATTTAAAATGCTATCTAAACTGACCGTAACCACAGAATCTGCTAGACTCTTTAAAATTTCCAAGCCCTGAGTTGCTCGGTCGCTCCTATTCTCTACAGACATTGGCATTATTACCATGCATATAACCAATGCGCCTGCATTTTTTGCAATTTCTGCAATTATTGGAGATGCACCTGTGCCTATGCCACCACCCAAGCCGGCTATTATTATTACCAAGTCTGCCTTTCCCAACATAGATGCTATTAGTTCTTTTGATTCTTCTGCGCATTTTTTTCCAATTTCACAAGAAGCATCCGCCCCAAGCCCGTGAAGTATCTGTGTGCCAATCTGTATCTTCTTATCTGCTTCTATCTCTTTTACAGAATCCGAGTTTATTGCGATTGTTTCCACACCTTTTAATGAGGTATGAACAGAATGCACAACTCTGCATCCTGCCCCACCTACACCAATCGCAACAATTCGGTGCCCACCCATTCCCATCGTTCTGTCTCCATCCATTCTATCGCCTCCATCCCTTCTATCTAACTAAATTTTCCTTTATTTTCATTCTTGTTGTCTTTTCTTTCAACAATTCTGCTCTAAGCGCTCTCACTTTTGTGAGGTTTTCAAGTTCCTTATTCGGGAACTCTTCGAGCCATTTAGCAACCGCTGCCCTGATTGCATCCTGCTCAGAAACAATAAGTCCCTCGCTTTTGTACTCCTCGAGCAAATCATGATCTCTACTAGGTATCTCAACTACAACTTTTCTTGTAGTTTCTCCGGGCTTGGGACGCGCATCTAAGAAGTAGTCAAGAGCATGTCTTACAACCTCAGAGATTGACTCGTACTCACCCTCTTTAACAATCTGCTCAATCGCCTCTATTTTATCTTCGCTGAGACGAATAGTAATTTTCCCAGATTGTTTTTCTTCAGGGTTCATCTTGCCCACCCCCTAGATGCATGACTTTGTCAGACATTTATTCCCTAAAAAAGGGATTTTTTGTCTAACAATTGTCTTACATCTTTAAGGCAGGCATGCTATAAATAATTTGCGAAATAAATGGTTATTTTTTGCGTTTTTCTCCATGAGAAATGGTTTTTCTTAATGTTATATGCAATATTAAGTTAAGGCATTCGCATTTTTTGCATGTCAGACATCTGCAAACTTCATTTCAAATTTATGTGAAATGTATGTAAGATACATGCATGATTTATGCAAAGTTAGAAGATATAATTCTTCCATCATTTTCAAAAAAAAGAGGTGATAAGATGGACGAAATAGAAGAGATTAGACAGAGAGAACTAAACAAACTTTACGCCCAGATTTCTTCCATGAAATCTGAAAATATAAAACCCGAGAATGCAAAGGTGCAAAAGATCACAGATTGGAACTTCGAGGAGTTCATAGGAAAAAACAGATTGGCGGTAGTCGATTGCTATGCCACTTGGTGTGGTCCCTGTAGGATGCTTTCCCCAATAATAGAAGAACTTTCAAAAGAATTCGCAGGAAAGATTTCATTCGGAAAACTCGATGTCGATGATAATACCAACGTCCCTGCAAGATTTGGTATAACCTCTATACCAACTATCCTTATCTCAAAGAATGGAAAGGTGGTTGATAGACTCGTTGGCTTGGTGCCCAAATCTCAATTGAAAAGAATCCTGGAAAGTTACCTACAGTAAACTGTATATCGCTTTTCGATATATCTAAATTCGATATGTTGGAATTCGATATATCAATTATAGATATATCGGATTTCGATACAACATTTTTTGTTTTGATTTTTCAAATTTTTTAATCCAATCTCCAATCTATTTCCAATAAAATTGAAATGATAAAAAAGTCAAAGGACAAAAATCATTGAGAGCAGTAAACCTTGTAATCTATCTCTGGGAAGATGTTGTCTTTCCATTCTATATCTTGTAGAAAACCTAAATCGATTGCTCCTCTTTTTATGTCTTCATAAAGTTTTAGGAACCTAGATACATGGTCTATTGTCCGCTTATGTGCATATTCGACTGTTGTACCAGTTTTCATTATGAATGCCCAGTCAGATGATTGGGCAAGTAGAAGTTCTCTTGCGGCTTGGTTGAGTGCTCTTATCTTTAAAGAATCTTTTTCATCTTTGTAAGTGTTTGCAAGTTCAGTCATACGTTCTGCACATTTGTGCAAATGCCTGTATATCCAATCATTCGAACCGTTCAGCCAAACCTCCGAATACCCTTTATATCCCCAAGAAGACATCGAGGGCTGGATTACCTGCAAGGTCGGATTCTCTGCAAGATATTCTGAGGGTGTTGTGAGTTTTATGGTATCAATGTCGCATGATATTTTTCTAATTACAAAGTTTAACCAATCTGGTCCTTCGTACCACCAATGTCCATATAGTTCTGCATCGTATGGCGCAACTATGATTGGCTTCTTCTTAAGATAATCGTATAGATATTCTATTTGCTTCTCTCTGTTGAACATGAAATTACCTGCATGCGTCGCCGCAACTTCAAGCGCAACTTTTGGATTGTACGGCTGCTTATCTGCTGTCCGACCTGTTATTCTGTAATACTTTATCCCTATATTCCTTCTTACTCCATCTTTGTGAAGATGCGGTTTTATGTAATTATATTCAAGGTCATAGCCTACATCCCTGTAAAATTCTCTGTAGTTGTAATCTCCAGGATATCCTTCTTCTGCACTCCAAACCTGTTTTGAGGATTCAAGGTCTCTTCCGAATGCCGCAACTCCTGATGGACAATATACAGGTGCAAATACTCCGTATTTTGGCCTCGGAGAACCAAACAATATACCATGCGCATCTGTAAAGAAATACCTTATTCCATTCTCTTTTAAAATCTCATCGTCTCCAGGATTATATCCACATTCCGCAAGCCAAATCCCTCTTGGCTTCCTACCCATATACTTCTCGTAAGATTGCACTGCAACTTTAACTTGTGCTCTAACTGCCTCTCTGTAAACTTCCATTAAAGGCAAATAACCATGTGTAGCCCCACATGTTATTATCTCTAATTTACCTAAATCTTGCAGTCTCCTAAATGCGTTCACAAGATTCTTTCCATATCTATTCACAAAAATCTCGCGGGCTAAATTGAACTTGTCAAGATACATCTGTGCAACAGTATTAAACTCAGGCAGCCAAGCCGTCCTTATCAATTCCTTTCTCGCTAAATCTGTCAGATTATCAAGATACTTCATGTACCTCTCTATCAGTAGAGGGTCTGAAAGCATGCTCATTAACGGCGGCGTTACTGACATGGTTATTCTAAAATCTATTCCATCTTTTACAAGATTATCATATACATTGATTAATGGAATGTAAGTTTCAGTTATGGCTTCGTATAGCCAATCTTCTTCTAAAAAATCTTCATATTCTGGATGCCTTACGTAGGGTAAATGTGCATGTAGCACGAATGCTAAATAACCCTTTTGCATGTCGACCACTTTCCAAAATGAAACAGAATTAATCCTTCTTACGTTTCACAGTTATTTTTATCTCACGTTCTTCCAAGCCGTCAAAAGAACTTGCCTTTATAGGTATGAAATGGTCCCCATCAGGTAGTGCAAATCTTAAACTGAAAGTGCCGTCTTTATCGAGTGGGATTGTCTTTCCTTGGACGGACAGTTTTGCGTCAGGTTCGGTGGCGCCATAAACTATAAGTTCTGTATCTGCAACAAGCCAGAATTTTCTTGGTTTTTCTGCTTTTATTGGCAACGCACCCGAACCTGAGAATGAGGATACTCCACCACTTGAAAGTTCGCCTGAAATCCGCTGTGAAATCATTTTCATTATCTCTTCGGACCCCAAGCCTATAAGATGTCCTCCTGAAAGTCTGAATAACTTCTCGTACATCTCATCTACCATCATCCATCTCTCATCTATCACATCTGAGACAGAATCTCTTGGCACCTTAACTTTGTTCGACCTTACAATCATTATATAATTCCCATTTTTGTCGATAACTCCAATTTCTACTATGTAGTCTCTATTCGGCTGGCTTACATTTATGTACCAATTCCTTGCACTTTCATTTATATCTATATCGTAGTAAGACCTTGCATTTGAACCGTTGAAATCCACACCCGTAACATCGTAAACTCTGAGCACCATCCTCCCTTTTTCGAATAAATCATTCGAATATTCTTTCATCAGGTTCTTTTTTCTATTTTCAGTGATTTCCCAATATGCATGAACCCAATATGGATCCCTCGTCATAAGCATGATTTTATCCTCATTATATCCTGGTGGAAGTCCATGGCTTGGGTATTGTCTTGTTTCGCCACGTTCCATCTTTGAGGATGGGGGTACCGCAGTCATGCTTTGGGCTTCGATTCTTTTATCATTATCTGTCATTCCCATACCTCCTTATGATTACTGCACTGCAAATTAACCAATATTAATTGGTATAAAGATATCCTAATTAATAAAGATTCCTACATTAAACAGTAAATAAAATTCATGTTAAATCGATTATTCCAGTATCCAGCATTATAAATTGAGTTTTCCATGTTTGGTGTTAAAAAGGAACGTGCTTGCATACTAGCATCTACTTGAGTGCTCATCTTTTAATTTCATTCAAAGTATTATTCATAGAAATCTACATAGGGTGCACTAGGTGTAGTATCCCGTAATCGTTTCCCTTAGTCATCTCACCCCCTACTGAGAATCACAAAGGAATTGCTCAACCATCCTCGTGGCGTTGCCAATAATGATGTCTGTGAGTTTATCCTAGAACGATTTTTCAGACGTCTCGAGATTATCTATATCTAAACTCAAGTGAGGTCTGTTACATTTATACCAGTGTAATGTCAATGTACAAATTCTTCCAATGTTTCAATTTCCCATCTTCCTCTTTCATATTCTCTGAACAATCTCTCCAGTTTTTCTTTCGTTTGTGGATGCGCATATCTCCAATATATAATCTGGATACCATTCTCTTTGCAGTATTTCTCAAATCTATGCGCTGTATTTCCATTTTTATCTCGTTTTACTCCGTAAAACTCAGCACCATGATCAACGATTTCGGTTTCTGGTGTCCGTATATGTTCATACTTCTTTATCACTTTTCTTTATCACTTCATCTAACAAACCAATTACTGCCTCAGTGCTCCTTGAAGTATATTCACCAAGTGCTAATATCATTCTGCTTGCTTCATCTTTTACAATACATACCCACTGCCCATGACTATTGTAATACCAGTCAATATGCAGAGCACTCGATGAGTGCATTCACTCGTATTTTACCCAGGGTTTCTTTCTTACTCTTTTATATGCCTCTTCTTTTGCCACGTTCTCATCCGGAACATGCATCAACCTTTTTGTAGTCTTCACTACTATTTTCCGGATATCTTTAGGATTTTGCGCATATGGATGCCTTCCTCCTTTTTGTAGTATCGGAACGCATCCTTCCTTGCGTGTGTATTGCACAACTTGCTGGACCCTTCTATGTGAAATTTTGAACAGCTTTGCCCAAAAGGCTGTGCTCAATCCATGCAGGGGCACATCAGCAACTATGTATGCTCTACAGTACGATTTTCGAAATCTACCTTTTCTTTCCTTGTGATATTTTCTTCTTTCTTTTTTGTAAGAAAAGATAACATGTTAGCGCAAAAGCATATACCATTAAGATTAGATATAATTCGATTTTTGGAATCAGAATGGCATTTTCTTGTGATGCATCTTTAGATATGATTTGCACGAGCGTTTCTACGAATGCATAGTTACCCTTTTTGTCTAATGCCCTTAACCAAATCTCGAATATGCCAGGTAGGAAACCGATTGTGTTCCATTGGTATGACCAATTTCCATTTTTGTCAGTATCTATTTCTTTATACATTCTATTTCCTGCTGCAAGTTCTAAGATATATATTTCGTGGTCGTCGTATGCATATCCTTTTATTCCTATGCTTGAGCCCGAAACTATTTTAGAACCATTTTCAGGCGAAATTATAGAAATGGTTGGTGGCTTGGTATCGTTGTAGTCTATGTAAACAAATATGGAACAAATCCCTGATTTGCCTGATAAGTCAAAGGCTTTTACTTCGATTTTTTGGCTACCTGACATCCAAGAAGGTATCGAAAATGAAAAACTCCATTTTCCATCGGTTAGATAGGAAGTTATGTTTATCCATTCTTGAGAATCGAATATAAGCCAGAGCGAAGATATCCCAGTATCATCTTGGACGCTCCCATTTATGTATACCTTTGAGCCTGCCATTAAGTAATCTCCATCTTTTGGTGTGAATATTGAAACATTTGGTAACTCGAGGTCTTTTTTTATCAAAGTTACATTTATGGATGCGACTGCTTTTTTGCCTGAAAAATCGAATACTTCGGTAAAGATGTAGTAACTCGTTGGCTTGGCTCCCAGTGTGCTCCATGAATATCTCCATGTATTACCGATTATACGGTAAGTAATATTTTGAGTAACCGAATATCCATCTTGCGATTGAATAAATATAAACATACTTGCGATTCCAACATCGTCGTAAACCAAGCCGGAAATGACTACATTTGACTCTGTGTATAATATGGAACCCTCAAGAGGGTTTGAGATGTTGAGAAAAGGCGTTTGCAAATCCATTTTTTCAACAAAAAATTCCGTGGAATTTTGTAAGTAGCATATTGGAGTTGAGACTGATGCAGTAACAACATACCTTCCGATAAATTTCTCATCTATATAAAAGGTCAGATTCCATTTTCCGTCTTGGCATACCACTCTTAAATTTTGTAAAAATGTTCCATTCTTTATAGAGATTTCAACTTCTATATTTTCGTAGAAGCCACAATCTAAGCCTGAATCATTACCCAAGCCTGTCTCGTAGTCCAAGCCTGAATGGAAATAGCCGATTATGTATATGCTTTCGTTATGAAAAACTCTATTTTTCGAGAGAGTAAGGTTTATGTAAGGATAGTCCACAAGTTCACAAACGGCTAATCGGACGGTTGCATGGCTTTCAATAGTATGCCTATTCGAGATAACAATCGCAAGGTCGTCTCCTAAAGTGGAATTCAAGACAAACTCTACTTTTGTTTTCGAGAATGTATCGAATGTATATTTTCTTAAGTAACAGAACTGAATCCCCTTTTTGTATTTCACATAGTTTGATAGGTTCATTATGTATATGCTGCCCAAGCCTGAGGTAACGTAAGGATGCGTACTTCCATCTATGGGATTTTGCGGATACTGGCAGGATTGTATTAAAGTCAATCTGACAAATAATGATTTTTTCGAAGAGATGGAAGTGGTGATGTTCTCATTTATTCCGTTATTTCTCAAAGTGGAAATTATACCCTGCAATCTTATTTCAAAGTATAGGACCTGCCCTTCGCCCACATATGTTTTTTCTAACTCGTAATTGCCTGCTCTAGATAAAATATAGAATGTAAAGTTGTTTGCAGAAAGGACGAATGTACAGTTTCCATTTTCATCTGTAAAGTTCCAAATTGCAGGCATGGGGATGGTAACCAAGCCAATACCAGGCAAGTTGACTGAATGTTCCATTAGCCAGTGAGAATATGCATATACTCTTGCTCCATCGACTGCATTCCCCGCAGAATCAGTTACATGGAATTTTATTATGGATTGTGAATCCTTTGGTATGTAATTTTCAGTAACTTGATATGAGAACCCATCCCCATTTGTTGCGAATATTCCCGAACCCCCTCTTTTTCCCCAATTATACCAGTAATTGCCGAAATTATCAATGACGCTCCCGCTGTCGCTCCAGTAATTATCCCACTGATGCCAGCCTCTATCGTAAAACTCGTTCCAGACATGGTCTTCTCCGATAAGACATACACCTCTTGCGGGAATTAGGCAGGTCCGTGCTGCAGCGACCGAAAGGTCTTGCAACTCGCCACAATTTCCATTGTGATGTCTTGCGATTCGCACAGGTTGGATAGGTCGTTCGTCATCGCCTGATTCGGCTTGGTTTATCGGTAATGTTTTTTCAACCCAGTTAGATACTATTTCGATTGCATGAAGTTTATATCCGAAAGGACGCGTGTTGTTCCTCCCTGTATTATCAATCCCTTGAGGGGCGTTGTATGGAATACCATCGTAAAGAATAGTTATGTTTTCAATCTTTTCTCTAAGTAAAGGTGGCGGAAATTCTTTTGGATAGCATACATCTGGAATTCCATCTTCGTTTTCGTCTTTTGCAGGGTCAGGCGGATATTCCGTATCGTTGTGATTAAAAAGATAATCACGCCAGAACTTTCCACCAAGTTCTTTAGCAAGCGGATTGCCGCTCTCTGGGTCTATATAATTCGGCATTTCATCTGTAATCTTAGGCATCACTATAAACCAGTAATATATCTCAGGCGGAAGTTCAATCTCTTCAATCTCCGTGCCGTTCTGAACATAATAAACTACTGTCGAACAAAAAGAACCGTTCGAGTAATTGCCTTTTTCTACGATATTTGCATATTTTATATGCTCGTCGTTAAGGTATAGGTATCTTGCATTATCTAAAAATACTTCAGGTTGTGCATCTCTAAGCGATTCTACAGGCGTGTTTGCAATCGAAAAAGAGAGTTCGTCAACAATTTTACTCTCTGCAGAGATTATCAAAGATGCATATACATCTCCAAGTTCGTAATCCTGTTCTTTAAGGTATATAGTTGCAGGATAGTAATAATTCGAAGGGACCATGCCGTACAACGTATAATAACTCCATTTTGCATCATGCGCATTTCCAAGGTTCCGGAAGTATGCAATCCTGCCATCTGAGGTTCCAACAAAGAGGTCAAGGCAACTATCGTTATCGATATCTGCAAAACACGGTGTTGCTCTTCCAGATAATGCAATTTCTGTATAAAAGCCAGGTTCAACTACCCAATTTGGTGTATATTTGTCTCCTTGGTTCCTATAAAAAACAAGTTTTCCAAGCGAGTTGCCGATTGTTAAGTCGTAATCTCCATCATCATCAATATCGCAAAAGGCAGGATGCGCATATTCGCCTACATCGATTCCTGCAAATGCAAGATATCTTCTTGTCCAAGCAGGCGCTGTCCCGTTACCTGTGTTCTCAAAGTAAGCAAGCGTGCCTTCCGAAGTGCCAACCACCAGGTCGTAATCTTTATCGTTATCCAAATCAACAAAAACAGGCTCGATTCCCAAGTTGAAACTTAATATCTCTTCCGGATTTGACCATGAGGTAGAATAATTCCGGAATAGATACAATTTTCCGACTCTTGTTCCTATGACTAAATCATAATCTCCATCGTTATCGTAATCATGGAAAACAGGCGATGCATCTCCTATATCACTCGCAGATAAGGCTTGGAATTTCTCGTTCAAAGAACTTAACATCTCGGAACGATTAAATTTTTTCTCGTTAGAGTAACCTATGTTCTCGTGGTAAAATATGTATCCAGTAGAATTGCATGATAACATATCAAAATCAAAGTCAAAATCAAGATCGCATAAGGTCATCTTTGCGTTCGTCCCTAAATCAATCTCCTTTTCGTTTAGTTCAAGAAACTTTCTTGTAAGATTTTCACGGAACCAAACAGGCGAACGCCCAAGCGCCTGGTTCTCTACATCTGAGAGATAAATCTCTTCTTCTTTATGATTCGATGATATCGAATTCGTGCTAGAAGCGTAGTATAACACAAAATCGCTCCCAGGCTCTATAGAGAACCTTTCGGGATATCTCTCTTTTCTCTTTTCTAAATTCATTCCCAAATTCGTGGTTTCTGAATCGACTTCAGAATGTATTGGAACAAACAAAAGAGCAAGAAAGAAAACTAACGAAAGATAAGCAATAAATTTGTGCATATACAAACTACGCATGTATGAATATTGAAATCATATATATTAAATCATTTTGTATGCTTACGAGCACACACGCATCTTCTCATATATTCTGCAAAAAAACAAAACGTGGATACCAGCGAATACAAAGATGCAGTATTCAGAAAGAGCAATCATGCTAACTTGCGTGGTATCTTTGCGTGGTGGTTTAATAAATAGCAAAATCTTGCGAAATAATTTTCATGCTATACAGTACGTCCTCCAAGCCAACAACCTAAAAGACCTTCAAGAAGCCACACAACGAGTTGAATATTAATTGATAAAAGATGTAAGTAGGAACTCCTTTAATCGATATTTTTCCAGATATTACAGATTACTTCTTCCCCCCAACAATACTAATACTATGATAAAATTATATATTTTGCTAAAAAGTTTTTTCGGGACGCTCTACATCGGTGGCTCTCATGAAATTAGTTCCTCTATATAACACGATGAAATATAGATAATCCCTCTTGTGCGCATCTTACCATATTCCTTTGACTCCACGCTATCTTTTTCACTGGATTATTTCCCGTTCTCTTCATCTTTCTTACGAACCCCCATACTTATCTTTCTCTTGTTTAGTATCCACTTTCTCAGGAAAGGGAGTAATTTTAAGATATAAGAGTATGGAAAGTCTCTAACACTGTAGTATCCCGAAATTACTTCCTCTCGGAGAAAAGTAAAAGTTCTCCAGAGACAATGAGGAAACGAAGCAAGAAAAAAGTAAGGTGGAGCATAAGAGAGATGGAGAAGGGAGAAGAATCAGTGAGGAAGATAGCGAAGAGCCAAAGAATAAAGGCGAGATGGGCGAGAGAATTGTATAGGAGGTAGGTAGAGAGAGGGGAATATCCGTATCCAAGAGAGGGAGGGAGGAAGAAAAGAAGGATAGAAGAAAGTGAAATAAAGAAAGTTATAGAGAAATTTCAAACGCCCCCATTGGAGGCTTAATATCGACGATTGTGAAACACCATTCCAAGGTTTCGTGAGAAAAATGCACCTATCTAAGAAAACTAAATTCATCAACCAACACATTCAACTCATCGAAAAATAAGCTCCACAATTTCTTACTATCTCTAAAAAGGATGCACAAGAGGTGGTTTCAAGATGACCTCGATTTTTCGAGAGGAACTAATTTCAGGACAGCACAAAGTATTAGAATCCAAAAGTTTAGCATCCCAAAGAAAAACTAAAATCCAAGTTTGGATAGTAGTCTTTTTGGATTTTCAACGAGTGCTTTATTGATTTCTTTCTCATCTAGCCCTGCACCTTTTGCAACCTTTTTTGAAAATTCGAAATCTATCATATCTTCGGGTTCGTGCGTATCTGAATTTACAAGAAAAGATACTTCTTCACGTAACCCTACTTTTGCTACATGACCATTTGTATAAGAATGCCCTTGCCTCGAGGTTATCTCGATATATACATCGTTCTTTTTTGCAATTCTTACAACCTCTTCTGTAATAAAACCAGGATGACAGAGCACATCACAACATGCCTTCACTGCCGCTAAATTTGTCCCTTCTGCTACAGGTTCCACAGGGGTTTCTCCATGGACATTTACAATTTTCGCACCTGCTTTTCTTGCTTTTTTTACGACTTCCTTGATTTCTTCTGGTGGCACATGCGTTATCTCCACACCTGGGATAGCAATTATATCCCAATTTCTCATTGCTAATTCACATTCGATAACACAACCACGAACTATCTCCTCTACATTCGAAAGAGATACATGGTCGGTAATTGCAATTGCCTTATAACCCTTGGCATATGCTCGTCTGATAAGTTCTATAGGGAGCAAATCTCCATCTGAATTCGTTGTATGCGTATGAAAATCGCATCTGAGTTTCATAATAAAGTAAATTACATAGCAGTATATATCTTTTTCAAATAGAGGATTAGAGACTTCTTCATTTCTCAAGACTTCGATTTCATTCTGAAAAGTCTTCCGCAAGAATTGCACTTCACTTTCGAATCTTCGATTATCTCTATATTTTCTGACCCACATTTTGGACAATTTCGAACAATAAACACCTTCTTATGTGGTCTTTGTTCGCTTTCCAAATCTGCAGATTCCAGAATCCCCTCACGGCTTTTTGATTGAAGTGCCGTTTCTTCTTTTACTTTGCTCTCTATTTTACTATCTATAACTTTTGCATCTACAATTTTTGTCTCGGTAACCTTTGCATCAACTACCTGTGCAATTACTACTTTATCTGATGGAGTTTCTAATTTCTCTGCTTTTGAAGGCTCAAGTTCTTTTATTGCATCTTCACCTATACGTACTGATTTTCTTCCTGAAATTGAGGCTTTGCTAATTGTTTTTAGATTTAATTTCTTGTCAAGTTGTTTCTTAATACTTTCATGTAGAGTATCAAGATGAGTCTGCGTTTGTGGTGTAGGTTGTGGATATGGAACCCAACTTCTTGTATATGGATTATAATAGTATTTTGGAGTTGGTTGTGGAGTTGGTTGTGCGCTTGGATATTGCCTAGGGTATGACTGATAATATTGTGGATTCTGCGAAGGAGCCCAACTTCGAGTTACGGGATTGTAGTAATATTGCTGGGCTGTTTGAGGAATGGTGCCGTATTGATTACGATATGTTGAATAGTAGTATTGAGGCGGTGAGGGCACGATGTTCTGAAGATATTGTCCTTGATAGTAATATGGTCTTTGAGTTGCAGGCTGTGTAACGGGTTTACGGAGAAGATAGAGAAATATGATACCACTTATACCAGTGAGAATAACTGGAAACAAGCAGCAAACACCCACAAGAGCAAAATTAGTAGGTCCTTCTATTATCGAAGGCGCATTAACTGTAATCGCACATTCTCTGTTGTTGTTTTCTTCTGAGCCTGCCGAATATATTTCGGATATGTTGTTGTTTGGGTCCACCTTCAAGGTTATATAATGTGTTCCGACTTTTGCTTCCCATATGAAATATACTCTCAGCGCAGCATCGTTATGATAGTAATTTTCATAATCATAACTACTCCCCCAATAAAAGGGATTTGAACTCGATGTAGGCAATCTTTCTATAAGTATGACTTTTTCGGGCACCTTCGCATTATCTACAAAGAATGCAATCTCAACATCTTCTACTTCTAAAATCTCATCTTCGTTGTAACCTACTCTGCACCAAATTTCCCCTACAAATCCCACAAGGTCCCCTGGCTTGGTTGTTGTGTACGAATTTGAATTATAGGCATAGTAAATCGAATAAATTTGAGAAAATGAGTTTATAGTCAAATCTGCCCTTAAGTTTTGTTTTACAGAAATAGTCCTTGTCCCTTTATTGTTACCGTTATTGATTTCCTTTTCAGAACAGGACGCATTTACCGAGATGGTATGAATACCAGGTCTTGCTATCCAACTAAAAGTAACTCTACTTACTTTACTTCCATGTATAGACTCAATGCTGCATTCGTCTATCCTTTCCTCATCGATATAAAGAACAACAAGGATACCATGCGCAATATCGTATCCTAAATTGTTTATGGTAACGTTAATTTCTACGGCTTGGTTTTCAGCAGGTCTCTCTGGCGACCAACTGATGTTCAAAGGTTCGATTTCGATATCAACCTTTGCATCCAATATTATAGTTACAATCCCCGAAGTTGAAAAAATTCGAGAATCAATCATTGCTTCGTCTTTTTCTACGTGAATTAGATATGGCGTTTTTTCTTCTTTTATACTCGACTTTTGGAGAAAGATAGGGACAACCACATCTGCAACCAAGCCGGAAATGTCTGTTGTGGTGTTGCATAGAATTTTGTTATCTTTAGAATGCATAACAACATTTGCACCTGATACCCGCGAGCCGTCCATTCTTTCTATTACAATCGTGAGATATCCATCGACCTTTAGAATGCAATCGGTGCCTACATACACTTTTCTTTCTACAAACATGCAATTAAGCATAGATACGTTTGACTTTCCGTCAGTACGAACATCTAGCAGGGTTGAGTTTACAATCGAAACATTTACAAAAGAAGGTGTAGAGGTTGTATTCGCAGATATACCTATGAAACATTCTTCTACACTCCCTCCTGAAATGAGAGGAGAAGTATATACTCCTTCGGTTCCATGCACATCTATCCCTATCGTATTAATCCCTGTTTTTTTCCTTGTGTAGTAATCAGTGCCATTAATGATATTGTTGAGTATTGTCATATTCGAACCTGGAAGGATGGTAATACCTGCGCCATAGTTTCCATGGAGATAGTTGTTTCTAATAGTGCCTGTTCCTTGGTCTGCTATAATACCGGTAGATGAGTTTAGTATTCTGTTGCCATCTAAGATGCCTGAGGATGACCTGAATCTTATTCCTGCAGTTTTGCAATCTCTTATAGTATTTTCAGAAATGGTAGGCGAGCATTTCATAACAATTATTCCGATGTAGCAGTTTTGAATCACGCAATTGGAAATTTCTGCGAAATTAGATTCGATGTACAATCCCTGCATACTTTTATCAGTTGTGCTGTTAGTTCCACAGTATGAGACCATGCTTCTTTCGAGGACAAATCTTGCGTTCGTTCTAACTACAAATTGGAAAGGATATCTTGATGATGCGGCGCGTATCTGAGAATTGTTTATGAATAATCTTCCATTAGCCTGAACTTCGAATCTGTATTGGTTTGTTTGTGTGCATTCGAATGTAAGCGTAGAATTATAAAGAGAAAGAGAAGAAGAACCATCAATAATTATACTACCGTTCATTCTTATATTTCGATTATTAACTATGATATTTGCGCCGTTGGAAATCTGCCAATTACCAGTTCCAGGCCAGGGGTCGTCTTGCCTGCTCTCTTCTCCACTTTTTTTATGATTATCTATGTTATCAGATTGTGCAATGCTGAAATTATTACCTAAACATTCACTCGTGAGATTTTCGCTATCTTGAAAAGATAAAATAAAAATCGATAGAATACTGAAAAGAGAACAAAGTAACACGACCAAGATAATTATAGAATACCACATACCTTTTTGCATACCTTTTTTTATAATAGCATGCGTTTTATTGATTGGGCACCAAGCCGTTATATCCCTCCTTTTGCCCATAGTCGATACGGCATACAATGTTATTAACTGTTTCTATGTAGAAAAGTGTGTATTGGAATAGTCTATAAGGCTATATTGATTCCTTTTATTACTTTTTCACTTTTTCTCAATGAGTTCTTTCTTTTCTTTAATCTGCTGACGTATCCATGTTTCGAATTCTGCACATGGACGCATAAGGTTGTTAAGTTCGCTTTCTTTATAATTTCTCACTTTAAATAGCCAACCTTCTCCATATGGGTCTTGGTTAACTTTGTTAGGTTCGTCCTCGAGAATTTCGTTTACTTCTGAAATCTCTCCTGAAATCGGAGAATATATCTTTCCTGACCATTTTCCTGAAGAGATAGAGCCAGCGGCTTGGGACTGAGTAACTTCCTCGTCTGTATCGAGGAGTCTGATTGTTTTTATGCTTCCTGCAAGTTTTTGAGCAAAGTCGTTTAATCCTACGATGACCACATCGCCCGAAACTTTTGCCCAGGTATGTTCTTTATGGTAATACAAATCGTCTGGGAAATCGAACTCATCGATTTTCATCTTAAGACCTCTATAAAGGTATAGCAAAAAGAGATATAAAACTTGCCTGTTTGAATTCTGGATGAAACATAAAAATATAAAAAAGGGAAGAGAATCCAGTTAGTGGAGTTACGATGTTTTTTACGATAATTTTATATATTGCAAAAAGGATTAGGCGTTTGGTATCTATGGGGATAGAAGACCTATCAGAATTTGAGAAGAAACTATATGAATACGTAAGAACAAATGACTTCGAGAGTAAGAAATGGTCAACCCCAGAAGCAGCAAAGATGCTTGGCGTAGATGAGAAGACAATCTACGAAGCACTTTCGAACCTTCAGAAATATATGAAGGGAAAAGTTTACATCTACTATAAAGATGGAGGCTTAAGGGTAGCAGCAGAATAAAAGAATAGCGGGGTGGGGTAGCCTGGAACATCCCGACGGGCTCATAACCCGTAGATCAATGGTTCAAATCCATTCCCCGCTACCAATTTTTGTCGTAAATAGGTTTTAACTCGAGAATTTAAAAATATTAAAAAGTTAAAAGTTTTAACTCATACCCAAATATCTAAATTATAACGAAAATTAAGGATTATTCGAATACAATCGAAGATTTTATTTTTGCAACCTTTGAGACGAGTTTTTCTGCTACGTATGGTGGAACAAAAGGTGTGATGTCGCCTCCGAACATCGCAACTTCGCGCACTATCGATGAAGATAGATGAAGTTCGTTCTGACCTGAAAAAAGATATATGATTTCTATTTCAGGTGCGAGTTTCTTTATAGCCATGCACATTTGGAATTCATATTCGAAATCCATACTTGTCCTTAATCCTCTTATGAGTATTTTTGCGCCCTTTTTGCGTACATATTCTGCGAGAAGACAATCATAACTTTCAACTTCTACGCCGTTTACGACAGCGCGTATCATGTCTATTCTTTCTTTTATAGTGAAAAGGGTTTTTTTGGTAGGGTTGTTACCAACTGCAACGATGAGTCTGTTAAACAGTTTCTTGCTTCTTTCGATGATTTCAAGATGGCCGTATGTGATTGGGTCAAAACTTCCTGCGTAGATTGCGATACCGTTCATACATTCACTTCCAAGCCGTCATACGATGAAATGGTATTTGGAAAGATAATCCTTGCCTCAACATCGAATTTTTGAATGCGAGGTTCTAATGGATTGAAATGAAATAGTGCAAGTTTCTTTACTTTTGCCTTTTTTGCATATTTTGCAACCAGAGTTGTGTATGAGTGCTGGTTTTTTTCTGCGAGTTGTTTTTGATGCGAAAGATAGTAACATTCGTGTATAAGTAGGTCTGCATTAGATGCGAAATTAACAGATTTTTCAGTGAGTTGTGCTTTTGTATCAGTGATATATACTATTGTTTTACCGTCGTGTTCTACTCTATATCCAACCACTCCACCTTTATGCTCGAAATTTTGAGTATATACGATTGCTTTTTCTACGGAAAATTTATTTTTGATTTTTCTAAGTTTAAATGAAAATGGATGTTCCTCTATTCGAATAGGAAAAAGTGCGCTCGAA
>Ga0207433_10006385_pt1 | contig 20405 bp, 22 predicted proteins | sample YelNatPaOPGAMG01_FD_187559 | JGI IMG/M metagenome (GOLD analysis project Ga0207433, IMG submission 187559) | Hot spring thermophilic microbial communities from Obsidian Pool, Yellowstone National Park, USA - OP-RAMG-01 (SPAdes) (version 3) | ecosystem: Environmental > Aquatic > Thermal springs... | reverse complement strand
GACAGCAATACTTATGGTATTAACCGACGACGCAGGCGGTCGAGTATTTGAGTTGTCAGATTGAAAAGGCTTGTGTCAGAAAGGTCGAATATGCTTGCTTCAAATGTTTCTGAAAATCCGCCGGCAAGATTGATTGCAACAGTAACAGAATAACCATCGGCTTTTTTCACCGGTTCACCGATGCAAATCCCGAGTATCTTTTCCTTTCCGGCAACGAGTCCTGTAGCGATGAATTCCGCCTGCTCACGCGGTGTTTTTAGTTTTTCCCAGCGGTCAGAATCAAGTTTCAGATGAACAGCCAGTTTTTTATTTGTGGCAGCCGAAACTGCAATAATTAGTATGTTTCTGAAATGATCTGATTCCTGAATTTTCTTTATGAAAAATCCGCCGGCGGCGTCTGCAACAATCGCGCGAATATTTTTCTGTTCAAGGTTGTACGAAACAACGTCTTCGAGGGTATGGTTGTCTGTGGAATAAACGGCGGAGCCGAAATGGTCTTTGATTTTTCTTACAAGTTCATCAAGGCGATTTCTGTTTTCAGGGGTGTCGTTTTTCATTGAGAAGAAAAAGTCAACCCTTCCATACTCAAACAGGGAAGTTACGATGATGTCAGGGTCAATCTTCAAAACCTTTTTCAATGTATCATCAATCTGAGATTGTCCGAGACCTATAAAACGGACAGTCCTTGTAAGTTTTGGCGGATGAAACCCGTATTTTTTACTCAGGTATGGCAAAAGTTCGTCGGTAACTATCCGACGCAATTCCCGCGGTGGACCGGGTAGCGCAATAATCTCATATCCGGACGCTTCGAAGATGAGTGCCGCAGCTGTGCCAGCCGGATTTTTCAGGTATCCGCCTGATACAGGAACCATAGTTTGTTTTATCAAGTTATCGCGTAGTTTTTCACGCGGGGTGTTTAACCGTTTTTCCATCTGTTCAATCAGGTCGGGGTTTTTACGCAGCTGGATGCCGGTAAAATCGGAAAGTGTTTCACGGGTAATGTCATTATCTGTCGGACCAAGACCGCCGGTAACGATAATCAGTGATGTTTTATTGGTTGCATAAGAAAGGGCGCTTTTTATGTCATCGCGGTCGTCGTCAACAATCATTGAACCCACGCAACGTAAACCAAGCGGCAATAACGTGCGGGTTATGAAACTTGTGTGGGCGTCCGGATAAACGCCTTCAAGGAGTTCACCGCCGGTTACGATAATGAAGTAATTTGTGGGAGAAACCGTTGCGGAATTTACGGTTCTGCCGAACCACAAGATCAAAAATACTATCAGAACCCGAGCAAAATTAGATCCAGACCTTTTCATTTGAGAATATTTTTAACCCCCGTTTAGTTCAAATCAATAAATATTCTGCGGGGTTTAAGCCAGCTTTGCCTAAATGTTTATCTACATTGAGTCTTTAAATTTATCTAAGTTGAATCTGTTGCAGGTTCAGCGGGAATACTTTTTCCACTCGGTAAGTTTGCCGTCAGGTGAAAATACGAGCCGCAGAAAACGGTCAGGCGACGGAGGATCTGTCCAATAATAAGGTAGAGAACCTGGGAAATAAGCGTAATGACCGCGGGAATAACCTCTCATAATCAGCCATTCGCAAACAAGAGTGCCGTCGGAAAGTTTTGCAGATTTATCGGGCGGTCCCATTTCACGGACTGCGTCGTCAAAGGTGTAATTCCCAATACGCGCGTTCCAATCAATCTTTGGTTTTGTAGCGCAACCGCCGATAATGACTGCCAGCGCAATAAGAATTGCTGACAAATATGCTATTCCGCGAATTTTCATCATTACAATATAACCCTAAAAACTGCGAATGGACAAGGGTGATTAAGGATTGGTTTTATGCGGAGACTCTCGTTTTCTTAACGCACCGGTTGAAGCGGAAATAATCACAATTCTTTGATTGACATAAATAGGTAATTCTGGTTTTTATTGAGAGGAAATTTAGCTTGCGTTTCAAGGATGAGTGCGAAGCGCTTATTTAGTACGGAAAAAAGTAAAAACCAGACAACCGTAAGACAAAGGGGACTATCACATTGTATGAGCGCCCTCGAGGAAAATCACAGGCAGGAAATCCTTAAAGATTTATCTAAAAAATTCCAGATTTATGGCGAATTTTTGTATGCTGAGCCATGCAAAATTGGTCATATCAACGAGACATGGGTCGTCGCCTACAATCAGGGAGGGACAAATGTAAGGTATGTGCTGCAAAGAATAAATACGAATGTCTTTAAAGACCCTGACACAGTGATGCATAACATGACTATTATTACCGAGCATATCCGCTCCCAGCTTGAAAAAAATGGTGTAAATGATATTACCCGACGGGTTCTGACGATTGTGCCGACCCGCGATGGTAAAAGTTATTACAGAAACGAAAAAGATGAATGCTGGCGGGCTTTTCTGTATGTGGAAGGGGCAAGGACTTATGAGGCAGCTGTTTCGCCAAAACAGGCGTATCAGGCAGGAAAGGCGTTCGGCACATTTCAGTGTCTTTTGAGCAATCTTGATAAAAATCAGATTAAGGAAACGATCCCCGATTTTCACAATACACGGAAAAGATTTTCCACATTGCTGGCGGCAATTGAAAGCGACCATTTCAACCGTGCAAAAATTGCTGAAAATGAAATTAAATTTGCCCTTAAGCATGAAAACATTGTGGATGTGCTTTTAAAGGCTCTGGCAAGCGGCAAACTTCAGGAGAGAATTACCCATAACGACACCAAATTCAATAATGTGATGCTCGATGATAAAACGGGTGAACAAATGTGCGTCGTTGACCTTGACACGGTAATGCCGGGACTTGTCCTGTATGATTTTGGCGATATGGTTCGCACTACCACGAGCCCGACCCTTGAAGACGAGGTGGATTTATCCAAGGTAAAAATGCGAATGAACATGTTCGAGGCGCTTGCCCGCGGATATTACGAGGCTACAAATTCATTCCTGACTAAGGCGGAAAAATCGTATCTGGCGTTTTCAGGCAAATTAATCACGTTTACAATCGGGATTCGGTTTTTGACCGACTATCTTATGGGGGATTGTTATTTCAGGGTTCACCGCCCGAATCATAATCTCGACAGGTGCAGGACGCAGTTTAAACTTGTGGAGTCAATAGAGCAGCAGGAAGAGAAGATGCAAAAATTCGTGGATAAATTATAAAATGGTACCAGCCTAAGAAATGGCGAGCAATACGGATATTAAAAAGGCAGGAAGGAAAGATATTATTGCCTTGCTTGCGGACGACGATCGGGACGCATCCGTTCAACGTTGATGGCTTTTGGACCTTTTTCCCCCATGACAAGGTCGTATTTTACAATCTCTCCTTCTTTAAGGGATTTAAACCCCTCTCCTTTTATATCCGAATGATGCACGAACACATCCTGTCCACCATCCTGATAAATGAATCCATATCCTTTGCTGGAGTTAAACCATTTGACTTTACCGCTTGCCATAACACGACATTTAGTATTTGTTACTTCGGGTTTGATAAACGCAGAAATTAAGCGACCATCCTTGTACAAATCCCCAGGCTTAATTTGCGTTTATTAATCAAAAATACTAATAATTTTTAAAGAAGGTCAATACTTTTTTAATAATTAATTTTTCGTAAATAATCATGGTTAAACTGTGTTTTGAGAGAGAGGCGCAATCCCGGGGAAAGGGAAGATTATTTTATATTGACTTGGTTGTCCGTATTTGAGATACTTTCTAAAAATTATGTTTTACCGATAAAGCGCCTGTTATGGCAGAGGGATATTGCAACAAATGTAAGGTAAAAAGAGAGATTGTTGACGCAGTCGAGGTGATTATGAAAAATGGCCGTAGGGCTATTAAAGGAAAATGCCCGACTTGCGCCACAGTCATTTTTAAGATAATCGGAGGCAAAATAAACAATACTCAACCTCAAAACGAAGCCGGGAAGGCTGTAAATACAAAGGATGGCGCCCCTGATGTGCCTTCTGAATGTTCTGGACTCTGAAAAATTCTGTTGTATATTTTCAGACCTTTTTATTTTAATTAAAAGGAAATTTAATAATTTGTTTTATGGCTGAACAACTTTCATACGTTTTAATAACGCCTTATACGTTGTCGAAATCAAGAACAGGCGGCATTCTTACGCGTTTGCTCGCCAGAACAGGTTGTGAACTTGTGGCGGCGCGGATGTTTGCCCCAAGCGAGGCGCTTATCAGGGAGTACGCGGAGACCATTGTTTTGTCCGATGACCCGTGGGAACGGAAGGTTCAGGAACTAATCCGCGAGTATGTCTTGACCAAGATGGCGCCTGATCCCCGCACAGGCACCCGACGCCGTGTAATGATGTTGTTGTTTAAAGGGGACGAGGCTGTCCGAAGAGTCCGCGAAGTGGTAGGATTTTTCTATAAAGACCGTCACAGCGGCGAAACAATCCGCGATACTTACGGCGACTTTGTTTTTGATGACGACGGCAGACTTGTTTATTTTGAACCGGCAATACTCGCTCCACCAAGCACAAAGAACATAGAAGAGAAACTCCGTCTTTGGGCAAAATATTCCGACATTGACGGCGGCGTTCTCGAGGGCGTGATAAAATATCCCGAAGGAGTTAATCCGCAAAAAACCCTTGTTATAATAAAACCGGATAATTTCCGTTTCCCGTCCGGGCGTCCCGGAAACATGATTGATTACTTTTCGCGCACGGGGTTGTTTATAATTGCGATAAAGGTGCATCACATGAGCGTTGCTGAAGCCATGGAATTTTACGCGCCTGTTAGACCTATTCTTCAGACGAAACTGCGCGAAGCGGCACAGTCGAAGGCAAAATCCGCTATCGAAAGGGAACTGGGGATTACCATACCGCCCGATGTTGAAAACAAAATTGGCGAGATGGTGTCGCCGCTTTATGGCGATGCGCAGTTCTTTAACATAGTCAAATTTATGTCAGGTTATAAACCAGATGAACTTCCGCAGGAAAAGTGGACTGAACCCGGAACAGAAAAATGTATTGTCCTTGTTTATGAAGGAAGCGATGCTGTAAGGAAAATCCGTGATGTTCTTGGTCCTACCGATCCTTCAAAAGCGCCCCCGGGTTCAATCAGAAGGGAATTTGGCTCAACAATAATGACAAACGCAGCCCACGCAAGCGATTCTGTCGAAAACGCAATCCGCGAGATGAAAATCGTTAAACCCGGTGAAAATAACTTTAGGAAAATAATTGAGGAATTTTACAGTAAGAAAGCCGTTTTAGCCTGAATCGGGTAAAAATAAATGTTTACGGCTTGACATGAAATATGTTTTAGCCCAACTTAATAACAGTTTTGTTTTTTGGCGGGTTTTTAAAAAAAATTCGAAAAGGTATTGACTTAAAACATTAGTTTGATATATTTTGTCGCTCTTAATTGATTTAAATGAAAACGTATTTGCCAAAAGTAGATTCTGTGGAACGGCGCTGGTATATTATAGATGCCAGCGGAATGGTGCTTGGCAGACTTGCTGCAAAGGTTGCCGATATTCTGCGCGGGAAAAATAAGCCGATTTTTACTCCGCACATGGACACCGGCGACTTTGTGGTTGTCATCAACGCCGAAAAGGTCGTCCTAACAGGTAAGAAAGAAGAGCAGAAGCTTTACATGTCGTATTCCGGATGGAAGGGCGGCGAACGTTATCGTTCGGTTGCGGAAATCAGAGCCCGTAAGCCGGAATTTCTTATCTGGCACGCTGTTAAAGGGATGTTGCCAAAGAACAGTCTTGGCGCACGGCTTATAACGAAGTTAAAGATTTATAAGGGCGCAAATCATCCGCATGCTGCCCAGAAACCGGAACCGCTGAAAATAGAAGCTTAATTTAAACCTAAATTTAAGAGGCAAAAATGGTGGATACTTCAGTTCAGGAATTTGTAGCAACGGGAAGAAGAAAAACCGCGGTTGCGCGGGTTCGGTTGATGCCCGGCACCGGGAAAATAACTGTAAACAACCGCCCGTTTGAAGAATATTTCCCAATCGAAAACCTTCGAGTTCACGCTACACGCGCGTTGTATCTGACGAACACCCAGAACGTTTATGATGTCTGGGTCAATGTAAAGGGCGGCGGACCAACTGGTCAGGCTGGCGCTATCCGCCTTGGAATTGCGCGCGCGCTGTTGATGACCGACCCGAACCTTAAACCATTGCTTCGTTCGGAAGGTTTGCTTACCCGCGACCCACGCAAGAAAGAGCGTAAGAAATACGGTCAGCCCGGCGCACGCAAACGCTTCCAGTACAGCAAACGATAATTTGTTTTGCTTTAAAAACCCCGCCGGGTTCTTCCTGGTGGGGTTTTTTTCTTTATAAAGGTTCTGGATTGTAGAGAATATTATCCGTCGAAAGGTAATTTAATTCTTTGATTAATAAATTCTGGAACTGAATATGGGAAAAACGAAAGTTGCAATTGTCGGTGCAAGCGGTTATTCCGGCGAGGAGCTGGTAAACCTGCTTATTCGGCATAAAGGGATTGAAATAACTGCGGTAACATCGCGTCAGTTCAGCGGCAAAACAATCGCCGAGGTTTATCCTCGGTTTGCAAGTTTTCCTATTGCAAAAAGTCTGAAATTCACTAATCCACAGCCTACCGAACTTGCAAATCTGGCAGATATAGTTTTCCTTGCCCTGCCACATGGTGTGGCAGCCGAATATGCTGTGCCAGTGATTAATGCTGGTAAAAAGGTTATTGACCTGAGCGCAGATTTCAGGCTCAGAAGCGCGGACATATACAAGGAATTCTACGGACATGACCATCCGGCTCCTGAACTATTAAAAACTGCTGTGTATGGTTTGCCGGAGATTTACCGGGATGAAATCAAAACCGCTTCGTTGATTGCCTCGCCGGGATGTTATCCGACAAGTATTCTTTTGCCGACGATACCGCTTTTGAGGAAAAGAATCATTGACCCTTCGCAGATTATCATCAATTCGCTCAGTGGTGTAAGCGGCGCCGGCAGAAAGGCGGAAATTGATTACCTTTTCTGTGAATGCAACGAAAGCATACGTGCTTACGGCATTCCCAAACACCGTCATTTGTCCGAAATTGAGGAACAACTTTCATTTGCGGCACAGACCCGCGTAATTGCTCAGTTCACACCGCATCTAATCCCTGTAAACCGTGGTATTCTTACCACAATCTGCCTTACACCTTCCACAGACCTGCGAAATGCAACGCCAGAAGTAATTAATTCCGAAATGGAAAAAGCCTACGCTGAATTTTATTCTTCCGCCATATTTGTTCGTGTCCTTGGTAACAAAGCCCTGCCGGATACCAAGCATGTGGTAGGGACAAATGTAATTGAATTTGGCTGGAAAATAGATCCCCGGACAAAACGGATTATCCTTGTTAGCGCAATCGATAATCTCGTTAAAGGCGCTGGCGGACAGGCTATCCAGAGTATGAATATTATGTGTGGTTTCGAAGAAACGGAGGGGTTGAGTCTATGAGCCATAATTTTAAGGAAATCGAAGGTTCGGTTGTTGCCCCGAAAGGATTCAAGGCAAGCGGTGTTTTTTGCGACATCAAACGTCTCGGCACAGGCAAGGGCTCGGAGAAAGGACAGAAACCTGACCTTGCCATAATTGCCTCTGAAAAACCGTGTGTCGCTGCGGGGATGTTCACCACGAATCAGGTTTGCGCTGCGCCGGTTAAACTCTGTATTGAGCGGATGAAAAAAGGGGTAGCGCAGGCGATAGTCGCAAATTCGGGGAATGCAAACGCATGCACGGGCGAACAAGGTTTCAGAGACGCTTGCGAAATGGCTGCTGAAACGGCAAGGCTGCTTTCGTTAAAACCAGAGCATGTACTTGTTGCTTCCACGGGAAGGATTGGTGTGTTGATGCCGATGGAAAATGTTAAGAACGGCATCCGGATGGCTGTGGAGAGACTTTCAGACACCGTCGCATCTGCGGACGAAGCCGCTACCGCGATTATGACAAGCGATACACGCCCCAAGAAAATCGCCGTTGAGGTTAATATCGGAAATTCTGTGATAAAGATTGGCGGCATTTGCAAAGGCGCAGGGATGATACATCCGGGAATGAGTCCTGACGGGAAACGACCAGCTTCTATGCCGGGGCAATTGCATGCGACAATGCTCTGTTTTATAACCACTGATGCAGCAATAGAACGTGATTCACTTCGCAAAGCCCTCGAAGAGGCTGTCGCCGGCAGTTTCAATAAAATTACAGTTGACGGCGACATGAGCACGAACGATACGGTTATTGTCCTTGCAAACGGTATGGCGGGTAATATGCCGCTAAACCATAGGAGTCGCTCAAAAGAGATGCGGGAACAATTCGCAATTTTTCAGGAGGCGTTAAATCATGTATGCCTTTCGCTTGCGAAGATGATTGTTCTCGATGGCGAAGGCGTTTCAAGATTTGTAACGATTTATGTAGAGGGAGCAAAAAACGATTTTCAGGCAGATGCTGCAGCACGCGCCGTGGCGAACAGTGTCCTTGTAAAAACCAGCTGGTGCGGTGGCGACCCAAACTGGGGGAGGATTATGGATGCCCTTGGTTATAGCAACGCCACTGTTATCGAAGAAAAGGTTGATATCGGTTACTCAAATCCGTCGAATCCACAAATTACATGGGCTGTCAAGAACGGTTCACCGCAGCCTGTGCCATTCGAAGAGTTGTGCAAGGTTGTGGCTGAAAAAGAATTTAATATCCATATAAACCTGAACATCGGAAAAGGCAGGTCTTATTTTTACAGCGCTGACCTTACCGAAGAATATGTAGATTTTAACAAAGGCAATATTTCAGATCCGAAATCGTTGGGAGGTTGATTTTATATGGAAGAACTTTCAGCAAAAGCCGAAGTGCTTCTGGAGGCGCTTCAGTATATACAGAAATATCAGGGTGCAATATTTGTAATCAAATATGGCGGCAGTTTCATGGATTCGCCCGACCCTGAAGTCCGCACGGGGGTTGCGCGAGATATTGTGTTTTTAGAGGCTGTTGGCATAAACCCCGTGGTTGTTCATGGCGGTGGCAAAGCAATTACCCGCGCTATGGAAAAGGCAGGGTTAAAACCCAATTTCATTCAAGGTATGCGGGTAACCGATGAAGAGACTGTAAATATTGTGGATGATGTCCTCTCTAACCAGATTAATCCGGAGATTGTAAAAGCCATAGAAAAATATGGCGGAAGAGCTAAAGGTTTCTCAGGTCGGGAGATATTCCGTTGCAGGAAAATGTATCTCGAAGGCAAATCGGGCGAAAAGATTGACATCGGATACGTTGGCGAGGTCGTTGCTGTTAACACCAAGCCGATACTTGAATGCATTGATAACAGAATAACACCTGTGGTGAGTCCAGTTGCCCTAGGCGAGGATGGAAAAGTATATAATTGCAATGCTGATATTGCTGCTGCGAAGATGGCAATCGCCCTGAAAGCAAGACGACTCGTCTTCATGAGCGATGTTCCCGGTCTTCTCCGCAATCCCAAAGACCCCTCAACACTTATTTCACAATTAAAAACCACTGATGTTGAGAAACTCAAAGCCGAAGGCGTGATTGACAAGGGGATGATCCCCAAAATAGACAGCGCTGTTGAGGCAATTGAGTCGGGTGTCGAAAAAGTTTCTCTTGTAGATGGACGAGTGTTGCATTCAGTTCTTTTGGAGATCTTCACAGACAAGGGAGTAGGTACAGAGGTTGTTAAATAATTTTTTTTATTTTTCTAAAAAAAATTGTTGACATTTTTTTTAAATTTTTGTTTTACTTTTTATTAAAACAGCGGAATGGCGTAGGGCGATTAGTGAACCGTTGGAATTATTTGTTGGTGCCCGCGCTAAGGTTCACGCCGCTGTTTAAACAGACAACCAAACAAAAAGGCAAACCTATGAAGCTAACAACAACTCGCAAGTCTGGGTTCACGTTGGTGGAAATCATGATCGTGGTAGCAATCATTGGATTGCTTGCTGCGATTGCAATCCCCAACTTCGTGAAGGCGCGCAAAACAGCGCAGAAGAATGCGTGCATCAACAATCTGAGACAGATTGATGGTGCAAAGGAACAGTGGGCACTCGAAAACAAGGCGACAACAGGTGCTACGCCGACAGAGGGCGACCTGTATGGTACAGACAAGTATATTAAGACCCCGCCTGTTTGCCCTGGTGGTGGCACATACTCAATTAACAATATGGCTACCAAGCCCACTTGCAGTCTCGGTCCAACCGAAGACCACACTCTATAATTAATTAAACACTCAACCGGGCTTGAGGGAAACCTCAAGCCCATTTTTTTTCTTTAAATTATTTTTTTCCGGATTTTGTAATTCGTCTATGTTTCGGATTAAAAACAACTTTCCTGTTATCGGCGCATTTACGCTGATAGAAATTATGATTGTTGTTGCGATTATCGGATTAATACTCGCAGTTGCAATTCCAAGTTATTTGAGAACGCGCGAGGTGACTTTTGCAAGAACCTGTGCAGGCAACCTTCGCCTTATTGAGTCTGCAAAACAAATCTGGGGAATGGAAAACGGCAAAAAACCTACAGACGTGCCTACAGAAGCCGACCTTGTAGGTCCGAACCTTTATATTAAGGAAATGCCGAAATGTCCTGCCGGCGGGACTTATTCAATAAACAGCATTGGCGAGTTGCCCACCTGTTCAATACCTTCGCATACTTACGGAAATTGATTTTTTTAATATCTTGATTATAAGTGAATTATGCCAGACGCAGTCATAAAAATTGATAATTTAAGGGTGGAATATAAAGGAATTGGGGGCAACGCGCCGAAGGTAGCAGTAAAAAATCTTTCACTTGAGGTTAAACAGGGTGAGGTTTTTGGTTTTTTAGGTCCTAACGGGGCAGGCAAAACCACAACAATCAATGTATTGCTTGGTTTCATTGAACCGACATCCGGTTCCGCCACTATTTTCGGGGTTGACACCCGCGAGCCTATCGCCCGTAACAGAATCGGTTATCTGCCTGAGTTGACTTATTATTACAAATTTCTTACTGCGGAAGAACTCCTGAGATTCTATGCCAGACTTTTCCAGATTCCAAAAGACGTAGCCGAAAAAAGGATTAATGCGGCTTTGAAATTGGTCGAACTCGATCATGCCCGGAGTCGTCAAATTAAGACCTATTCCAAAGGTATGCAACAGAGGATTGGACTTGCCCAGGCAATAATAAACGACCCGGACTTATTAATCCTTGATGAACCAACGAGCGGACTTGACCCAATCGGAAAGATGAAAGTCCGTCAGATTATCCAGAGATTAAAATCCGAAGGGAAGACAGTATTTTTCTCGTCGCATGAACTTGGCGAAGTTGAGACCGTAAGTGACCGGGTTGCAATCCTTCACGAGGGCAAACTTAAAGAAGAGGGAAAGGTTCAGGAATTGCTCAACAAGTATAACTGCAATCTGGAGCAGGTATTCCTGAAAGTGATAGGTTACGAGGAAATTCCTGTCTAATGAAAGAGTGAAACAGGGGAGTATGAGGGCGCATCTTGACAAAATTCTTGCACTTTCGGGTGTGGCGATACGCGAAATGTATCGCCGTAAAGATTTTTATGTCGTACTGATTCTGACTGTTATTTTAACTCTTGCTCTGGGTTCAATGAATTTTTTTAACGAACCCGGAATTACCGGTTATGTTAAAGAAATCTGTCTTTTGTTAATCTGGGTTTTTCTACTTATCATTGCAATAACCGCTTCGGCAAGGCAAATACCGTCAGAGATTGAATCCGCAACAATATTCCCATTGCTTGCTAAACCTGTTACACGTTCAGAAGTTCTTCTTGGTAAAGCGCTTGGATGCTGGCTTGCCACGGGGATTGCGCTTGTTGTTTTTTACACGATTTTTGCCATCCTGACAGCCTCGCGAGAACACACTTTGCCAGTTGGTTTGCTTATCCAGACTGTCCTTGCCCATTGGACAATGCTTGCGATAGTTATTTCCATGACTTTCCTTGGTTCTGTGATTTTTGCCGCCCCGAGCTCGAATACCACTATTTGCCTGACTGTGATTATCGGGATAATGTTGCTCGGTAGGCATTTACATAAAATAGCGCTTGGTCTGTCAGAACCAACCCGGACGATTGTGGAGATTATTTATTTCTCAATACCACATGTAGAAATCTTTGATTTGCGCGATTTGCTGATTCACAATTACCCTGCTGCGCCATGGGATAAATTCGGCATCCTACTTGTTTACGGGTTTTTCTATTCCGTTATATTTCTGATACTTGGATGTCTGGCATTTAACCGGAAACGGCTGAGATGAAACCCCAAAGAACAGCAATTTACGCCGCTGTTGCGCTGTTTATATTATCGTTCGGGCTTGCCTGTCATCTGGATGCATGGCGGGAGGCTTTGGGTCAGTTTCCAAAGCGCTCCGAAGGCGTGCTGTCCGCATTCCTTGGCGAAAGTCAGGGAATACTTGCCGCTTTGCTGTTTATAAAAGCAGATGTGTATTTTCATCGCGGATTTTATCCGAGCATTTTCGAGAGAACTGCCGGTTCAGGGACATCACACATGGTATCTGAATCCCACAGTTCTCATGAAGAACACGCTCATACCGGTAATGATGAACACGGACACAGCCACGAGGGCGAACAGCATTGTCCGAAAGATTTTGAAAATAAACCTCTCGATTGGATAGATAGTTTAAGCCGTAGTTTTTATCCGTCAGTTCACATTCATGCGGATCAGACGCCTCAGGGTGTAAAGGAATTGCTGCCATGGCTCAAACTCTCTGCCGCTTTTGACCCTCATAGGGTGGAAACCTACACAGTCGCCGCATTCTGGCTGCGGAGTTATCTCGGAAAAGTTGACGAAGCAGAAGAATTTCTCCGCGACGGATTGCGGGCAAACCCCGGAAACCCGGAAATTCTATTCGAACTTGGCAGGATTTACAGGGAAAACAGAAAGGATAACGTGCGTGCCAGAAACATTCTTGAGCTTGCCCTTGCCAACTGGCGTGCCCGGTCGCGAAATGAAAAAGAACCTGACACCTTCCTGCTTCAGCAAATTCTTGCTCACCTTGCTTACATTGAACGTGATGAAAAAAATTACGCAAAGGCGATTGAATACTTTACCGAACTCAAAAAATACTCTCCGAATCCACAGGGGGTTGAAAAACAGATTGAAGAACTCCGGCAACATCTGGAGAAGAAATGATGCCATTGAAAATCCGTTTGCAAGACAGATGCCGGGCGAATATTTTTCAGTTCGCTGGATATGAATAGTTTACAAATTCACATTGTTTTAAAAACCTATATTTAATACAATTACACCTGAAAAAGAATAACAATACAGACCTTACCACTTCGGTAAAAGAATAACATCGTTGGTTTTTACCCAACCAATTCTGCCGGAGTAATCCGAGACCTGCAGCCATTCGTCTTTTGAATCAAGCACTATAAATTCCAATCCGTCCTTGAGCGGAAATTTTTGAGGCGACTGATCCAGCGGACCCTGACGGACGCTCCCTTCCTGCGTTACAGATATGGCAATTTGTTCGGATATTCTGTCGTAGGCGTTAATCCCAAGTGTTATCGAAAACAAAACAATTGCAATTGCGGAGCAGGTTATTGGTAGTTTCAGTTTTTGTTTTAATTCTGTTTTAACCTGACATGCAGCGAGCAGTCCAAAAAACACCCACAACGATGCCGCAAACAGGAATGCCCATTCGTTCAATGTCAGTTTTTTGAAAACATCAGTCCATTTCTTTTTAGTCAAAACTGCGCCTGATGCGACGTGTTTTCTTGCAAATTCAATGTTGGCGCGGATATCCGGATCGCGGGGGGCAAGTCTCTGTGCAATTAAATAGTTATAAATAGCATAACCTATCTTACCCGATTTGAACCATGCATTGCCGAGATTAAAATAAACGGCTGGTGAAGCCTTTCCGTTTTTAATCAGATTTTCGTAAATCGCAATTGCCTCCGGGTATTTTCCCTGTTCGAACAACTTGTTCGCCTTATCAAATTCTTCCTGCGGAGTGGCAGCGTTTCCGATATTTGCAAATACAAACAGAAGAATGGGAAGAAAGCTCAGGATAAACAACCTGAGTTGCAAACGTAAACCGTTCATCAAATCCAAGATAGACTTCCTTTGCCACCGCTGCGCAAACACGAACAACTGTAAAACCAGATTATTTTTGTTCAGCCATTTCATTTTTTAACTTCAATCTCTGAAAGCAATTTAAGAGCCCGTTCAACCTCCGGAATAATCTGGTGAAGTTCCTGAACATTCTTTTGTCCACCATAACGTGCTTGATTACACTCAAGGAAAAGTTTGCGTAACAGGGATATTAACTCTTCCGGACACCCGCCCGGAATCAGGTGTTCTTCAATTACAGATTCAGTGATTGAAAGGGCAGGGAGGTCAAGCCGTTCGCCGAGTCTTTCCTGCAACAACCTGAAAACGGTGGCATAAAATTCTTCTGTCTTTTTCTGAGCGGCAAGAAGCGGTAGTTTTTTCAGTTCTTCCTTTATTATCCGATCAGTTTCGAGTTTTCTCCGTAATCGCGGATTATTCGCCAGTTCTTCCAGTCTTTTTCTACGGACAAAGAGGACTAACCATACAGCAGCCGGCAATGTCTGGACGCCCCAGAAATAAGGGTTAATAATAACAGGCGCTGTTATTGTGCCTAAAGAACCAGGTTTTACCTTGTTCGGGACAATGTCGGTTTGGACTACTGCGGATGGGGTATTAGTTGTGATGTTCATTACCACTTGTCCGGCGGCGCTTGGTCTGACAATTAGCGGAACGCGCGGACCTGTCAGCACCCGGTATTCCTGTTTATCGGTGTCAAAATAAGCAAAGACAAACGGAGGCAGTTCGCGTGTCTCTGTGGATTTTGCAACGACCACCTGTTCAAAGGTTTTTGCCCCTTCAAGCCCGAACTGGTCTCTGATTTCCACACTGCTTGTTGGCGGATAAACCTTGAATTCAGACCACGCTGGTTGCTCCGGCAAGGTTATGGATTCAATCGGACCACGTCCGGAGATTGTAACTTTTACAGTAATCGGGTCGCCAACAGCCACATTGGTGGGGGCAACGCTCACTGTCATATTATATACGCCGATTGCGCCGTTGAAACCTTCCGGCACGTTGATTGAGGGCAACGGAAGCACCTTGATTTTATATTCAGGCGCTGTCAGGACAACAGAACGCCATGATGCAACGACTGTTTCGCCAAAGAAATTCCGTTCAAGCCGCGACGGAATTGTTACTTTCATGGAAACGGGTCCGAGTGTAAGTTCGCCGGGACGTAGTGGCGTAGCATAAGTCTGAAACCGCAAAAGGCGCCACGACTTGCCTTCCTCAATAGTATGCGATTCATTCTGTACTAACTTGCCTATATTAAAACCATCCCCGGCAATCTGCGGTTGTTCGCCACCATTCAAGACTATGTAAAGCAACCGGACTTCTACAAGAAACGGCTCCCCAACCCGAACCTCACTCTTCGAGATGTTAAACCGTAGCCTTGCAAAACGTTCAATATCACGGTTATCAACCTTGCCAACAATAAGTTTTATAGGTTGACTTTGCACCTTCTGACCGCCGACTGTTGCGGTAAATGGCGGGATTATATATTCCCCTTCTTTCTCCGCAGTTACAGAAAATGTGCGGACATAACTAATTGAAATCCGATTGTTTATTATGAACTGCCGTAAACTTTCACCTCCGGGAATAATTACAAGATTCGGCACAGACGGTATTTGTATATCGCCATCCGGTTTGCCTCCTTCAAAGGACAAACTTAATGTGGCTGTTTCCCCGACAGTGATTGATGGCGGGTCTATAGTGGCATTCATCGACACGCCCGCAGCGGCCCCGTTTGATACCACTGCGCTTAGTCCCAATAATATAATTAGTATTAAAAAACACCCTGATTTACAGAGACTTTCAGATTTTGCCCTTTGCCATGCCATATTCTTTTTTCATATCAACAAACCATATTTTTAGACTAAAAGTTTAATGCAACGTTCGGAATCTTCCATACATTTTAGCGCTTTCCGGTCAAAAATCTCAATGTTTAACAGTTTTTTGTAAAATTAAATTTAAACTGAAATTGCAGGCAACTATGGAATTCAATGGATTCAGATGGATCGCAAAATGGCGGAATTCTTTGGATACGCGCCTTAATATTTAATGCCCAATAATAAAATGAACCAGATTACAGGATTTTGGATTAAATGCTGAATTTAAAATCTTTTCTTGAATTGTTAAATCGTATCTGGAAAATTTATCCCGTATGGATCATATAAAGTTGCATATACCGGGTCCGGTTGAAGTCAGCGAAAAGACCTTTAAGGCTTTTTGCAAGCCGATGATTGGTCATCGCAGTCAGGCATTCAAAGACCTGTACGCACGGATTCAACCGAAATTGCAGGCGCTTCTTTACACGAAACAACTGGTTTACCTGAGCACCTCATCCGCATGGGGCGTGATGGAGGGAGCAATCCGTAATTTGGTATCTAAAAAAGTTTTGAACTGTATGTGTGGCGCTTTCTCTGATAAATGGCATGATGTATCCAAACGATGCGGAAAAGAAGCAGAGCCGCTACAGTTTGAATGGGGTTCGCCGGTTCGGGCAGAAGCGATTGATAAAAAACTCGCCACAGGTCAATTTGACGCCATCACTGTAATCCATAACGAAACATCCACCGGCGTGATGAGCCCGATTTATGAAATCGCAGAGTTAAAGAAAAAATACCCTGATGTCATGTTTATTGTTGATGCCGTCAGTTCGATGACTGCTGTGAAACTCGAATTCGATAAACTTGGAATCGACGTATTGCTTGCAGGGACACAGAAGGCGCTGGCACTACCGCCGGGCATGACTATTTTTGTATGCTCAAAACAGGCGCTGGAAAAAGCCGCAACTATCAAGGACAGAGGTTATTATTTCGACTTTGTCGAATTCCAGAAAAATGCAGAACAGAATATGACACCAAGCACGCCCAGCATCCCGCATGTTTACGCCCTTGAATACAAACTTGAAGAAATCTTTAATGAGGGACTTGAAAACCGTTTTGCAAGACACCAGAAGCTTGCGCAAATGACCCGCGACTGGGCAGCAAAGCACGGCTTCACATTGTTCCCTGAAAAAGGATATGAATCGGTAACGCTCACCTGCGTAAATAACGGGGCAAAACCGGGTGGCAGGGTTGTGGACGTTCCGAAGCTTCAGGCGCTTGTCAAAGAACAGGGCTTCCTGATTGACGGCGGTTACGGAAAAATCAAAGGTAAAACCTTCCGTATTTCCAATATGGGCGATGAGACTGAAGAGACTATGAAACAACTTTACGAAGCCCTTGATAACGCAATGAAGAAGTTGTAATCCGCTACCCGGAATACATCACTTTATAAAAAAAATATTGTCGGATTGGATTTTGTGCAGGACTCTGCGGTGTGTCTTATATCTGGATAACCGCAAGATAGGTATTTTTCTCTGAAAATTAAGGATCGCGATCCTGTTATAAAACTTATATATTGGGCATTTTTTAGAAATATTTTCTGATTGCAGAGAAAATCGGTTCATTACCACGTCACGGCATTGTTTCCGGGATTGCAAAAGTAAAAAAGTGACAGGACACAATTCCACATAATTCCGGAGTTATTTTGTCCAAACCTGTCCAAGTTTTTTAGCATCTTCGCAGTATTGCTCAATCTGATGAACGGAGAAGTTCATCATCTGGCTTTCTTTAATCTGATGACGGCGGAGATACCAGTCTGTGGTATGGTAGATACTCTTTGAAAAATCCCAAGTGGTTTTCCATTTCAGGATATTAAATGCCTTATCGGATGAAACATAGAGGTACCGCGCCTCATGAGGGGCTGAGTCTTCCCTTACATGTTGCCACTCGCCATGCCAGATCTTGAGAATTTCCTCAACAAGTTCTCTAACAGTCCGGTTAGAAGCCAGCGGTGGTCCAAAGTTAAATGCGCCTGCAAACGGAGAATCTTTTCCGGAGCGTTGTAAACATGCGCCAAGCCAGAGATAACCGCTTACGCAGTCTAAAACGTGTTGCCATGGGCGGGTTGCGTCCGGATTCCGGACAGGGATTGGTTTGCCGGAAGTCAACGCGCGGATAGCATCAGGGACAATTCTGTCCTTTGCATAGTCGCCACCACCGACAACGTTTCCGGCTCTACCGGTGGCGATCTTCCCAAGATGCGGATTTTCTGCAAAGTAACTCTTATACCAGGCATGGGTAACAATTTCAGCCGCCGCTTTGCTTGCCGAGTATGGATCGTAACCGCCAAGCGGGTCAATTTCTCTGTAGCCGTATTCCCATCCGTGGTTTTCGTAACATTTATCGCTTGTTATGACGAGGATATCGCACGGCAGGTCTTCATTTCTCACCGCTTCCAGCAGGTTTATTGTACCGATAATATTTGTTTGAGCGGTTTCGAGTGGTCTTTCATATCCGACACGCACAAGCGATTGCGCTGCAAGATGAAATATGAAATCCGGTCTAATCTTCCTTATTGTCTGGCGAACAGCCTCATAATTTGAGATGTCCCCATTTATTTCTCCTGTAAATATTTTATTTTCAAGGACTTCATAAAAAGAAGGTTCTGTGGGGACACCATTTGAAAAGCCCCAGACCTTCGCTCCGAGTTCTTTTAGCCATAATGAAAGCCATCCGCCCTTGAACCCGGTATGACCTGTAACCAAAACAACTTTGTTTTTATAAATGTCGCCGAACATTCATCAGGAGATTAACAAAAACAGCCATTGCTTTGCAATCCATTATATCCGTCAGCCATAAACGGTTTGTTTTAATCTTTTTAAAAAAACTGAATTTATTTTGTGCTTTCAAAATCTAATAAAATGTAGAAAATAAATTGTCGCAGTTAGAAATAAACAAAGGATTGATATATGAAGAAGACGAATCTTTTAATAAGAACAGTAGGAACAATGGTTGTGGCGATGGCGTTTGCCGCGCAGGTCAATGCCGTCGTCCAGATTCCAGATGAATATAAAACTGGTGGTTTTGCCATTGGTTGTCAGGCATACACCTTTAACAGGTTCACGGTGTTTGAAGCCATTGAGAAGACTGCCGAAGCCGGCGGAAAGGTCATTGAATTCTTCCCCGGGCAGCGCCTCAGTAAGGAAGAACCCAACATCCGGTTCGACCACAATGCTTCTGACGAAGTCATAGCAAAGGTAAAAGAGAAACTTGCCAAGCATAACATTAAAGCGGTCAACTACGGCGTAGTGGGAATACCTAAGGACGAAAACGGAGCCCGCAAGGTTTTTGAATTTGCAAAAAAGATGGGCTTGCGCGCAATCACAACTGAATCCACCGACGCTATTGATACAATCGAGAAACTTGTAAAGGAATACGACATCTGCGTTGGTTATCACAATCATCCAAGACAACCGAACAACCCGAATTACAAAGTCTGGGATCCGAATTACATTGCTGAACTTGTCAAAGGCAGAGACCCACGCATTGGCGCTACTGCCGATACAGGTCACTGGCTTCGCTCGAACTTGAAGCCTGTCGAATGCCTTCGCATCCTTAAAGGCAGAATTATAAGTGTTCACCTGAAAGACCTCAACCAGATGGGACCCGGCGCTCATGACGTGCCATACGGTACAGGTGTTGCGGATATAAAGGCAATCCTTGATGAATTGAAAGCCCAGAACTTCGAAGGCAACATCTCCATCGAATACGAATATAACTGGGACAACAATGTTCCGGAAGTGAAGAAATGCATTGATTTCGTCCGCGAATACGGAAAGAAATAAAACCGGTAATTAATAAACTTGGAAAAAGGCTGTCCGACGGACAGCCTTTTTATTTTGTCATCAAATGCACTCTGTTGGTTTCCATCCTTTCCATTATCCTTTGTAAATATTAGAATAAATTATGAAATTCAATTTTTTGAATATTTTCCAATGAGATTAATCCCGATAAATAAAATACTGTACATCTGAATGATAACAAAGAATAGAGCCAATAATCCGCAAAAATTATTGGATACTACATTTTTTTGTTTAAAATCAGACATGGTGGTATAATTTTATTAAGATACGCAGATGCGTGTCGAAAACAAGACTCAAAAAACTAATAAAGAAAAGAAGAAATTATGAAGAGGATAGTTAGATTCGGGCTGGCGGCCCTATGTGCTGTTGCAGTAGCGGTATCTGCCATAAATATTGCAAACGCAGCAGATTCAAAAGAATCAAAATCCAAAGTAAAACCTTACACCCTTGATTATTGCATTGTGTCGGGTGAAAAACTTGGTGGTTCGATGGGCAAGCCACACGTCATCACCTACGAAGGCAGAGAGATAAAATTCTGCTGTGCCGGTTGCGAAGGTGTTTTCAAGAAAGACCCGGCAAAATACATCAAGAAGATTGAAGAAGCAGAAAAGGCGAAATCAAAGTCACCTTCCTCCGGCTCATC
>Ga0207433_10006377_pt1 | contig 20428 bp, 19 predicted proteins | sample YelNatPaOPGAMG01_FD_187559 | JGI IMG/M metagenome (GOLD analysis project Ga0207433, IMG submission 187559) | Hot spring thermophilic microbial communities from Obsidian Pool, Yellowstone National Park, USA - OP-RAMG-01 (SPAdes) (version 3) | ecosystem: Environmental > Aquatic > Thermal springs... | reverse complement strand
GGAGCTTTTAAGGTGGATAGAGGAAACTTTAAGAGAAATCCATAAGACCCAGGGAGATATTGCGAGAATCCTTGAGAAGATGGATGAAAGGGCTGAGCACAGGCACAGGGAATTGATGGGGAGATAGAGGAATCCCAATTCAAAATGGAAAATGCAAAGTGCAAATTGCAACATTTAACAGGGGGGATTCTTTTTTAAAGATGAAAGGTTAACGAAAAAATTTTTAATGAATAAAATCCCTCCCATCCTACCTTTACAAAAAGGAGGAGAAAAACCCAAAAATCACATTTTTCAAAAAACTTTCCTCTTACAAAATTTTTATGTTCGCAACTATTTTTAAAAAATAACCCCTCAAAAACAATTCAGCTGGAAAAGAGATAAAAAGTAAGTTCAAAACAGAAAAACTTGACTTTTGTTTTTTAATTTTATAAATATAATCTATGGCTTTGGAAAAACTAACCTATTACCCCCACTAAAAAAGGAGGTGTAACATGGCAGTTAAAACCAAAATGATGTTCGGTGTATTTGGAATGTCCCTTTTTGTTATCTTTGCAGTCCACATGGTATTTGCTGATGAAATCGTGAAAGTGGTAGAAACATACCCGATGAATAATCAGACAGAAGTGCCACCTACAGTTAATAAAATAATAGTCAAATTCTCTGTTCCTATGAAGAAAGGCTCTTATAGCATTGTGGTGGCTGGAGAGGGAGAGACCCCTGAAATTAGTTCAGAGCCCATATTTGAAGATGAATATACCTGCATTATTTCTGTTAAACTTAAGCCTAACACCCTTTATTCCCTTGGCATAAATAGTAAAACAAGGAAAGGATTCGTGAGTAAAAAAGGAATTCCTTGCGAACCCTTTGTATTAACTTTTAGAACAGCCTCTAACAAAATAGAGGCTTCCAAAAGTAAAGATGTATATAAAAAAGACTCTTCGGGTAGCAAGAGCATAATAATATACGATTTTTATATAGAAAAGACCCAGGGAGCATTCTGGCTTCTGGTTCCAAGAGGCTGGAATACTCAAGGGGGAATATCTCAGTCGCTATTTCAATCTCCAAAATTAGATTTTGCTGTTTCGCATCCAAAAGATTTTTGTGGCATTCGCTTTATCCCTGGTGCCCGCTATCTCCAGATGTCTTCTAATACATTTTATCCACCAGGGACTGCAGACGACAAGGGAAACATTTACTTACCATATATGGAGCCAATAGATTATCTAAGAAGAGTTGTTGTTCCAAGTATATATTCTGATAACCAGGTAAGGGAAACAAATGCCCGGGAACTTCCAGAAGCGGCGCAAGCTCTAAAGCGTTTCTATGACATGATTGGAGTTGTCATACCACAAATTAAATGCGCCAGTCTTGGCCTGGAAACCTCCAGAAACGGCAGGGTATATTTAAACCGCCTTGTGGTATATGTTCTCATTACACCCCTCACGAATATTGACATAGTGTGGGAAACCCAGATTATCCTGATAAGCGAGTTAAAGGAGAAAATCGCCGAGTGCGAACCACTTTTGATGACCGCCCTTTCGTCCTTTCAAATCAACCCTAACTGGGTGATAGCCCTTAATAGGGCTGAGCAGGTTAGAAGCGAGATTCGTATGAGGTACCAAAAAGAGATACTTGAAATTCAAGAAAGAATGTATAGAAATAGGGCACAGGTTAATGATGAAATTGCTCATTCCATAGGTCTGGAATTAGGAGGACAGGCCGAATTTAAAGACCCTCAATCTGGGGAGGTCGTTACACTGTATTCAAACTATGAAAAGACATGGACTAACGGTAACGGCACATTCTTTCAAACCAGTGACCCCAATTTTAATCCCAACGACCCGGAGGTCCAGCGGAAACTGGGTTTGAGTGGAGATTTTAGATTAATGAAACAGAAATAAAATTTGTTAACGAGTTAAAAAAGATTTATCTCTACTTAACCTCTTTCAAAAGTTTTTCAATGTTTTCTTCTTTACCCGCTATTATTATAGATTCATCATCTTTTATTTTGTAGGTTTTGTCAGGGGGACACGCTATTTGTTTGGTTATAGGATTTTTCACCGCTACTACGACGATTCCATACCTGTTTGTGATGTTGAGTTCCTCCAGAGTTTTGTCAACAAAGGCTGATGGAGCAGGGATTTCAACCATATCATATCCATTCTCAATGGAAAAAAATTCTTGAACTTTTTCTCCTCTCAGTATAAAGGCGAATTTTTTTGCCATTTCTTCTTCAGGAAATATAGCCTTGTTCACCCCTATTTTTTCAAGCATGTCCTTGTGTTCCTTTGATGTCGCTTTCGCATAGATTTTTTCTTTTTTTACTCCGAGTTCCAGAAGATACTGCACAGCAAGGAGACTTGCTTCTATATTTTCTCCTATGCAAACAACCACCTTATCCATATCTGCGGGATTCAACTTTTCTAAGACCTCTTTTTCCTTTATGTCTCCTTTTACAGATCTTGAAGAATATGGGGTTATTTTTTTTATTGATTTTTCATCGTTGTCAATCACTATCACTTCCTCTCCTTTTTCATAAAGTAACTTTGCAAGATAAAATCCAAAATGTCCCAGCCCAATTATGAGATATTTTTTCGCCATTTATTTCTTTATATATTTTCCAGAAAAATCGGCTATTTCTCCGAGTTCCTCTTCTATCCTTATCAACTGATTGAACTTTGCCACCCTTTCTGACCTGTTAACAGAGCCTGTCTTTATAAACCCTGCATTCGCAGCAACTGCCAAATCAGCAATTGTAGTATCCTCTGTTTCACCACTTCTGTGTGATATAACACATCTGTATCCTGATTTCTTTGCGAGTTCAATCGCTGAAAGGGTTTCTGTGAGGGTTCCTATCTGATTAAGTTTGATAAGGACAGCATTTGCCACACCTTCTTCTATTCCTTTTTTAATTATCTCTGGATTTGTCACAAACACATCATCACCCACTATTATCAGGTCTTTTAATTTTTTTGTAAGTTTCTTCCAGCCCTCCCAGTCAGATTCCGCCATTCCATCTTCTATCAAAAATATGGGATATTTTGATGTAAGGTTCTCATAATAGGCTATCATTTCATCAGAGGTCAGTTTTTTTTCCTCAAATCTATATGTTCCATCTTCATAGAGTTCACTCGCTGCAACATCAATGGCTAACAGGACATCCTTTCCAGGTGAATATCCGGCTTCTTCTATTGCCTTTATTAAGGTTTTTATTGCCTCTTCATGATTCTCAAAATCCGGTGCTACTCCTCCCTCATCCCCTAATCCTGTTGACTTTTTTTCCTTTTTCAAAATTTTCTTAAGAGTTTGAAAAATTTCTGACCCCATTCGGACTGCTTCTTTAAATGATGATGCACCTACAGGGGCTATCATGAATTCCTGAATATCAAGGTTATTGTCCGCATGTGCCCCTCCATTTATAAAATTCATCAGGGGGACTGGTAGTAGAGTGGCATTTACTCCTCCTATATATCTGTAAAGGGGCATCCCTGTGGATAAACTCGCCGCTTTTGCTACAGCGAGAGATATTCCTAAAATTGCATTGGCTCCATATTTTGATTTGTTTTCTGTTCCATCAAGTTCTTTTAGAAGATAATCTATGTAAACCTGATTCAAAGCATCAATTCCTATAAGCTGAGGCCCCAGTATCTCATTTACATTTTTAACAGCCTTTAAAACCCCTTTTCCTCCAAACCTTTTTTCTCCGTCTCTCAATTCCAGAGCTTCTCTTTTTCCAGTTGAGGCTCCTGATGGAACTATAGCCCTTCCAGCAATTCCACATTTCAATTCTACCTCTACTTCTACAGTCGGATTTCCCCTTGAATCCAGAACTTCTCTTCCACTCACCCTGACAATTGTACTTCCTTTTTCCATCACCGATACCTCACTTCAAAGCTTTTGAATTCATTTTTATACTCTTCCCACTTAATTTCAAGATTTTTTACAATTGCCAGAGGAGGACCCTTCCGGCACCATTTTATTAATTCTTCAATTTTTTCCTTCTCTCCTTCAACAACTATTTCCACAGAACCATCAGGCACATTTCTCACCCACCCGGTAAGTCCCAGTTCAATAGCTACTTCTCTTGTAGTGCTTCTGTAGTAAACCCCCTGAACCCTTCCGATTACTTTTATATTTGCTCTCGCCTTCATCTCTTAAATGTTATGAAAAAGTGAAAAAATATCAATCAAATTTGAAACAGAGCGCTTTATCATTAGCATTTTCCCTTTTTACTGTCCCCATATATAGAAAATTTTTATAAACATAAGCATATCTCTTACCGAAAACTTTCTAAATCTAATCTCTAAATCTCTGGCGAGGTAGGATAAAATCAGCCGGTAAAAGACAGGTCCATCAATAATTAAGCGTGTTTTGTTGCCCTTTACAATAATGTCCGGTTCCTCTTTTTCCGTTCCAAGTTCAAACCCATCTCCGTGAAGGGCTATAAAGAAAGGGTCCATATAAAAATCCGTTATCTCAAGCATGATTACCTTTTTTCCATCCTTTACCCATTTTTTTATACTCCTCAACTTTCTCTCATCTCTGTAAACTTTTGTGAGTAGCGGTATTAACCAGTTGTTCGCGGTAGTTTCCCAGAATTTATTAAAATTCTTTTTTAACCAGCTTGCGTTTTTCATTTTATCACTATATCGGTCCAGAGGATGGATTCTATGTACTGGTTCTCATCCGTTCCGCAATTTCTGGATTCTATCTTCATTGATTCGCATGCGGAAGGTGATAAAAGTGATATGGCCTTTTCCATGAGAATACTTCTTCTCTCATCAAGACTAAGAGCAGGATTTTGAATTCCCGGATCCTCAATTACCCATGGAGCCATAAGGAGGAAGCCTCCTTCGGGATAGATTTCATCATAATAGGGGGAGAGTGGTTCGTTGCCTATGTAATTTTTGTCCCTTCTTATTCTCGGGTCCTTTTTTCCAGTTATTGCACTCTGCCCATCAAATACCATGTCAAAGAAGTTCCCTGTCATCATTGGATTTATATTATACTGAATGTTTTTGAACTGCACGGTTCCCATTGTGGAACGAAGCCAGTCTTCTGGTTGCCAGTATGGATAAAAATAAGCCCACATTCCAGGATTTGCAGATGGTTGAACAATTACATCGCATCCCTTCTCATCCATTCTTCCAGCATAATCTTCATAAAATGCATCCGCACATATAGCAATGCATATATCAATTTCAGTTCCCGGAATTCTATAAATTTCTGCGTCCTCTACTTTCCCTTTAGAAAGGTCAAGCAAAGATTCCTCCTCCGGAACGAGATGAACCTTTTTAACTTTATAAACGATATCTCCATCGGGATTAAACATAAAACAGGTATTCCATACATCCTTACTTTCAGCCACATATACATAATCGGATTGGACAGAAGGGTCTCTTAAGAAATTCAACTGTGGGTCAGATACCTTTTTAACTTCAGCAACATTTGTGCAGGAAACTATGTAGATTTTATACCTTTTTGCCAATGCAGAAAATGTGTTGAAGAACGGTCTCCAGAGAGAGTCAGTGATGGCGAGAAAGAGATTTCTCTGAATGGATATATCCTTAAACCTTTCTTTATAGAATTTAAAGGCTTCCGAATAGGAAGTCAAAAGTGTCAAAAAGGCATTCAGGACATTTTTTTCTTTTCTTCCTTCTTCACCCCTTGAGCCGAAAAAAGAGAGGACGAGTCCAGTATCTTCAGGAAACACGACGAGGTTTGGATAATCATTACTAAATTTGTCCTTTACCAATTCAATCATCCCGTCAATTTTTTCAAAGAACGCTTTTTCCGATTCAGATGTATCAATTGTTACTTTATGCCCTATTGCAAATATCCTCATTGTCTTTCCCTTGACAGGTTCATCCATTTCCATACCGATGATTTTTACTCCTGATTTTTCACCTGCACAGGATAGAAAAATAACAAAACATACTGCTCCAATTTTTTTAACCATCATTAATGTCCTCCAATAAATTCTTTTAAATTTTTAACAACATCCTCACAGGAGAGAAATTGAATTATATCCGCAACATAATCTTCTATGTTGTAATTCTCTCCTGACCAGTTAAAAATTATTTCCGCAGGCGTTGGTCTTATTTCTAATAAATTTTCGTCGTAATCCTTTATCATCTCGATTACTTTTTGTTCCCAATTCTTCCACTCATTATCATAATCTTCGTCAAAAGAAAGGTATTCAGAACTTCCACAACTGGGACATTCAATATCTATGGGGTTAATTGTATCCATTTTGACACCTCCATTGTTTTGAACACTTTTTCATAAAAGCCCTACTTCTTGAAGAAATTTTTCCCAAGAGTCTTTTTTCCATTTCAGCTCATCGATACGAACCAAATGTCTTTCCTCCCGAACTTCTCCAAAATAAGGTAATATTGTGCCTTTCTTAATAGGTTCGTATTCGCTTGTCTTAAAATAACCGCAGATAATTCCTTTTAAACCCGTTTGAATTTCTCCGCACTTAAATTTCTTAATCCTTGCACGCATATTTTCAAGATAATCCTTAAAAAGGTCATCGTCCTTTGGAATTTTATTTTCAGCGAAGTCAAGAAGTCTTGTAAATCCGCAGACCTCAATAAAAAATTGTAAAATTGGTTGTTGAGGAACTGAGCATTTAACAGCGATACCATAATCATACCCGATGTTTGCATCCCACCAGATACCGGTTAAAGCGGGAGATGATTTTATACTTACTTTCTTTTTAGCATTAATAATATCATTCCCGAATTTTTCTATTTCTCTCGATATTTTCCAATCCAATTCAATTGTTACCGAATGGAAATTATCTTCTAAAAATTTCTTAAGCATTATTTCTCCCAATTTCCCGATGAATTGGTCAACAAGAATTGTTTCGAATGTTCTTCTTCTTTCTCTAAATCCCTTTGCAGTCGTGGTAGCTCTTGTTCCACCTGAAAACATTTGATAGGTAATTTCAATGCAGAATATCAACAACCTTACGACATCTTCATCGTCTAATCTTACGATAATTGTATTTGGCAACAGTTTCTTCTCAATCCAATCTGAAACATTATCTTCGTTGAGGAACATTTTATTTCCCTGTTGGCTAATTACACCAAAATCATTACTCCTACATGCTGAGAGCAATAGGTCGGCAAGTTCTTCTTTATCAAAATCTATGCCATATTTTTGTTCTATTTCCATTTTCTTCTCCTGGATATATTTTGATAATTTTTCCTTAAACTTTATTGGGCTATTTAGTTCTTCTTTTAGAATTCTGTACATATTATCCACCTCTTTTTAACACGACCAAATGTTCCGTTTTTATTCTACTGTCTTTCTCACCAGACGCAGGGTTAACATTCGATTCAAACATCACTCTGGACACAATTTTGTCAATAAATGTAACTTCGTGTTTCCATCCAAATTCTTTTAGATGTTCAATTATTATATCATCTATTGGGATAGATGTCGTCCTTATTTTTGCTGGACCAACAAAAATACACATATAATCTGTAACTTTTTCTCCTAAAACCGTAAAGGTATTTAAAATAGCGTGGAAATACCTATCGTATAAAGCCTTGAGATGATTTTCTTTAATCTTATCTCTATATTCAAAGTATTTATTTGAGTAGATTTTTATTTCATTCACAGGTGTATATGGTATCTCTTTCTTACTTAATTCTTTTATATAAGATTCCTCATAACCCAGCCAAAATAGTTCTAATTTGGTTGACCTTATATATTCCTGTGCTTGTAAATATGGCGGCGATGTTATAAGGATGTTTACATTATCCTCTAATTTTGTTTCTAATGCATTAATCCCTGAGCGAATTTTATAGTTAACTTGCTTAGGATTTAAGCGATTATATTCCCATACCTTTTTTAAAAGCTTACATATTTCTTTCTCTAGCATTTTGTAAAATTGAGATTTCCAATCTTTTTTCAGAAGTTCTTCTATCTTTTTCCTTGAATACTTTGATTTATATAGCTTGTGTACCTTTTCGTCGCCGTAAGAGAAATATCTTGTTACATTGATTAAAGGTATTAAAAGTGCGTATTTAGTTTCATCTGTTAATGAATGGGCAAACCCCCAGGCTTTTGAGAGAATAGGAATAAAATCTTCAGGAAACCAATAATTTAAATTAGACCATCTCGGGGTAAACTCTTCTTGGGAGTTTTTAATTTTTTTTATTAAATCCAGAAAATTCACTTTTGGATTTTTCATAACAGCGGTGTCATGAATTATGTTTATCATTGGATTTAAATCCCACAATTCATAGTCATATCCGTATACTCTTGATACTACGCCAGCGGTTCCATATCCTGCAAAAGGATCAAAAATTTTCATGCCTGGTTTAGCATATTTTTTTAAAACATAGGCAATTACTTGAGGGATGAATTTTGCGGGATATTTATAAATGGCAAAAGTTCCATATGTTGTTGATGGAATTTCAGGAATTGTATCTCTAAAAAGTATTGAAATTTTGTTAGATGAATCTCCTTTTAAGACTTCTTTTCCTTCAACATATTCAGGTTCTTCGTCAACCCAGATGGTTGATTGTCTGTATTCTTTCAATTTTTTATTTATCACTTATTTTGCCTTCAACATGCTTATAAAGATTATGAAACGCATAGGCATTGGTATCACCAAATTTATCCACCAATTCGGTATAAAGGGTTATTTTTCCTTTAACTTTTTCAAGGTGGGCAACTCTTAACCTTATAAATTCCTCGTCCCCCTTGAAATTAACCACTCTATTTACCGGGTCAATTTTATATTCCTCGGTTAAACCTTGTAATTCCAAATCTAAAAACTCCAAATCAGCCAAAGTTTGCATCCAGAAACCAAATATGGTATCCCCTTTGGGGAGAACATAGTTTGCAAACTCTTTTGCATAAGCGTCCATTATTTCTTCGTAAGAAGGAAATTCATAAGTGCGGAACATGGTTACCTGTTTTGTTTGGTTTTTAGGCTGTGGGTTTTTAATCATATTTTTCATTTTGTTTTATTATTAAAAAATTTTTTTCTTTTTTCAAGGCAACCTTTTACTATATTCTGATAAAATCTTAAAAGTAATAGCGTTCCCATTTTGTTGCTTAATTTTTGGTCTTAACATATTATAAACTTATGACCGAGGAGAAAAAGAAGATATTTGATAAAATTGCTTCCCTGATAAAAGAAGGGAAAATCCCAGAAGGTATAGCAAACATAGTTTATGAAAAACCAGGTATTTTTGTGGGCGAAGTTCTTGGAAATCCTGTTATGGAGCCATCAGGCAAAAAAGGGGGTAGCCTTTACGACCTTTTGATAGATTTTAAAGAGATGTTCCCTGAAGTCACCGCGGTGATAGTTAAAGATGGAAAAAGATTTTTCAAAATAGAATGGAATGATGTAGAGATGTTCAACAGAAGATTTGTGGTTTCAAAGCCCTATATTAAAAGCTGGAAACTCTATTCACCTTCTCCTTCTGATGTTTTTGTAAGGAAACACCTTCTTGACAAACAGATTGTTGATATAAATGGAGCAAAAGTGGTTCGGGTGAACGACATAAAACTTGCGGAAATAAAGGGTAAATTCTTTGTGGTGGCTGCTGAAATAGGAGTTGCTGGTATTGTGAGGCGTCTTTCCCTGGAAAGAATTTTCAGATTATTAAGAATCAGACCTTCTTCAAAACTTCTTCCCTGGCATTTCTTTAAACCCCTTGAACCAAGTGTTTCAAGACTGACACTTTCTATTACGAATGCCATGCTTAAGGAAATGCACCCTGCGGATATAGCGGATATAGTTGAAGACATTCCGGAGGACCAGAGGGTGTGGTTTATAGAACATCTTCCTTCAGAAGTAATTGCAGATGTCCTTGAAGAAATTGAACCCATCTATCAGGCTGGAATTATTGAAGGATTAAACAGTGAAAAGGCAAGGGATGTTATAGCAAACCTTGAGCCAGATAAGGCAGCGGACATAATCTCCAATCTTTCCGATTCATCTGCCAGAAAGGTTCTTTCTTATATGGATAGGGAGGAGGCAAAAGAGGTTGAGGAACTTCTTCAGCATCCGAAAAAGAGGGCAGGGGGACTTATGACCACTGAGTATATTTCTTTTCCTCCGGATATGAGCGTGGGAGAGGCAATAGAAAAATTCAAGGAACAGGCTGAAGAGATAGAGACGGTTTATTACATCTACATCACCGAAGGAGATATTTTAAAGGGGGTTCTTTCCTTGAGAGAACTTCTTCTTGCGGATAGAAATAAAAAACTTTCGGAAATCATGACCACAAACATAAAGTTCTGCACCCCTGAGATGCATTACAAAGAAATTGCGGAGATAATGGCTACATACAACTTGATAGCGCTTCCAGTAATTGAAGATGGAAAGCTGAAAGGAATAGTCACAATAGACGACATTCTGGAAATTGTTTTTCCCCCACCCTGATGAAAAGGCTAAAAAATATAGTAAAGAGGGTATTAGTTTTCCTGTGGGTTATGGGTCCGGCTTTTGTTACATCTGTTGCTGATAATGACGCCAGTGGAGTGGCAAGTTATACAGTAGCAGGTGCAAGAACCGGTTATTCCCTTCTTTCTGTCCTTACCATTTCTACCATTTTGCTCATAGGAATTCAGGAAATGTCTGCGAGACTCGGAATTGTTACAGGAAGGGGATTAACAGAAATTATAAGAGAAACCTATGGAGTGCAGATAGGTTTTTTATGCCTTCTTCTTCACATAATTACCACATTCAGCACAGCAGTAGCAGAGATTGCCGGAATCGCGGGAAGCATGGAACTTTTAGGAGTTTCAAGATTTATTGCTGTTCCTCTTTTCACAATCGGGCTTTTTTTGATAATCTATTTCTGGAATTACAAACTTCTTGAGAGATTTTTTTTATCCCTTACTGTTTTTTATTTTTCTTATTTCATCTCTGCATTACTGGTTAAACCTGATTGGGGAGAGATAATTTACAGGATTTTTGTGCCAGATATAAAGGCATTTTTAAAAAGAGAAGGTTTTTACCTTACAATAATAATCATCGGCACAACTATAACTCCATGGATGCAATACTACCTTCAATCAAGTGTGGTGGAGAAGGGAATAAGAAAGGAACATATTCCTTATGTCAGATGGGAAGTTATTATCGGGGCATTTGCTACTCAATTTTTCGCTCTTTTTATGATGGTTTGTGCGGGAGCAGTTTTATATCCGTATGGAATAAGGGTTGAGACGGTGGAAGAGGCGGGAATGGCTCTTAAACCGCTTGCAGGAAAGTATTTCTACCTGCTTTTTTCTATAGGCTTTTTGAACGCCTCTCTTATGGGTGCCCTTATTCTTCCTATTTCATCTGCCTACGCTATCTGTGAGTTTTTTGGATGGGAAGGGGGTGTAAACAAAACATTTAATGAAGCCCCATATTTTTATATCACCCTTGCGTTATACTATATATTTGGTGCCATGTTAGTTCTTATACCGGGAATGCCTCTTATCACCCTTATGCTCGTATCCCAATTTTTAAATGGAATTCTTCTACCACTTTTAATTTTTTTAATGTTAAAAGTTGCAAACTCGGAAGAAGTAATGGGGGATTTAAAAAATTCACCTTTTTCCAACTTTATAGCGGTTCTTACTGTTTTGTTTGTTATTATTGCCACATTTTTTGTGGCGATTTGATCTAAAATTTTATCTCGGCCCTGCAATGCAGGAATTGTTGAATTTAAAGATGAAAAATTGTAGCCTTTAATTGTGATAAAGGGAACAAAGATAGCCCAACTGACAGAAGAGGCATATAAACTTTTTACAAAGGGAGACTATCACAGGGCAATAGAAGTATTCAAAAAACTTGTCCAATTAAAACCTGATAACGAAAAGAACAGGATGAAACTGGCTGAATGCTATCTTAAAATAGGGGATAAAAAATCCGCATCCCAGGAATATTTTGAGGTAGCAAGGCTCTATAAAGAAAAGGGATTTCTTGTGCAGGCTATTTCTGTGGCAAAGCTTCTCTCAACCATAATACCTGATGATAAGAGGATTAGTGAATTTATTGACGAGCTTCATAAAGAGAGAGGAATTCCAACAAAATCAAAAAAGGAAGAACCTTCAAAGGTGGAAGAAGAGATAATAGAGATTGAAATGGAAGAAGAAGAGGAGGAAGAAGAGGAAGAGGTACCAGCGATTCCGAGAATGTCCTTTTTCTCGTCTCTTTCCCTTGAAGAATTCAAAGAAGTCATAAATAATCTTTCAACAAAATCGTTTTCTGCTGGCGAAGTTATAGTGGAAGAAGGCAGCGTTCTCAACGCCCTTTATATTCTCGCATACGGTGAGGTTGAAATAAGGTCAAAAGGAAAGAAAATAACAGCCCTTTCACCAGGTTCATTTATCGGACAAAAATCCTTTTTTGAGAGAACACCCATAAGCGCTTCAGCAGTTGCTCTTACAGATGCTACTCTTCTTGAACTTACCCATCAAAGTCTTGAAGAGATAATTAAGAAATATCCGAAAGTTAAAACAGCAGTGGAAGAAATTTACATAGAAAAGGTTTTTGTCCCAATTCTCAAAAACCATCCTTTATTTTCAGCAATTCCGGAAAGTGATTTGCCTTCTGTAGCATCCTGGTTCAACATCAGAGAGTTTGCAGGAGGTGAAACCGTAATAAGAGAAGGTGAAGAGGGGAAGGCACTTTACATAGTTAGAACAGGAGAGTTTATGGTGTTTAAGAAGCTCACCAGGGGAAAAGCTGTTAAACTTGCAGTTCTTGGACCAGGAGACATTTTTGGAGAGATATCAATTCTTACAGATGGAAAGACTACTGCAAGCGTGAAGGCGATTAAAAATTCTACGGTGATGTGCCTTGAACGGTCGAAGTTTAAAGAACTCGTGATGCTTTATCCAGTTGTCCTTGATGGAGTTTCAGAAATTATGGAAAAAAGACTTGCGACAAACAAAGCAGTTATGGAAAAACTACTTCAAAAGGAAGGTATAGTTTAAAAGGTGAAGAAATTTTTTTTAAAGGAATTCCCGTTCATCTTTTTGTTTATGCTCCTTTCGGGTTTCTTTTATATAAGGGGATGTGAGTTTGTAGATTTTATGGAACTTAAATCCCTTGATTACAGGGTAAAGATAAAAGGAAGAGAAAAACCGGTTGATGATGTGGTGATAGTTGCCATTGATGAAAAAAGTATAAAGGAGATAGGAAGGTGGCCATGGTCAAGGGATGTTGTAGCCCGTGGGATAGAAAAGCTTATAAATATGGGTGCAAAGGTGATAGGGCTGGATATAGTCTTTTCCGAAAGGGAAGAGTTCAAACAGAAAGAGAAGGTTATTGAGTTTCTCAATCAACTGGAAGATGAAGAATTGAAAAAAAATCTGATAAATGTGGTTCAGAGCATAAATCCCGATAAAAAATTAATTGATACCTTCAAAAGATACGGAGAGAATATTGTGGCTGGATATTTCCTGTTTATGAGCGAAGAGGAAATAGGAAGTATAAAGATAAAATGGACGGATAGGTATATAAAAAATTCGGCGGTAAATGTAATTATAAACTCCACGCCAGAAATACCTCTATTTTTAAAAAAAGCAGTTGCAGTAGAAAACAATATTCAGGATATTGAGGCTTCAGCCAAGCACTTCGGCTTTTTTAATGCAGTGTCTGATAAAGATGGAATATACAGAAAAGCCCTTCTTTTATTACGCATAGGAGATTCAATATATCCGTCTCTTCCCCTTGAGATGTTGAGAGTTTATACTGGTTCCAATATAGTGATTTATGCCTCAGACGGATTTATAACAAAGATAAAAATCGGGGACTATTCCATATATCCTGATGAAAAAGGGACGCTTCCGCTTACATTTCTTGGCCCCGGAAAGACATTTCCTCATTACAGTTTTTCCGACATAATCAATGGGAGAATTCCAGATGAAAAAATAAAAGGAAAGATGGTTTTGATAGGAGCAACTGCTATTGGAATCTACGATTTGAGGCCCACTCCTGTTGATGAAAGATTCCCTGGAGTTGAGATACACGCTACTGCAATTGACAACATTATCAAATCAAGACCTCTAAGAAGATATGAGTGGATGTGGATGTTTGAATTGTCCGGAATATGGCTCATGTTTTTTGTTATCGGAATGGTGTTTCTCAATACAGGACCCCTTCCATCAATACTCACATCCCTTGGAATTATTTTCTTTTTCAATGCTCTTGCCTTTTATCTGTTCTTTAAACATAGAGTATGGGTAATTCTTCTATACCCAAATATATCCCTTCTTGGTTTAACACTCCTTCTGAGTTTTTATAAGTATTTTTCCGAAGAGAGAATGAAGAAGATGGTCAGAAATGCTTTCAGCAAGTATTTAAGCGATAAACTTGTTGATATCATTGTCAAAAATCCGGAAAAATTGAGGCTCGGTGGAGAGAAAAGGGAAATAAGTGTTCTCTTTTCAGACATCAGGGGGTTTACATCAATTTCTGAAAAACTATCGCCTGAGGAAATAGCCAATCTTCTCCACGAGTATCTTACACCCATGTCAGAAGTCATCCTTCAGAACGATGGACTTCTTGATAAATACATAGGGGATGCAATAATGGCTCTCTTTGGAACCCCTGTGTGGATGGAAACACATGCGATAAAAGCATGCGAAGCAGCACTATCCATGATGAAAAAACTGGATGAACTTAATAAAAACTGGGAGAAAACAAAAGGATTAAAACTTAAAATTGGAATTGGTATAAATACCGGTGAGTGTATAGTCGGAAATATGGGTTCGGATATTTTGTTTGATTACACAGCCATAGGTGATACAGTAAACCTTGCATCCAGACTTGAAGGGACTACAAAATTTTATGGAGTAGGTATAGTTGTCAGCGAGTTTACAGTTTCAAAGACCGACGGACGATTTTTCTTTAGAGAACTTGACCTTGTGAGGGTGAAAGGGAAAGAAAAACCCGTTAAAATATACGAACTTATAGGCTGGGAGGCTACCGAAAAAATGAAAACACTCACATCTCAATTTCACAGGGCTTTGAATTTCTACAGGGAAGGAAAATGGGATCCAGCAATTGGGGAATTTAAAAAATGCCTTGAGATATCTCCCGATGATAAGCCTTCAAAACTTTACATAGAAAGGTGTTTAAAACTTAAGGAAATGAAAATTGAAAGATGGGAAGGAATATATGAAATGGAGGTAAAATGATATGAAGGAAAAACTAAAAAAGGTTTACTTTTTAAGGGACCTTGATGATGAAGCTCTATCAGCGGTTCAGGGTGTATGCTCACTTAAAACCTTTTCAAAGGGGGATAAAATTATTGAGGAGGGCGAGGAAAGTTATTCCATCTTCATAATAATTGATGGAAAGGTTCATGTCTATAAAAGGGATATATCAGGAGCCATGAAGTTTATGGACGAACTTGGGAGCGGTAATTTCTTTGGAGAGATAAGTTTTCTAACCGGGAAACCAAGAACTGCTACCGTTGTAGCTGCTGAGGATTGCACCCTTTACGAAATATCAAAGGAGGACATGGAAAAGCTTGAGGAGTCCTATCCCCAGATAAAAAGTGTCCTTCTTGATTTTTATAAAATTCGCATTCTTGATTCTCTTCTTGCATTTTCACCTCTTTTTTCTGAACTTGATGCAGATGACAGAAAGTATGTTTTAACGAAGTTCAAGCCAGATATTTATCAGCCCAATCAGGTGATAATTCAGGAAGGAACAGAGGGTGATTTTCTTTTTGTTATAAAAAGTGGGAAAGTGCTTGTGAAGACAAAGGATATTAAGGGAAGAGAGATAAAACTTGCGGAACTCGGTCCCGGTGATTTTTTCGGAGAGGTTGCACTTATTACAAACACTCCGAGGACAGCCACTGTGGTAGCAATTACAAAGGTTGGGGTTTTAAAGATGTCAAAAAGTGATTTTCTTGAGATAGTTCAACTATATCCATCGGTTCTTGAAAAAGGCATTGAGTATGTGAAGAGAAGGGCAGAGGAGACAATAACCATTCTTCTTGATGCAAGAAAAGGAAAATACCTGGAATAAAGTTGGATAGGTCATCCAAAAATTTAAAAAAAATTCTCACCCTTTATAAAATTGGTTCGCTCATCAATTCATCTCTCGAAATAACCACCATTCAGAAAAGGGCTATGGAGGCAATAACAGGGCTTGTGAGTTGTGAAGCAGGTTCCCTTCTACTCCTTGATGAAAATACAAACGAACTTTATTTCCAGATAGCCCTTGGTGAGAAGGGAGAGAAGGTAAAAGAGATAAGGCTTAAGGTTGGTGAAGGGATAGCAGGATGGGTTGCAAAAGAGGGTAAAAGCCTTATCGTCCACGATGTTAGAAAAGACCCGAGGTGGTTTAAAAAGGCGGACGAGAAAACTAAATTTCAGACAAAGAACATGATATGCGTCCCTGTTAAAAGCAAAGGGAAGGTGATAGGGGTCATCCAGGCAATAAACAAAAAGAGGGGTAAATGGAATAAGGAAGACCTCAAACTTCTTGAGCATCTGAGCAATCAGTTAAGCATTGCGATAGAGAACGCAAGGCTTTATGAAGAATTGAAGAGGACATTCTTTGAGACATCACAGGCTCTGGCTGAAGCCATAGAAATGAGGGACCCTTACACAGGAGGACATACGCAGAGGGTCATGAATTATTCAGTTGCGATAGCGGAGGAAATGGGTTTAAGCAGAGAGGAAATTGATAAAATAAAAATCTCGGCAATACTACATGATGTAGGAAAAATAGGCATTGAGGATTCAATTTTGAGAAAACCTTCGGGTTTAAGTGATGAGGAATTAAAGAAGATGATGGAACATCCCCAGATTGGTGAGGAAATTGTAAAGAAAGTGAGTTCATTAAAGGAAATTGCAATTATAATAAGGGCTCATCAGGAAAGACTTGACGGAATGGGTTATCCTGACGGATTAAAAAATGGAGAAATTCCACTGCCTGCGAGAATAATTGCAGTTGCGGATACATTCGATGCGATGGTCACAGACAGACCCTACAGAAAGGGAATGCCTGTAAATTCAGCATTAGAAGAGTTAAAGAAAAATAAAGGCATACAGTTTGACCCGGATGTCGTTGACGCCTTTTTAAGAGCATTTGAAAAAGGGATGATAAAGTTGTAAAAAAATTCCGTGGAAAAAGTAAGGGCGATAGCACTTTTATCCGGTGGACTTGATTCAACTCTTTCTGCAAAGATAGTTATGAAAGAAGGAATAGAGGTTATAGGGATTCATTTTTATACAGGATTTTCTGTGATTGAAAGGAGGAGGTTAATGGGGCGCTTCCAGGAGACCATATTTTCAAAAACCATTCAGCAATTACAGGTTCCCCTTGAGATAATTGATATTTCAGAGGGTTATCTTGATGTAGTGCTTAACCCAAAATATGGATATGGAGCGAATGCCAACCCATGTCTTGATTGTAAAATCTACATGTTTAAAAAGGCTAAAGAGATTTTAGAAGAGTTTGATGCAAAATTTATTGTCACCGGTGAGGTTCTCGGACAGCGTCCAATGTCCCAGCAGAGGCATCAACTCATGATTATTGAAAAAGAAACAGGTTTAAAAGGTCTTATTTTGAGACCTCTTTCTCAAAAACTCCTGCCTGAAACCATCCCGGAAAAAGAAAGATGGGTAAAAAGGGAAAACCTTTATGATATATCTGGAAGGTCAAGGAAGGTCCAGATGAAGCTCGCTGATGAACTGGGTATTAAGGAATATCCGCAGCCTGCTGGTGGATGTTGTTTCTTAACAGAGGAGACTTACGGAAGGAGATTTTTTGATTATTTCAAAAACAATCCAAAGGATAGATTTACAAGAAAAGAGGCTTTACTTCTTGCTTTTGGAAGGCACTTTCACATAAGTGAGAAAACAAAAGCAATTGTTGGAAGAAATGAAATAGAGAACAAGGTTCTTCAAGAACTATCTAATGGAAAGATAATATGCTATCCAGAAGATATGAAAGGACCAGTAATGCTTCTTGACCAATCTGCGGATGAGGATGAATTGAAAAAGGCTTGCGGAATACTTGCGAGGTATTGTAAGAAGGTAGAAGAAAAAGTTTTAATGAAGGTGATTCAAGGTGGAAAAGAAGAAAAACTTTTCGTAGAGCCATTAGAAGATAAAGAAATAGAAGATATGAGGATTTGAAATGGCCGAGAAGGAGATGACATTTTTTGACCATCTTGAGGAATTGAGGCGAAGAATAATAATTTCTCTTGTAGCAGTGGGGATATTTTTCATAATAAGTTATATATTCTCAAAACAAATTCTTTATTTCACCCTCCTTCCATACACAAAAAATGCCGGCAAGAATCCACTTGTCTTCATAACTCCGGTTGAGGCATTTTTAACCTATCTAAAAGTTGCCTTTTTCGCAGGGATATTCTTTGCAAGTCCTGTTATTCTTTATGAATTCTGGGCGTTTGTATCTCCTGCCCTTTATCCTCATGAAAAGAAAGTTGCCCTTCCGACCCTTCTTCTTTCAGTGATTTTCTTCGTTGGCGGGTGTGCCTTCTGCTACTTTCTCGTCCTTCCAATTGGAGTTAGATACCTTATAGTAGGTTTTTCATCGGACATACTTTCACCCATGATATCTGTTGGAAAATACCTATCCTTCTCCCTGATTTTCATTCTCGCTTTTGGGCTCATTTTTGAAACACCCCTTGTCCTTTTCTTCATGAACAGGCTCGGACTCATCCAGCTTGAAACCCTGACAAAGAACAGGAGGGTTGTTATTGTCATCATATTTATAATTGCTGCTATTCTAACGCCTCCGGATGTTGTAAGTCAGATTTTGCTCGCAGTTCCATTGTTAATCCTTTTTGAACTTACAATTCTCGCAATAAAAATTTTTGGTAAGAAAAAATGAGGAGAATTTCTTTTTGCCTCCTTTACAAGGATGGTAGGTATGGGTTATCTGGGAGGTGTGGAAGGATTAATCCAAAAAGGCACCTTTTATCTTATATACTCAAATTTTTACAGAGAAATAAAGTGAGAGGATACTTTCAATTGATTAACCATTATTTTTTTGTATAATCCCTCTCCATGGAATATGAAGGCGTAATAGGACTTGAGGTTCATGCACAATTAAAAACAAGGAGTAAGATGTTCTGTTCATGTTCAACGGATTTCGGAGCCACCCCCAACTCAAATACCTGTCCCGTATGCCTCGCCCTTCCTGGTAGCCTTCCTGTGATTAACAAAAAGGCAGTTGAGTTTGGGATTATGGCCGCTCTTGCTCTGAATTGCGAAATAAACAAAAAAAACATCTTTGCGAGAAAAAATTATTTTTATCCAGACCTCCCAAAGGGCTATCAGATATCTCAGTATGAACAACCCCTTGGAGTTAATGGATACCTGATATTAAAAACAGAAAACGGAGAGAAAAAGATAAGGATAAAAAGGGTTCATATGGAGGAAGATGCTGGAAAACTCATACACGATGAAGAAGGTAAGGGATGGAGTTATGTTGACCTGAACAGGGCAGGAATTCCCCTTCTTGAAATAGTTACTGAGCCAGATATAAGGACTCCGTCAGAGGCCGAGAAATTCGTAAGGGAGTTGAGGTTGATACTTCTTTATCTTGGGATATGTGATGGTAATCTTGAGGAAGGTAGTTTGAGATGTGATGCAAATGTTTCTGTAAGACCAGTTGGGTCAAATCTCTTCGGAACCAAAACAGAAATCAAAAACATGAATTCCTTCAAATTCATAGAGAAGGCTCTTGAGTTTGAAATAAGGAGGCAGATAAATATCCTTGAATCAAACGGAGAGGTAATTCAGGAAACAAGGCTGTGGGATGCAGGCAAAGGAATGACACTTCCAATGAGGACAAAGGAAGAGGCACATGACTACAGGTATTTCCCTGACCCTGACCTCATTCCGGTCTTCATTTCCGAAGAGTGGATAGAAGAAATAAGGAAAAAAATGCCTCCACTTCCAGAGGATATAAGAAGAAGGTTTAAAGAAGAATACGGGCTTCCTGACTATGATACAGAAATCCTGTCATCTGACCCATTACTGGCAGATTATTTCTTAAAATGCGTTGAAATTTTTAATGCTCCAAAGGAGATTTCAAACTGGATTATGGTGGAATTTCTGAAAAATATAAACGAGAGGTCAATTTCTATTGATAAATCCCAGGTGTCTCCTGAAAACCTTGTAGAACTTATAAGGCTTGTTAACGAAGGAATAGTATCAAGATTAAAAGCCAAAGATATTCTTGAGGAGATGTTTGAGACAGGGAAAAGGGCTGCGGAGATAGTAGCAGAGAAGGGCTATAAACAACTGAATTCTGAAGAAGAATTGTCAAAAATAGTGGATGAGGTTCTAAATGATAACCAAAAGGAGGTTGAAAGGTATAAAAAAGGTGAGAAGAAGCTTTTTGGCTTTTTCATGGGAAAGGTGATGAAGAAGACAGGTGGTAATGCTTCTCCCACGGTTCTTC
>Ga0207433_10006376_pt1 | contig 20430 bp, 18 predicted proteins | sample YelNatPaOPGAMG01_FD_187559 | JGI IMG/M metagenome (GOLD analysis project Ga0207433, IMG submission 187559) | Hot spring thermophilic microbial communities from Obsidian Pool, Yellowstone National Park, USA - OP-RAMG-01 (SPAdes) (version 3) | ecosystem: Environmental > Aquatic > Thermal springs... | reverse complement strand
ACATACGTCAACGAGAACTTGCCCGAACCGAGAAGAAGGACGCGAATAAGCAAGTGTGGTTGAATTTGAGCGATAGCCGCTCCTATCGCCAAGGGCTGGCAGAGCGTTACAAGATTGAGCGCAAGTTCGGGGAGGCTAAGCAAGGACATGGCCTGGGTCGCTGCCGCTATGTGGGTCGGATGGGCTTTCTCGTGCAGGCGTTTTTGACCGCCATCGCCCTTAACCTAAAAAGAAGGATCAAGCTATTGTCCGGGGTGGGGTTCAAGACACAAAGCGTAATGTTGAGGTGACCCAGGGAGAATCGTCGCCAGGTCAGGCAAGGAGGTCCAAATGGTAGTGGAAAGATCTTTTTTGGGAAGCGAAAAGTATCAGTTGACCTAAATTTCTGAAAGATAACACACTGACTCGCTGGTTCTGTCTTGAGAGAAATTTATTCAATACCCTCATTCATTCCACTTGCATTCTGTCAAATAATCATTATAATGAGTATTACTTACTTAACTTTAATAAGTTAATTTTGAGCTGCGGATTTTTATGGTGTGGCTTTCTCTAGAACGTGTTTGCCCGGTTCTATTCGTTACACATAGTCTGAAATCCTCACTTTGATGATCTGGAACAATACTCTTACCCCCAATGAAATGCACGCGGTCAACCGCACCGCGATCCTTGATCATATTCGACGCCATGGACCCATATCGCGCTCGTCAATTGCCGAGCAATTGCATTTCAGCCTACCGACAGTAATGCGCATAATCGATGAACTGATCGAGGAGGGATTGGTCTCTGTTACGGGCGAAAAAGAATATAGCGGTGGCAGACGCCGACCACTGTTAAGAATCAACGCAGACGCCAATGTGATCATCGGCATTGATCTCGGGGGCACCACCATTTATGGAGCCGCTACCGATTTGGGCGGAAACGTATTGGTCGAAAACCAGGCGAACAACAGCCCTGTTTCCGCTGAGCAATCCTATTCGCGCCTAGTGCGGCTTATCTCAGAGTTGGTCCATCATCGCAGTATTGAGGGGCGAAAAATCCTCGGACTGGCAGTCGGGACTCAAGGTTTGACCAGCCACCAGCACGGTATCGTTTTACGCGATCCCATCCAAAACTGGCAGAATTATCCACTCAGGCAGAAGCTGAATCTCGAATTCAACCTCCCGGTAGTCGTTGATAACGACGTTTACTTGGCCGCCTTGGGCGAGTTGTGGTTTGGGGTGGATCAGAATGTGCGGAACATGTGCTTCATCACCATCGGCCATGGTATCGGCGCCGGGATGATCATCGATGGTTCTTTATATCGAGGGTCGAATTACTTGGCAGGTGAGATCGGGTACATGCTTCCTGGAAAAGAATTTCTAGGTAGTCATCGCGATGATTTCGGTATTCTTGAAAGCCGGGCCTCTATGTCAGCGATTACCGCCCGCGCTCAAGAGATACTGAAAAAGAACAATGTATTCCCGGATCAGGATACTACCCCCGAGGCGATCTTTAACGCAATGCTAAACCATCAGCCCTGGGCACAACAGGTTATCCATGAGATGGTGGATTATCTCTCGATTGCGATTGCCAACGTTTGTGCCATCCTGGACCCCGACCTGATTGTCTTGAGGAGCGGCCTCGATCGATACACAAATCTATTGATCGATCCAATCCTCCGGCAGATCGAAGGTGTCGTGCCAAAGAAGCCCAATATTGTCGCCTCAAAATTGGGGTATAAAGCCACCGCCTTGGGTGCGATCGTTGAAGTCCTCTATGACATCAATAATTTTTACACAATTCGAAAGCTGAGGTGAGTCAATGCACGATCTTTGAACGACAATTTATGAATAGGACGTTTTTTGCATATTTCCAATGGCAATAAGTCAGAGCAATCATCCGAGCGAAAAAGGAGGGGTATGTTCAATAAGTTAGCTATCTTGGGTGGGACACCAGTAAAGTCTCGCCCTTTTCCCGAATGGCCACAATACGATGGAAGAGAAGAAAAAGCGCTTATGGAAGTCCTACACAGTGGCATCTGGTGGCGTACACCGGGGACGAAAACACTGGAATTTGAGCAGAAATTTGCAACTTATCAACAAGCCAAGTATGGGATCGCTTGTACAAACGGCACTGCTGCCCTGGAAATCGTAATGGCCGCTCTCGGGATTGGACCGGGCGATGAAGTTATTGTGCCTGATTTTACCTTTGTTGCTACTGCCAGCGCTGTGCTATTCGCCGGAGCGATGCCGGTTATGGTAGACGTGGACCCCGGTACTTATTGCATCGATCCTGAAAAAGTAGAGGCTGCCATCACTTTGCGCACCAAGGCGATCATCGCCGTTCATGTCGCCGGCCATCCTGCCGATCTGGACCGATTAAAGGAAATTTCCCGCATCCATAACTTGTTCCTAGTAGAAGATAGCTCGCATGCCCATGCCAGCGAGTGGAAGGGGCACAAAGTTGGCAGTATTGGCACCGCTGGCACATTCAGCTTCCAGGCCAGCAAGCTTATGACCGCTGGAGAGGGTGGTATTGTAATTACCAACGATGATGACCTGGCTGTGCGCATCCGTTCGGTGCACGATTGCGGTCGTATGCCCGATCAATGGTTTTACTCACATTTCATGTACGGTTCGAATTATCGTCTCAGCGAATGGCAGGGCGCGATCTTGACGCAACAGTTAAGCCGCCTGGACGAACAAACGACGATACGTTCGCGCAATGCCTCCTATCTGGATGAGAACCTTGCCAAAATCGAAGGTATTCGTCCGCAAGCGCTTGATCCCCGCGTCACGCGGAATGGCCATTATTGTTATATCTTCCACTATGATAAATCCGCATTTGCGGGTTTGCCTACCGAGCAGTTCATCAAGGCGCTCAACGCCGAAGGCATCCCCACTCAAGCCTGCTATCCACCAGTGCGAAAGCTCGAGCTCTTCCGCAACGGTGAATTCCGTAAGCGTCTCGCGCCTGGACACGCCAGTGAGATCTTCCCCTTCCTCGAAGCAAACCATCCGGTGACCGATGATGCCTCAGAGAATACCGTCTGGTTGGTTCACCGCACTCTGTTGGGTACCGAGGAAGATACGGCCGAGATCGTGGCTGCTGTGCAGAAAATTCAAGCCCATGCCAGGGAATTGCTCTAGACTTAAATTGCGGAAAGCGCCGACGAGTTCTCTCAACGAAAGGCGCAGGATAAAACAGGCTCCGATATGAATTGGATGGAGCCATATCAAACAACCAATTGACAAGAAAGGAAGGTGAATTGAATATCTTGGGGCTCACCTAATTTGTGTCATTCAACAGTTCTGCCTAAGTTTGGATTAGATAGGAGGATAGAATGTCGAAATATCGCCTGTTGGCTTTGCTCGTGATGCTTGCGATAGTCCTAGTTGCCTGCTCCCCAGCCGCGAGCCCTACTTCTACCTTGCCCCAGGCCACAAATCCGCCTGCGCAGACGACCCCCATTCAGGCTGCACCAGAGGCAACAACCCCTCCAGAAACGGCGGTCAGTACGGGTAAGTTGCCGCCCATCGTGGTGGCCTGTTGGAGCGGCCCAGAGCACGACAATCTGGTCAAAGTCGCCGCCGCTTATACAGAAAAAACCGGTAATCAGGTGACGGTCGAAGAGATCGCACGGGAGTCCTACCAGGATAAACTGAATACTACTTTCGTCGCTGGTGGTAGCGATTACGACGTGGCTTATGTCTCTTCCGACTGGCCTCCAGCCTGGATCAAAGCCAACGCTCTCCAGGATCTCGATCGGTACTTTAATGATCCCAATGTGGTAGACAAGAACTTCGACATCAAGAATTACCAACCGGCAATTAACAGCTTTGTATTTAACGGCAAGACCTACGCCTTCCCTTCTGAGGGGGATACGGCCTGGATGTGGTACCGTAAAGATCTCCTGGAGGCCAAAGGTATAGCCGTTCCGCAAACCTGGGACGAATACCTAGCTGCCGCCAAGGCGCTTAACAATCCGCCTCAGATCTATGGCGCGGTCATTGGCGCTAAGCCGGATGAAGCACTTTGGGACTTCATGTTTTACCTGTATTCCTTCGGCGGAGATATCCTGGATAAAGATTATAAACCGATCATCAATAACGACGCTGGTGTAGCAGCTCTCACCTTTTACGCCGACCTGCTGCAGAAATACAAGGTCGTTCCGCCGGATGTGATCACCTATGGTTATAATGAGATACTCACTGCCCTGCAAGAAGGCAAAGCAGCCATGGGGATCGAGTGGATGGCGGCAACGCAAACACTAACCGACTGCACACAATCGCCCAAAGTGTGTAAAGACGGCCAGCCTCTACTCGGTTATACGTTCGTGCCGGGATACAAAAAGGCGGATGGCACGGTTGTCCATGGCACAGGCGGTTCTAGCTGGGGTTGGGTTATTCCGTCTGGAGCGAAGAATGGCCTGGCTGCTTACAAGTTTATTGAATGGCTGACCGGACCGGAAGGCGGTAAGATGTGGGCGCTTAATGGGGGTATCCCTTCCAATCAATTAGCACTGAATGACCCTGAAGTAACACAAAAAATCCCTCAATTCAAGATGCTGGCTGAAGTTATGCCGATTCGCCACCTGGTTCCACCTACGACGGTCACCGGAGATATGGTGACAGCCATCGACGAGGCAATCGATGCGGCTGTTTCGGGTACCAAAGATCCAAAAACCGCTTTAGACGATGCAGCCAGAAAGATGACCGATTTGCTGACTCAGGCTGGCTATATCAAATAACCCCAAAACTAGATTCGAGATGGACGGCTGGCTTTCACTAGCCAGCCGTCCAGGTCCTCGGTAAGGAACTCAATGCGTGCAAGTGAAGTGACCTCTAGCTCTGCCTTTCTCCGCTCAACAGAGCGAAAATGGCTGCGAAAGTTTGAGCCAGCTTTTTACATTGCGCCAGCTTTCCTAGTATTAATCCTCATCCTCATATACCCGTTAGGCTATTCATTCTGGTTGAGTTTCCACCGTTGGACCCTGCGCGATTTTGTTAATGGCGTTCCATGGGTGGGTTTGCAAAATTATATTTCCCTTTTTTCGAATCCTGATTTTCTCGCATCTTTGCGTATTACATTCACATTCTTGATCAGCGCAATTACCATCGAATTTGTTTTCGGCATGGGGCTGGCACTCCTGCTAAACCAAACCTTAAAAGGAATAGGGGTCATTCGCTCGATCATCCTCCTGCCCATGATGTGTACCAACGTCGTAATTGGCCTCACCTGGCGGCTGTTGTTCAATTATGAGTTTGGGATTATCAATTTCTATCTAAGTCAGTTACATCTCACCCCGGTACAATGGTTGAGCTTACCCAACTTAGCAATGGTATCCCTGATCATCGTCGATGTATGGAACACGACTTCTTTCGTGGCCCTAATGCTCCTGGCGGGGTTGCAGTCCCTGCCCGAAGAGCCTTTCGAGGCGGCCAGAATCGATGGCGCCTCGGCCTGGCAAAGTTTCAGATTCATCACATTGCCGCTTTTACGGCAAAACATACTGGTGGCATTACTTTGGCGCCTGATCGATACATTCCGCATCTTTGATGTCGTTTATTTGCTCACTGCAGGTGGGCCTGCCAGAGCTACCGAAACGGTGAGCATGTATGTCTATAATTATGGTTTTAAATCCTTTAATCTGGGTTACGCCTCCGCAGCATCGTATGCAATGATTTTAATCATGTTGGTAATTGCCGGCCTTTTAGCTCGCAGCATTGGCCGTACATACACGTAGGAGGGTGTACTGGTGAACCGCCACCGCATTTATATGACCATCGGGCGTGTTTTGATTTATATCGTTGTGATCCTTGTGGTTTTTCTTTCGATTGCTCCAATATTATATTTGTTGATCACATCCTTCAAACCTTCTGAATTGACCTTCGCGTTACCTCCTGTTTGGATATTTAAGCCCACACTTAAGAATTATCAAGATGTGATCATGGGTGGCGATTTCATCAAGTATTTCATGAACAGCCTCGTAGTTGCTTTGTTCACCACTTTTATCGCGCTCGTGCTTGGGAGCTTTGCAGCATACGGCTTTGCACGCTTTAAATTCCGCGGCGGTTTCTGGATGCGCATGAGCGTCCTTATCCCTCAGATGCTTCCACCCATTACCGTCATTGTTCCGCTTTATGTGCTTTTCAATGGGCTAAAGCTCATTGACACACGCGCGGCACTTATTATCTCATATTTAACGTTCACAATCCCTTTGGCGATCTGGATGATGATAGGCTTCTTTGAGGATGTACCTCAGGACCTGGAAGAATCGGCCATGATCGATGGTTGCACGCGCTTTGAAGCCATGTTACGAGTTAGTGTGCCGCTGATAACACCGGGCCTTGCAGCCACTGCCATCCTCGGATTTCTTTATTGCTGGAACGAATTCCTGTATGCTGTTATTCTTACCGGACGCAACGCTCGCACTTTGCCAGTCACCATCACCAGCTTTATGACAAATAAAGCCATCTTGTGGGGTCGAATCGCTGCTTCTGGTTCTTTAGTCCTCATTCCTGTGCTTATTTTCGCCCTGATAGCGCAGCGTTACCTGATTCGCGGCTTATCTAGAGGGGCTGTCAAAGGCTGATCCCCCAGCTATCAAATTGACTCGTTTGGAGTTGTGAAGATGATTTCCAAACCTTCGGTAGGACTGATTTTACTTCGGGCAGAATGGTTCGATAATGTTGTTGCACTACCCGAATTGGTGAAAGGTGTTCAGCAGGATTACGATGCATTGATTGCCGCTTTTCCCAACGAGGTCGAACTTACACAAACCTGGGTTGTCAACTCGGATGCCAGCCTAAAGGTCTGCGTTGAAGCCTTGCGCAATCTCGATTTGGATCTGATCATTTTGGCCTTCCAGGTCTGGGCGGAAGATTATTACCTGCAACCGCTGGTTGATTTCCTAGCGAAGCGGCCACTAGTCGTATGGTGTTATCAACCGGCAGCGATACCACCCCGACCGGCGAGCTTCGTTGAGGTGTTGCGTTATTCTGGGCCGGTTGGAACTTTGGAAGGATTGGGGACCTTGCGTAACCTGGGAGCGAAGTTTGAATTTTTAGTAGGCGCTCCTGGCGATTCACGACTAAACGCCAAGATCATCGCCGAAGCGAGGGCAGGGAAGGCATATCGATGCCTGCGAAGAGCACGGATCGGACTGTTGCCGGCCCGCAACGAACAGATGCAATCTACATTTGTAGATGAATTCCGTCTGCGCTCAGATCTAGGCCCCCGTATCATAGCTTTATCGGTTGGCGACCTGAAACGAGCCGCGCAAAACGTTCCCCAGGCTGAATTGGATGAATATCTTGTGGAGCTGCGCCGGAATTATCCCGTTCATGGAGTGAATTCTGAAACGCTTACGCGCGCTGCCAGGGTCGCGCTCGGCTTGACCCATCTGGCAGATGAACAGCGTCTGGATATCCTCTCGATCAACGACATATCGCCAGAAATTCATACGGCATTTGGATTGCGTCCTTGTTTATATCCCCTTCAGAGTACGGGCATGGAGGTTCTATTCGGGTTGGAAGGAGATTTAGGCGCTGCGACGGCCATGTTGGTGCTGTACTTCCTCTCTGCATCACCGCTTTTTTTCGCGGAATTCTGGTTCTGGGATGAAGTGCAGAACTTTCTCGTGGGCGGGCATGCAGGCATTCAAGACCCACGCTTAGCCAGGCCGGGTGGGGTTTTTGTTAGCCACGATTATGAGTATCGCCAGACAGATGAAACCGAAGGCGCGCAATTGCAGTACGCCTGTCGGCCAGGCAGGGTTACCCTGCTGCAATTGCGTTGCACACCCTCGGGCTGGCAGGCTATCACTCTCTCGGGAGAAGTCGTCGACCAGCCCGCTTGGGTTGAAGGATACCCACACGCTATCATCCGACCAGACGTAAAAGTTTTGGATGTCATCAGGCAAGTCGCCGAGGTTGGATCTACCCAACATTGGATCATGGTTTATGGCAGTTTTGAGGCCGAAATCCGCGCCTGGTGCCGGCTTGTGAATGTTTCTTTGAAGGAAATAACCGTTTAGCTAGAGCACGGCCAGTATGGTTGAACAAATACGGACTTTGGGAGGCAATCCATATGGAATTGGGTTTACGCGATAAGATTGCGCTGATTACCGGCGCAAGCAAAGGAATAGGGCTCGCGATCGCCGCAGGCCTGGCTGCCGAAGGGGTGCATCTGGTGACATGTGCCCGGGATGGACGTCTTTTGGCCGAAAAGACTCGTGAATTAAAGGCTAAATTCGGTGTCGAAACCCTCGCCGTTCAAGCTGACATTTCCCAAGCGGAAGAGATCGATCGATTGATATCTGCGGCGGAGAAAAGATTTTCCGGGGTAGACATTCTAATCAACAATGCGGGGATTGGAAGCAATGAAACGATCATGACCGCCCCGGATGAGAAATGGCAATATTACTGGGACTTGCATGTGATGGCGGCGGTACGCTTGGCGAGAGGCATCGTGCCCATGATGCGTCGTCGAGGAGGAGGGGTCATTCTGCACAACGCCTCGATTAACGCCAAACAGCCGTCCGAGACAGAGCCCATCTATAATGTCACGAAAGCTGCCCTCATGATGTTATCCAAATGCCTTTCTAGAGAGTTAATTGGAGATCATATCCGCGTCAACTGCATCAACCCAGGTTTAATTTTAACCAATGGGTGGATCGATCCAGTCAGTCGCGAGATTGCTGGAAGCGGCAAGAGCCTTGAGCAACGCCTGGATGAAATCGCAAGACAGTATACGCCAATCGGCCGCTTTGCCACACCCGAGGAATTGGCCAACTTCTTTGTCTTTCTCTGCTCTGATCGGGCCAGCTATTGCGTAGGATCTGAGTATTACGTCGATGGGGGCTGGTTGAAAGTCGTTGCGTAACAATAGGAGGCGCAATGGAACTGCCACATGCAGCAATTGTTGGATTGGGATTTATGGGCCGAACGCATTTGCAGGCTTTACGCCGATTGGGCGTGGCGGTAGAAGGGATACTAGGTGTTTCAGCTGAAGAAGGCGCTCGTTTTGCCCAAAATAATCATGTCCAACGGGTATATACAAGCTTCGATGAAATCACGGCAGACCCGAAAGTCAATGTCATTCACATCTGCACGCCTAATTACCTGCATTACCCTATGGCCAAAGCAGCGTTAGAACACGGCAAACACGTCATCTGCGAAAAACCACTGGCCATCCGCAGCGCTGAATCGGGTGAGTTGGTCGAACTTGCGGAAAAATCCGGCCTTGCTGGGGTAGTCAATTATAACCTGCGCTTTTACCCGCTCGTCCAGGATGCTCGCGCCCGTGTTCGTGCGGGAGATTTGGGGGATGTGCGTCTTATTCAGGGCGGATATTTGCAGGACTGGCTGTTCTTACCCACCGATTGGAACTGGCGCCTGGAAGCAGAATCCGGCGGCGACCTTCGCGCTGTGGCAGACATCGGCACACATTGGATGGACTGCCTCATGCATATCACCGGGCTGAAGATCATCGAAGTATTGGCTGATTTGGCCACTTACATTCACACCCGCTATCGTCCTTATCAGCAGGTAGAAACCTTCGCATCCAAGCTGGTATCGACTGCAGACGGGGAGCCAGTGGAAATGCATACGGAAGACATTGCCAATCTGATGTTTGTTCTCGATAACGGAGCAAGGGCGTCTGTGACAATCTCGCAAATCAGTGCCGGACGGAAAAATCACTTTTGGTTTGACATTTATGGCAGCAAAGCTTCCATGAGCTGGGGTCAGGAAAATCCGAATGTCCTCTGGCTGGGTTTCAGGGAAAAACCCAACGAAATGATCATCAAGGACCCAGCCCTGATGCATTCGGAGGTGCGATCCTCCGCCATGTTCCCCGGCGGCCATGCAGAGGGATACCCAGATACGTTTTATCAACTATTCCAAAACGTATATTCTACATTGGCATCTGGGAAGCTGCCAGATAAGGATCTGGTGCCGACTTTTACTGCGGGCCATGAAGAAATACTGCTATGCGAGGTAATTCAACGGAGCGCCCGCGAACGCCGCTGGATGAGTACGAGGGATATAGGGTAAGTAAGTGAAGAATGGGAAGAAAGTGATAGCTATGTGTTTGTCCCAAATTCGGTTGGCGAATTTAGATAATCTCGAGAAAGCCGAATTTTCCCTGTTCTTTCTGTCTGAATTCGTCAACTCCCTTGAATTAGCCGGCCCTTACGCCGGATAACATCAGTCCGCTGGCCATGCCCGGTCAGCTCTTATAACCGCGTATGGTTCTGGCTCTCATTTTCATCCTGCCGATCACCTGTTCGGTGGGATTGTTTGTCCAAGGCACGTCCGGCTGCCAGTCAAAGAGCCGGTAACGAGCCCAATACTCGATCAAACGAGCCAGCAAGAAACCCAGTTGATCGAGGAGAAATATTTAGACCCCCATTGCGCCCCTGGCGGGTTTTGGGGATCTGACGCCACAATTGCATTAGGCGACGATCCCCCTGGATGGGTAATTCCTTGATCAGGGTCTAGGTCTCCTCCACCACCCAGACCCACTCCGCGGGTATGGTCCGCTTGAGATCACGTAATGTGCGACCGACCCAGCGGCGCAGGTGGAACTGGCAGATTTGCTGTTCTAAGCCAAGCTGGTTCGCTACGATATGGAAACTTGCCAGATCATCGCCGACGATCACCCTCACCCCCAACCGCTGAACCAACGGTTTCAGAAAGCGCTTCACAGCGTGCAGATTCTTTTCGTCCACGTAGCCAACCGTAACCGGCTGCCCCGTGCCCATATCCACCGCCACCAAGATCTGTTGAGGCTTACCCCAGCCGCGCACATAGGCCCCATCTAGCCCCAACACTCGCACCGGCCACCAACGCCGCTGTTTTTCCAGCTGACGGGCTCGCTCTTGCACATCTCGCCAAGCGCTCATATGGCTCAAATGAACCCTAAAGGCTGCAAATAGGGCGACTAGTCCTCGATAACTCAAGCCCAAGGTCCATGCAATCGCCGCCAGCTCCCGTAACCGCTAGGTTTGACCGGCTCGATCCACCCTTTAGGATAGGATCGAAACGTCCTTCGGCACCGGCAATAGCGATAACGATATAGCCGCACCACGCTAAGGCGCGGGTCACGGACTGATGTAATTACCCCTCCATACCGTTGAAATGTCTCGCCAGAACAATATGGACAACGCATCGAACGATCGAGCTGAGAATCCTTGACTTCGGATACTTGTAACATGCCAACAGTCATGGCAAGTTCACCAGTAATTGGAGTATCGATACTTTTATATTACTGTGAGCTTGCTCTTATTTTAAAAACACCGACTTTGGGACAGATACCCTTATCCATATCTATCCCAAAGTCGGTGAGTTTTGACTAAATTACTCAAAAAACGGCACGGGTGGCTGATCGACTTATCCGAAAGCCGTACCCGTGTTGGTAAAAAATTAGCCAACCGAATTTGGGACAAACACCTCATGGTTTAATTATTGACAATAGAACATTATAAGTGTATAATTAGAACATAAACGAACATATGTTGGCAACAGATCGCACTGCGTTTATTTTGAAAGAAATAGAGACACACGGTTCGGTTAGTGTGGTAGATCTAGCTGACCGATTACAGGTCTCTGTGATGACCATTCGACGTGACTTGGCCGAGTTAGAACGAGCTGGCCTGGTGCGCCGTGTGCATGGAGGAGCTGTAAATGCGCGCGGCCGAAGCTTTGAACCACCCTTATTATTACGTAGCAGCGAAAAACGCGAATCTAAGGCATTGATTGGGCGTATGGCCGCTGAGTTGGTAGCCGATGGAGATAGCTTAGCGCTTGACATTGGTACAACTACCTATGAACTAGCACGCAACTTAGTTGGGCGCCATAACTTGACAATCATCACCCCAAGTTTGCATATTGCCAATTTATTACTCAACGAGCCGGATATAACCGTGATTGTGACTGGTGGGATTGTAAGGCGCGGTGAAGCTTCTCTTATCGGCGATCTTGCTGTACGCGCTTTTAAAGGTCTATTCGTCGATCGTCTGTTCCTTGGAGCAGGGGGGGTCGATTCCCACGCAGGTGTAACCGAGTATAACTGGGATGATGCACTAGTCAAGCGTGCAATGACACAATCAGCTAAGGAAACTATCTTGCTGGCCGATGCAAGCAAATTTGAGCGAGTTGCATTTGCCAGTGTCGCACCCCTGAGCGCGATTCACCGCCTGGTAACGGACAAGCCCCCACCCCCGTCGCTTTTGGAGGCGTTACGCGCAAGCCAGGTCATCATTCATTTACCCGAGGAAGTTGATAAGAAGATCAATGCGGAGGAAAAAGAAACAGGATGACGAACAATTTGATTTTGGAGTTATTTGGTACACGCAAACCGATTATCGCAATGGCGCACTTTCCACCGCTACCTGGGACGCCCCTTTATGACAGCCAAGCAGGTATCACCGGCATAGTAAAAACTATGCGTGAAGATATCCATAAGCTGCTGGACAACGGTGTGGATTCCATCCTTTTTTGCAATGAAGGCGACCGCCCTTACACGCTTCATGCCGATTTTGAAGCAGTAGCGGTGATGTCCAGTGTGATCACCCAGCTTGCCCCACGTGATCGGCCATTTGGCGTGGACTTTCTATGGGATGCTAAGGCTCCTCTTGCTATAGCACTAGCCACCGGAGCCAGTTTCGTGCGAGAGGTTTTTACCGGCGTTTACGAGAGTGATATGGGTTTATGGCAACCGGACGCGGCCGCTATGCTGCGTTACCGCCATAATATCGGCGCTGATCACGTTAAGGTGTTTTACAACATTACGCCGGAATTTGCCTCGCCGTTGGGTGATCGGTCTGTCGGTCAACGTGCGCTAAGCGCGGTGGTCTCATCGCTTGCCGACGCCATCCTGGTCTCCGGGCCGGCGGCGGGCTCTGAGCCCGAGTTAGCCTGGTTGCAGGAGGCTTACGCGGCGATTAAAGGAGCGGTGCCAGTGCTGCTCAATACTGGCGCGAAGATTGAGAATATTCAAAAATATCTAAAGGTTGCTGACGGCGTGATCGTCGGATCCAGCCTAAAGATTGACGGTTACACCTGGAATCCGGTCGACGAGAATCGCGTGAAAGCTTTTGTACGCGCAGTAGAAGAGGCACGCAAAGACGAAAATGCCTGAATATCTGCTTGGCATCGATGTGGGTACCACTGCCACTAAGACAGTAGTGATCGATACATGGGGGAATATCATGGCTGAAGCTTCTCGGCCGGTCACGCTGAGCTCGCCACGCGCTACCTGGGCGGAGGAAAATCCCGAACAATGGTGGGCTAATACCTGCACACTGATCCCGGAAGTACTAGAACGTGCCGGGGTGCCTGCCGCGCAGCTATTGGCAGTAGGTGCCAGCGGTATGGTACCAGCTTTGATCCTTGTCGACGAAGAAGGCCATCCTGTGCGGCCTTCTATTCAACAAAATGACGCCCGCGCGGTGAAAGAAATCGACGAACAGCGCAGCCGTACTTCAGCCGAGGATATCCTGGCGCGCACCGGCAGCACCATCACCCAGCAGAGTATCGGGCCAAAATTGATGTGGCTGCGCAAGCACGAGCCAGCTACTTTCAACCGCGCGCGGCGCATCTTGGGATCTTACGATTATCTCGCCTACAAGCTGACTGGCGAGTATTCTATCGAGCGCAACTGGGCGCTAGAAAGTGGTCTGTACGATCTGCACACGCAGGATTGGGACGACGGGCTACTGGAGATGGCCGGGATCAGTCGCGACTGGTTCGGCAGCATCCACTGGCCGTCGGACGTCGTGGGAAATGTGACTGAAGAAGCCGGGCGATCCTGTGGGTTGATGGCCGGCACGCCGGTGGTGGCCGGCTGCGCTGATCACATCGCTTCGGCATTCTCGGCCGGGCTGCGCGATCAGGGTGATCTGCTGGTCAAACTGGGCGGCGCTGGCGATATCCTCTTCTGCTTGGATAAGGCCGAAGTCGACCCTCGCCTGTTTCTGGATTACCATGCAATCCCCGGCAAGTTCCTGATCAACGGCTGCATGGCCTCCAGCGGCAGTTTGATCCAGTGGTTCCGCAACCAGTTCGCCCCCGGCCGCGAATATAGGGAGCTCGATGAAGAAGCGGCTCATGTACCGGCCGGCGCGGATGGTCTGGTGTTGCTGCCCTATTTTCTGGGCGAAAAAACGCCAGTCAATGACCCGCAGGCGCGCGGCACGTTGATCGGCCTGACACTGAGCCACACGCGCGCGCACATTTATCGCGCCGTATTGGAGGGCATCGCCTATGGTTTCCGCCACCATTTGGCCGTGCTGGCCGAGCATGGCTATGCCCCATCGCGAGCGCGCGTAACAAATGGAGGATCGCATTCGCTGCTCTGGCGTCAGGTCACCGCTGACGTGCTGGGCATCCGTCTGGAGCAGATTGCGCACCATCCGGGCTCGTCGTTGGGATCAGCTTTCGTGGCCGGAATGGGCGTTGGGGCGTTTAAAGGCTGGAATGAGATCGAAAACTATCTCCAGACCGCGGCAGTGACTGATCCGGATATGGAGAATCACGCTCGCTACGATCACTTATTCAATATATATCTGAATACTTATCAAGCACTCAAGGGATTGTATCCGAGGTTGAACGAATGAACACATCAAGGATTAAACGAAATGCAATGTCGTCGCGAGGAGCGACATGGACTGCCGGCGCGACGCGGCGATCTCGCGCTTTTCGGGTGCACAAGATTGCTTCTGTCCGCAAAAATCAACGGGCTTAGTAATGACCCATTATCATGGGAGGGAGTATGCGATTAAGGGATAAAGCCGTTGCGATCACTGGCGGTGGTACGGGCATCGGACGCGCCATCGCCCTGGCACTGGCGGCCGAAGGCGCGCATTTGGCGGTCAGCGATCTGAACATAGAGACTGCCAATTCAGTAGTGGCGGAAATCCAAGCCAGAGGTGGCCAGGCCTCGGCTTACCATCTGGACGTCACAGACCGCAATCAAGTGGAGCGGGTAACGGCCGAAATCGCGCGCCGCTTGGGTCGCATCGACGTGTGGTGTAACAATGCCGGCGTTTCCACCATGCGCCGCTTTGTCGATCTGACAGACCAGGATTGGGACTTCAATATGAATGTCAACGCGCGCGGTACCTTCCTATGCTCCCAGGCAGTTGCGCGCATTATGGCTGCGCAGCCACCCGATCCCCAGAGCGGCCTGCGCGGCAAGATCATCAATACCGCCAGCATGGCTGGCAAGCGCGGCAACGCCCCTTTCCTGGCGCATTACGTGGCAAGCAAGTTCGCCGTGGTTGGCATGACGCAGGCTATGGCTGGCGAGCTGGCGTCCCTGGGCATCACCGTCAACGCAGTCTGCCCCGGTTACGTGCGTACCTCGATGCAGGAGCGCGAGGTGGGCTGGGAAGCCTCATTACGCGGCGCCTCTCCCGATGAGGTGCTCCAGTTATATATCAACGACACTCCCTTGCGCCGTCTTGAGACTCCGGAGGACGTAGCCGGTGTCGTCGTTTTCCTGGCCTCAGCGGAGGCTGATTTTATAACCGGCGAAGCCATCAATGTGAATGGTGGCGCATGGATGGATTAATCTACTTATAAAAAGACTTGAAAGGAGGTAACTTTGGGACGAATAATCAACTTACTTGCATCGTTGGTCTGATTCCATCGGGAACTATCCGACTCATGGATCGTACAGATGAGGTATAAAAAATGGAAGCTGATTCTGCAAAAACTGTAAAACCCGCAGCCGCTTCTTCGACTAAAATGTTCGTCCGGAATGCCACCGGCCTGGTGCGCGAGCTGACCCCTTTTGACGCTTTCAACCTAGTATTCGCTGCCATCCTCATCCCGGTGGGCATTTCTCAGGCGCTCAACTTTGGCGCGGCGGCTTTCCCGGGCGCGAATATCGCCTTGGCTTTCGTGCTGGGCGGTATCCTGTTGCTGGGCTTTGGTGGGGTGTATGTTTACTTTACCCTGGCCATGCCCCGCTCCGGAGGCGATTATGTGTGGGTGAGCCGGGCGTTGTCACCGTTCTTCGGTTTTGTAGTCAACGTCACGCTGACCTTCGTGTTCGTCAATTGGATTGCCTTCAACTTCACCACCATGATGACCCTTTTCGTGCCGGCAGCCGGTTACGTGATGGGCTGGCCGCAGGCGGTCATCTCCTGGTTCGGCGTTCAGGGCAACCAGTTCATCGTTGCCACGGTACTGACCTTGCTGTTTACCCTGCTGATGATGCGCGGTACGAAGTTCGCCGCCCGCTTCATGCTAGTCATGTTCGTAATCGTATGGGCCGGCATGGCGCTGTGGTATCTTGGCCTGCTGATCACCCCCAATGCGACTTTCCTGGCCAATTTCACCGTCGGCACCGGGGCTGACCCGGCCAGTATCATTAATATTGCCAAGGGCGCCGGTTTCGCAGCGCCTACAACCTTGAACCTCGGTATGACCTTACTGGCCATGCTGTGGGCTTTCCAGAACCTGACCGGTTTTGAGTGGACCGGCTACTTCGCAGGCGAGATCAAGAATGTGCGCCGCACGGTGATTACCTCGGTGATCGGCTCGCTGATCGTTGGCGCCATCCTGTACGCAATCGGCTCACTGCTGGTTTATCGCACGGTAGGTTTCGACCTGTTCTCGTCGCTGTCATTCGTTGGGCTAAACGCGGCCGATAAGATGCCCGCAGGGGTAACCTACGTGCTACCTTCCCTGACGCGCTTTTTCGCATTGCCGACCATTCTCAAAGATTTCATCGGACTCACTTTCCTGCTTTCCATCATCTGGTGGACGCCGGCGGGCTTTTTGCTGGGTACGCGCAACCTGTTTGCCTGGTCGTTCGACCGTATGGCACCTGAGTGGGTGGCGGATGTCAACCCGACCCTGCACACCCCGGTCAAGGCGACCATCATCATGGGCATCTATATCGAGATCCTCAACTGGTTCAATATCTTCGGCGGTCTGGGAGGTTACCTGATCAACATTATCGCCGTGATGGCGCTGGCCTTCATATTTGTCGGTCTGGCAGCCATTGCCTTCCCTTACCGGCGCAAGGATCTTTATCAGAACGCACCGGAAGCGGTGCGCAAGAAAATCTTCGGAGTGCCATTGATCGTCGTAGCCGGCGTGGTAATGACCCTTTCCTGGCTGTTCGTGCTCATCGCGTCATTCACTGCCACTCAATTCGGGCTTAGCGTGACGCCTACAGCCATGATGGAGGCTTTTGCCGTGCCGATTATCGCCATTATCTGGTACTTTGTCGCCATCGGGATCCGGCGCAGCCAGGGCATAGATATGTCGAAAGTCTTCTCAGAAATCCCACCCGAGTGACGCATGGCGTACGCTACAGAGGAATTGGCGGAACTTGCATTACGGCTGGTTGAAGAGGCGGAGCGGCGCGGGGCTCAGCTCCGCCTCTTAGGAGGGTTGGCTGTTTATATGAACGCGCCGAAAGGCGCGCGCCTTCCTGAGCTCCAGAGATCATATGGTGACGTGGATTTTGTCGTCAACCTGAAAGGCGCAAAAGTGCTCAACGCCGTCTTTTCCAGCCAGGGCTGGCAGGACGATCATTATTTCAATGCTTTGCACGGTGCCACTCGGCTGCTGTACTATTATCAAGACTCGCTCCAGGCCGATATCTTCATCGGGGCTTTCGCCCAGTGCCATAAACTGGAGCTGGAGAAACGTCTCAAGCTGAGCTCACCAACCTTACCGCTGGCTGATTTGCTGTTGACCAAACTGCAAATCCACCAACTCAATGCCAAGGATGTACAGGACGTTTTTGCCTTGCTGTACGATCATGGTTTCAGGCAGGATAGCGGCTCCGAACCCATCGACCTTCCGTATATCACCGGGCTAGCCGGGGAGGATTGGGGCTGGTACACCACATTGCATGATAATCTTGACCAGCTCGTGACACTGGTCGGGGAGATATTGGATGAGGAAAGCGCTGAAAGAGTAAGCGGGCGTCTCGAAGAACTGCGTGCTGCCCTCGAAGCAACGCCCAAGAGTGTACGCTGGAAACTGCGCAATCAGATTGGCCGCCGTATGTTGTGGTACGATGAGCCCGAAGAAGTGAAGCGCTGACGGACAGGAAAATATGGCTTTCAAACTATTTTTCACCACCGACGTGCATGGATCAGACCGGTGTTTCAGAAAATTCGTCAATGCGGCTAAATTCTACAGCGCGCAGGTGATCGTGTTGGGCGGGGACATCACAGGTAAGGCAGTCGTACCGGTGGTACGCGGGGCCAGAGATACCTATCGCGTGGCTTACACCGGGCGCGAGCGCCAGGTTCCAGCCAGTGAATTGGGTACCGTACTCAACGAAATCCACTTCAATGGTTTCTACCCTTTCGTGACCACGCCTGAAGAGCTGGCCGACATTGAAGCCGACCCGCAGGGCTCGGCGCGCCTGTTCCAGCGAGCGATCCGCGAATCGCTGGAGGGTTGGATGTCGCTGGCGGAGGAGCGGCTCAAACCGTTGGGGGTCAAGGTCTACATTTCTCCTGGAAATGATGATGATTTCGTGGTGGATGAGGTGTTGAACAGCTCTCGCTTCGTGATCAACCCGGAAGAGAAGGTCGTTGAGATTGAAGATGGGGTGAGCATGTTGACTTTCGGCTACTCCAATCCCACGCCGTGGAACAGCCCACGCGAGCTGAGCGAGGAGGAGCTGGGCAGGCGCATCAATGCGCTGGCCGAGAAGATGCCCGCCAGCGGTGTGACTATCTACAACATCCACGTGCCACCGCTGGATACACCCATCGACCAGGCTCCCTTGCTGGACGATACGCTAAAACCGGTAGTAGAGGGCGGACAGGTCCGCATGGTGGGGGTGGGCAGTCAGTCGGTGCGCGATCTAATCATGAAATACCAGCCCACCGTTGGGCTACACGGCCACGTACATGAAGCTTCGGGAGCCATCCGCCTGGGGAAGACCATCTGCATCAACCCAGGAAGTGAGTATAACGACGGCGTCTTACGCGGCGCGTTATTGAGCATCGACGTCAGGAAGCAGAAAGTCTCATACCAGCTTACCATGGGATAGGAGCGCAAGGTGCAAGAGCGCGAGGCCGCCATCGCTCTGGCGCTGCGCGCTGGTGCGATACTGCGCGCCGGGCGCAGCGGCAATACGCTGGATTACGAGTTGAAGGGTGTCATTGACCCGGTGACGCAAGTGGACCGGCGCTCGCAAGCATTGATCGTAGAAGGCCTGCATATGTCCTTCCCGGGTGATTCCATTCTGGCCGAAGAGGGAGAACACTGGGATGCTTCCACCCCATCCAAGGCGCGCTGGATCATCGATCCGCTGGATGGAACCACTAATTACATCAAAGGTTACCCTCTGGCAGCTGTCTCAATCGGGCTGGAAAAGGACGGCGAGCTGGTTTTAGGTGTGGTGTTCAACCCTTTTGCCAATGAGCTGTTTGTGGGCGAACATGGTCAAGGTGCCACACTCAACGGCCACCCCATCCACGTTTCGAGTGTCGCAAAGCTGGGCCAGGCGCTGCTGGCTTCAGGCTTTCCGTACGATGCCTGGACAGCTACTGACGACAACACGCGCGCCTGGCAGCGAATGGTGAAGCGCTGCCTGGCGTTGCGCTGCGATGGGTCGGCTGCGCTGGATCTGTGCCATGTGGCTTGCGGGCGCCTGGATGGTTACTGGGAGCGCGGCCTGGCGCCCTGGGATACGGCGGCCGGGGTCGTTATCGTGAGAGAAGCCGGTGGCCTGGCGGTAGATTATGCTGGTGGAAACGGCATCCTCGTACTAGGCGAGGTGGTGGCAGGCAATGCCGCCCTGGTGAGGGAGATAAGGAAAATAATCGATCCGCGTTAGGGGCACGCCGCGACGAAATTGTTCCAACCAAATCCCAGAAACTGATCCACGATGATACACTCTGACAAAACCACCTCCTCCGGTTTACGGATTTTGTATCGCCATGATTTTTCTAATTTCTACCTCCTGCCAGAAGGCATTAGGAGATCTAATGACTTGTTTTGATATTGCCATTCTCGCGTACGGATATTCACGTGGGTTGAGGATCGCCATGCCCGCTATTCGTAACATCGCGTGGATCTTTTCGGCGGCAGGGAGTATTTCACTTCTGAGGAGGTAGCCATTATTTTCTTGTGTTTCGGTATACTTTTCCCCCTGTCGAGTCAAATGATAATGAGAGAGCGTTGAAAAACAACCCTATAATCGCCATTTTCGCAGAAATGTGATTCAATGGGCAAATTCCCACAAATGGAGGGGCTTGTGGAAACCCAACATTTCAGCGAAACCGGGAGCCAATCCTTCTTTGGCGAATATCTGTATGATCAGGTCATCCCAGTCAACCATTTCCTGCGCCAGCTCAAGCAACGGATCGACTGGCAAAGGTTCACCCGCCGGCTGATCAAGCTCTACAAGGGAGAAGGGCTGGCCGGTCGTCCGCCCTTTGACCCGGCGCAGCTCTTGCGT
>Ga0207433_10006373_pt1 | contig 20441 bp, 23 predicted proteins | sample YelNatPaOPGAMG01_FD_187559 | JGI IMG/M metagenome (GOLD analysis project Ga0207433, IMG submission 187559) | Hot spring thermophilic microbial communities from Obsidian Pool, Yellowstone National Park, USA - OP-RAMG-01 (SPAdes) (version 3) | ecosystem: Environmental > Aquatic > Thermal springs... | reverse complement strand
CGAAAGCTATGTTCACGTCCTCGTATACAGTTATCTCGCTCCCATCGAACGTCGCGTTGAACGAGGGGAATTCTTTAAGCGCCGTGGCTACACATTTCGCAATCATAACCGTCAAGGAGGGGGCTTCCTTACCTTCAGCTTTAATTTCCTCCCTTTTCTTCAACAGCTCCTCCATCATTACCTCCATGTTAAGGGTAACATGGACAGCTTGACTGTAACTCCTGTAGAGGTTATTGGCTATAGTTTTTCTGAGTCCAACGAACCTCTTCTTTTCCTTTACCTTAGGGAGGAACGTTTCAGCTATGTACTTCTCCAAACTTTCCCTGTCGAACTTGCCATACTTATTCTTCACTTCTTCCTCCGAAACATCATATTGTTCTAGCAAAAATCTTAGCTCAGATTCTTCTCCTGACATTCGCAAAATCACTCCCCTTCGATTATCGCAACGGTTTCTCCCACCGAAGCCTCTTCGCCCGCTTTTTTCAAGATCTTCTTCAAGATCCCACCTTCGGGAGCCTTTATCTCTCCGCTTATCTTTTCTGTCTCGATAAGCGCTATTGTCTCGTCCTTTTCCACCTTATCCCCCTCCTTCTTCAACCATTCAGTTATAGTGCCGCTCTTCATGGTAAGACCCAACTTTGGCATTAAAACGTTTACTTCAACCAAGCAAACCACCTCTCATTTAAGACGCATAACGAACATAAAAAAATCATTTAAATACTTCGTCCCCGCTCTTCCAATTTAGGGCGGGGTGGGCATCGAACCTAACGACCCCTACCTTCGCTTTACCGCCAACGGCCTCGGAAACCATTGCAACGCCCCTTATACCAAAACCACCGCAAAGCTCTATCGCAGAAATTCCTCTTTCTACTAGACCCCTTGCGAGCTCTGCAGCTTCATCGTAGCTACCTACGCCGTAGACCTCCAATTCAACGGAGGGAGTGGAGACCACCGTTCTGTCTTTTTTGCTGTTGGCCCCTGGAGCTATAAATATGAAAGCTGCCTTGAGCTTTCCCTCCAAAATAATCAATCCTCCACGGTCTTCCTAACGGCCTTTTCTATGTCATTTTCGCTAGGTATCCACTCAGGCTCTAGAGCAGGGCTGAATGGTACAGGCGTGTCCGGGGGAGTCACAAGCTTTACTGGTGCCTTAAGGTCTCTGAAGGCCATACTCGCTGCTATTGCTGCTATATCTGTTGCGAAACCGCACCTCGGATAGCCCTCATCAACTACCACAAGCCTCCCCGTCTTCTTTATCGAACCCAGTATCGTATCCAGGTCAAGTGGTTTGAGAGACCTAGGGTCTACTACCTCGATATCTACCCCCTCCTTTGCAAGCTTCTCCGCAACCCTCAGCGATTTATGCACCATAGCCGCCGTAGCGACAATTGTAACGTCTTTCCCCTTCCTTTTTACATCTGCCACCCCCAGCGGTACCTCGTATTCATCCTTTGGGACTGGACCCTTTATTCCATATAGCCCTTTGTGCTCTATGAATATAACCGGGTCATCGTCCTTTATACTCGATATGAGAAGGCCCTTGGCATCATACGGTGTTGACGGCATAACGACCTTCAAGCCCGGAACATGGACGAAGATCGAGTGGAGGGATTGACTGTGCTGTGCCGCAGCACTGAACCCCGCTCCCGCCACTGTCCTCAGAACCAAAGGTATCTTTGCCCTTCCCCCGAACATGTACCTCATCTTCGCTGCCTGGTTATATATTTGGTCGAACGCGACTCCTAAGAAATCGATGAACATCAGCTCAACCACAGGCCTATAGCCTACTGCTGCTGCTCCGATTCCCGCACCTATGAAGCCGCTTTCGGCTATGGGGGTATCCCTCACCCTCTCGGGGCCGTATTTTTCTATGAGGCCCTTGGTTACCCCGAACACGCCTCCGTAAACTCCCACATCTTCACCCATCACGATTACCTTTTCGTCCTTCGCCATCATTTGGTCGAGGGCTTCATTAAGCGCCTCTGCGAACGTAATCATTCTCTCGCCCATCGTGGTTCACCTCCTAAAAGTTCCACTCCCATACCAACACCCCCTTCGTTGGGGTGGAGAATACATCATCGTAGAGTTCCTTGGGGTCCGGGTAGGGACTTTCCTCCGCGAACTTGACGGCTTCTTTGACCTCGGCATCAACTTTAGCCTCAATATTCTTCAAATCGCTCTCTTTAGCTATGCCCATATCTAGCAACCTCTTCTTGAAAATCTCGATGGGATCCTTGTTCTTCCTCCACCATTCAACTTCCTCCTTTTTCCTGTACACCTGTGGGTCTCCCTCGAAGTGCCCCATATACCTATAGGTCTTGGCCTCTATCAACGTGGGGCCCTCACCTCTTCTCGCCCTCTCCACCGCTTCCTTTACTACCTCATATACAGCGAGGACGTCCTGTCCATCGACCTCAACCCCAGGAACACCGTAGGCCGAACCTCTTTCGGCAACGCTCCTTATAGCCTGCTGCTTTGAATACGGAAGTGAGATCTGATATTGATTGTTTTCACAAAGAAATATCACCGGTAGCTTCCATACAGAGGCTAAATTGAGCCCCTCGTGGAAGTTCTGTTGGTTAGATGCACCATCACCGAAGAAAGCGATCGAGACTCTATCCGATTTGGAGAGCTTAAATGCGAGGGCAGCTCCGACTGCATGCGGTATTCCCCCGCCCACAATTCCATTCGCGCCAAGCTCCCCCTTCCTCAGGTCCGCTATATGCATAGACCCGCCTTTTCCCTTGCATGTGCCCGTCCTCTTTCCATATAGCTCGGCCCAAAGCTCTTTGAGGTCTCCTCCTTTAGCTATAAAATGGCCGTGGCCTCTGTGCGTACTTGTTATTACGTCCTCGTCTCTCAGGTTTGCCATTGCCCCAACAGCAACTGCCTCTTCCCCTATATATAGATGGACGAACCCAGGAATTTTTCCCTGGGCGAAATGCTTGGATGCCTCCTCCTCACTTTTCCTTATCCTCACCATCGTCTCATACATCCAAAGGAGCTTCTCCTTTGGGATCTCCTCCTTTGACAATTTCCCACCCTCTTTTATAATGTTATATAATTTCCAATATAAATTTTTTTTATAAAAAATATTTTAATATTTTTATTTATTTATAACCAAAGGAAGAAATACAATAATGATTACAACTGAAGGCCTTATCTTTTAGTGCGGAGAAAGAGGTCACTTAATCTTGAGAATAAACACGGCATTTGCAGCATGCAAGATCGCGGCAAATATGAGATGTCCAAATCCACCGGGGATCGTACTCCTCAAAAGACCACCTATAAATGGAGAAAGCATCGCCCCCAGGGTCGCATAGAAATTTATAGCTGCTAGATATTTTCCCCTCTCGGCGTTCATTGTCTTCTTCATGAACAGGGAATTGTAGCTCGGTGCCCACGAGGCTACATTGATGCCTAGAAGGGCAAAAGCTAAAGAAAGGGCCTGAAAGCCCCCCGTTCCAGAAAGGCCGAAAACTAGCATAATGGCAGATAAAGAAGTAGTTACTTCTGAAAAGGAAAGCAGCAATTTTGGATTTATCTTGTCGGCAATTATACCCAAAGGAAATTGCAGAACAAGCCAAGACGCATTTTGGACGGAGTACAATAGTGCGGAGCTGCCGATCGAGATGCCCTCTGAGGCCGTGAGAGCGAATATCAAAGGCACCCATATATAATATGCGAACCTATCCAAAATAGCAAAGGCCGCAAACCCCCTCAGCTCTTTTGGAATAGAAACTATTCCGGGTCCCACGCTTGAAGTTTTCCCTCTGCTCGTCCTTATGGAAAGGGGAAGTAAGGCTGAGAGAGCGAACATAGTCGAGGAGAATAAAAAAACACCAGAAAAGCCCCAAATACCTTTGATGAAATCCCCCACTATTGGTCCTACTACCATAGCAGAGGCCGTCCCCATCATCGCTATGCCGACTACTGATCCGGTCCTCAACCCTCCGACTTCTATAGCTAGCAAATTCCTAGCGACAGCCCCCCCTAGGAATGCCGCATTAAGCGAAAGGACGGAAAGGAAAAAGAGCGCGGGAGAAACGCTTGAGATAGCGAGTAGAGGGGATAAGGAGCCGGCGATTGAAGTCACGAAAACCGCTCTCTCTCTTCCAACAGAATCAGAAATTCTTCCTATGAAAAGTATGAATAATGCGACGCCCAAGTAGGAGAGGGACTCGAGCTCTGATTGAAGCGAATACCTTATACCGTTACTTTCTGCATAATACCTTAGCTGGTAGCTATAAGAGGAATAAGCCAGCCCGAACAGCATATAAACTGTGAAAAGGATGAGCGAAAGCTTTTTAGACAGCAGCAGCGAGCTCTTATCTTTAGTGCTCAAAACGATCACTTTCGGTGAGACCTACTTTGGAAATTCGTTTCTCCGGCAAAAGGATAAAGGTCTTCGCTGGGAGCATTAGATCGCCAGACGGCTCAGAGTCATACAGAGAAATCGTAAGGCACCCGGGAGCAGTCGTCATCCTTCCGGTAAAGGAGGGAAAGATCCTTCTCATAAGGCAATATAGGCACGCTATCGGCAAATGGATTCTGGAGCTCCCCGCGGGAACTCTCGAGGAAAAGGAGGATCCTGAAAAGGCGGCGCAACGCGAATTGAAAGAGGAGACCGGGTATGAGGCGGAAAGGCTGACGAGGGTCATGAGCTTCTATTCATCTCCCGGTATATCCGATGAGATCCTGCATGTATTTTTAGCGGAGGACCTCCGCGAAGGTAAGCCGAGCAGAGAGCAGGGCGAGTTAATAGAGAACCTATGGATACCACTAGAAGAGGTGCTTGAGATGGTAAGAAGAAACGAGATAGAGGATGCGAAGACCATAGCAACGGTCCTCTATTATTCCTCGTTCCTGTTATGATGACCTCGGTGTTCCTCTTCAGCTTCCACGGCTTCTGTTGCCTCTTTCAGCTTACCGCTGACTACGGCCTCTATGGCCTGCTCAAGCGGAGGCATCTCTCCTTCCTTGCTCGGGTAGAAATATACCTTGACACCCTCTTCGGCTAATTGCTCGAACGCTCTTTCTCCCATACCCAAAGCAACGAGGCATTCAGGTTTCCTTGACAGGATCAACCCAAGGACTCCGCCACCCCTACCATGCTCGTGCTCCTTATATGAATTCTCCACAACCTCAACGGAGATAACTTTGCCTTCCTCTACTTCCGCGAAGGCGAAGTAGGGGGCCCTGCCGAAGTGAGGAAATAGAAGCAGCTCTTTCCCCCTTTTTGCAACCGGCGCAGCTACTTTCATGGTCACACCTCTGGTCTTGTTATTTCTACTCCCCTTATTAAAGAGAAGGGTGCCCTCGTTGGGATCTCTACCTCCCACCACCAGACGTTGTTCCTCTCTCTAGTCATTTGTTCGATGCTCGATAAGAGCCTAGGGAAAGAAGACGCGACCCTTACTCTTCCCACATTTCCGATAATTTCCCCGTTCCTCACAAGCAACGCCGCGTCCCGGGAAACGGTTGAAAATTGCCCTTCCACATAGTTCTGCAATCTAGTGTACCAGTTATTCATCACCATGATCCCATTCTTCAGCTCTTCAGCCAGCTCCTCCTCCTTAAGATCCCCTTGGCTGATTTCAAGGTTCCATGCTCTAGGCATCATCCACCCGGCGTTACCGGTGCTTTTGGACCCGAACTTCGATGCGGTCGCCGTGTTGTGCAGTAAGGTGATGAGTTTGCCCCGTTCGATGACAGCCTTGTCCCACGTCTCGACCCCCTCATCATCAAATGAAGCAGATCCCGGCAGAGACGGATCCCTCGGCCTGTCATAGAAGGAAAACGCTTCAGATGCTACTTCGTCTCCAGGCTTGTATTTTGCCAGAAACGAATATCCTATCATCGAGGCCAGCGCGGAAGACATCATAGCCAAAACGTTAGCTAGATTCCCCATTACCATAGGGGAGAGGACAACATCGTACTTCCCTGGAGAGAAATCGGCAATCTTCTTAGAGAGATCCGCGATTTCCCCGGCCTTCCTTCCAACCTCTTTCAGGGCGCCTTCATCTATATTGCTTGACCCGAAGCTCCAATGACCGCTGCTACTATCTTTGAAAGCCCTCAAATGTAGCCCTAAGGAACTCCTATCCTCGGTACCCTCGAATCCAGTCGTGGTTGCTAGGGCTCTGTTGGTGACCTCGAGAGTTAGAGTTCCCGAAACTCTTTCCCCTCCCGCGCTCATGGCTTCGCTGATGGGCTCCTCTAATAGCCTTACAGGGTTCTGCAAATATTCCGCGATTCTTCGATCAGCGCAGCTCTGGTGCATGCTAGGAACATCCGGCGAGGGCAAAGGCGAATACAGATCAGAAGGCTCGATTTTTTTGGCGATTCTCTCCAATCTGCCAGCCTCTTCCGCTATCTTTCTCGGGTCAGATGTTGCCAACTCAATAATGAACAGCCTTCCCTCTATGCCCAAGCGCAAATATGAATCTACCGTGCTCCACCTTTGTATGACAGCTGGCTCCCCATCCCACACTTTCACGAGGCTCCTTTCTCTCTCTATCACTGCGACGGCTGCATCGCTCCACGATCTCTTGATCGAATTTAGAATTTGAGAAGCTATTTCTAGAGCAAGCATATCAATCACCTAGGCTCTTAATTCCTATTCCAATTAGCCTCACGTTTGGGCCGCCGAACCAGACTGGGACCCCTTGGTGAGGCTCCCCCTTTCCGCACGTTCCCGGAAAGAACTTCAAGTTCTTATCCTTTGCAAAAAGTTTGCCGTAGAACTCTCCCGTCGTTACTTCCATGACCGGATTTCTCACCGGATCCCCTATCTCCCCGTTCTTAATTATGTAGGACTCTAAACCAACGTACCTCTGGTTCCACCTTATGTCGTCTATGTTCCACTCCATATAGCTCCTCATATAAATACCGAAAGAGATGTCCTCTATGAGCTCTTCAAAGCTCTTGTCACCTGGCTCTAGGTAAGTGTTGCTCATCCTAACCAAAGGCTCTGCAGCATAACTCATAGCCCTTGCTGAGCCGTTGCTCTTCCTCGCCAACATGAATGCTGTTTCTCGGTTCAAAAGGGGCTCATTTATATATCCTTCCTTGTATAGGTACCTTGGTTTAGCTGGGACGCCTTCATCGTCGAACAAATAAAACCCTGAACTGCCTGGTATGGTTGGGTCTTCGATCACCGTTACCAAGGGACTACCTATCTTTGTGCCGAAACTCTCTGGCTTTACGAACGACTCACCCGCTTGCGCAGCCTCCCTTCCGAGTATCCTGTCCGCCTCCATTGGGTGCCCTGAGGACTCATGCATAGCCAGTCCAACTATCTCTTGCCCTAGCACGACATCGAGTTTTTCCTTAGGAGGGGAGACTCCGAATAACATTACGGTCTCCAGCCTCTTAGCTTCTTCAGAAACCTCGCTTTCTATTTTCCACTCCTCTAGCAGCTCGGCTCCACCGCTTCCACTATATTCCCTCCATCTTTGCATAGTTTTTCCACCATCTTCTAAGACGAAGTTGAGCGATGCATATAACCTCGGCACCTTCGAGGATATATGAGCGCCATCGCTTGTCAGTATGAGCTTTTCCTGTATGTGTGTAGAAAAAGAGATTGAGAAAACAGAGAGCTTCGTTCTCTTTACTGAATCCCTAACTTCGCTTTCAACTCTCTTGCCCTCTTCTGTCAAAAATTCGAAGCTCAGATCTTCTAACCTTTTTTTCTGATAAGCTTCATATGAAGCCCTCGCAAGCCTCTCATCGCTCAGCCCGATCTTCCTTTTCTTCAGACGTGAAGCCGATCTAGCCGCTGAAACAGCCGAGGCCAAAGCCTTATCAAGCGAATCTCCATCCATTTTATTTGTTGAAGCGAATCCCATTCCGCCTTCTACCAGCGCCCTTATTCCGACTCCTCCGCCCCCAAACGTAGAAAAGCCCAACACTTTGCCATTTCTCATCGTTATAGAACTACCTTCATCAGTCTGTAAGCGCACTTCAACATAGCTTGCCCCGTTTTTCAATCCCCTGTCGATTAATTTTAAGAAGACGTCCTCGTACACAAAAGGATCGCCCATCACCATTACCCCCGTCAATCGTAAGACAACGCCTAATATTACGCTTTTCCCTCCTGCCTAAAGAAACATCTCGTAGTTTTTTAATCGAAATTGTAGATAGTCTGATCCTGGCAGGGCTATCACAGACGCATTTGTAGAAACATACAGGAAAATCCTCACATTTTCACTTAAAATGAAACGTCGGATCACCTTATAACATTCATTCTAATCATTAAAAAACTCATGAAATCATGTGCCCCTGGCATTAAGGTATGGGGTAGGGGTACATAAACAGTCCTAAGGAGATATGAAGGTGAACCTAGAAGGTTAAATATATATTTAAATACAGAGATTTCCAGACTCGCGCATGATGATGAATGAAGGACCGATTTAAGAATAAAGAAAAACACAGTTTTGGGCGAAAAGTTTAGCATAGGATGTACCTAGAGGTGGCTCGCTTGAATACATCGAGCTCTCCTGATATACAAGAGATCGCTCAGATATACGGCATCCTTTACTATCAGTTTGGTAGGGAAGCGGCCGAGGAAGTTCTGAGAAGATCTTTAGAACTCAGGGTAACAAGATACTCCAGCGGCATAATCAGAGAAGTCCATATGTCCAATATCCCTATCCTTTATCATAATCCTAAGACTGGCTTGTTCACATTGAGTCAGAGAGGGGCAATTCTTCTATTCCCCCTCGTCCCTGAGGACAGAAAGAGGATCTACATTAAAAGGGACATTTTTGAGAAATATACCAAAAAAGTCCTTCTCGCCCCAGCAGTAGCAAGGGTAACTGAAGATATAAGAGCCGGCGACGAAGTATTTATTGTAGACGAGAGCGGGGACCTCTTAGCCGTGGGAAAGGCGCTCGCCAGCGCCGTTGAGATCAAGGTCATGAAGAGAGGTAAAGTAGCTCTCGTGAGGAGGGAGCACAGATGAGCTTTAAGAGAGTTAGCATATACCTTTCAAGTAGTAAGGCGTTAAAGCAGGGCTATAGGGTGATCTCAGGTTTCAAGGGATTCGGAGCCGTTGGTATAATTACCGTTCTTCATATCGTTAGCAGTCTGAGGATGGAAAAGGTAGGCATAGTTGTGACTAAGTACCAACCCGAATATGTCTACAGAGAAGAGGAGGGTTTGGTTTATCCTTACGAAATATATGTAAGTCATGAGCACAAACTCGTTGCCCTCGTTACTAGGGAACTTCCGGACGAGAAGGTCAGGAACGAATATGTTTATGAGCTTACCAAACTAATTGCCAAAAGAGGCCTTTACCCACTATACCTTATTGGTGGCCTCGACCACAGGTTCAAGGAGAGACCGGAAGAGAGACTTAGATGGCTTAAGAATTCATTGTACAACGGAGCATTTCCTGAAGCCCCAATGTTGGACAAGGGTCTCCTTGTAATAGGTCCCTTAGCTCTTCAACTCATGTATTCTGAGCTATTTGGGATCCCCACTATGGCTATTCTCCCATATGCCTCAGCTGAGACCCCTGACCCAGCAGCTGCGGCTGTCGCGGTAGAAGAACTGAATAGAATCCTCGGATTGAGCATACCCACTGATAAATTAATAGAGGAGGGTATAAAGATACAGGAGGAGTTGCGTAGGTTAGAGGAGCTATCTTCGGGAAAGACGGAGGGAAGAGAGCCATATATGTGACCTCACCATATCTTCACCATTTTTCATCCCTTCGTTTAGACTGGAGATCCTCTCCACAATAGAAGAAATCTTCTCCTATCTTTAAAAAACTAAAAGTTTATCAGGGAAAGGTCGTTCAAACGTCTTTAATCTTCTGACCTCCTCTCCGCCCTAAAGGGCGGTTCATAGGTCCCCCTCATCTGTTCGGTATTACATCTGTCATCTGAGGGGCAGTCGGGGTGGTCAGAGATCCCCCCATCTTAACTTGTTTGAGAGGTTGCCGATCCCGCATCCAAGAGCTTAGGGGCAACCGTAATTCGAATCTTACTCATCATCAAAAGCAATTAGAGCAAGAAAACCTATAAGCTTTTGCTCCATCCCCGCCTAAAAGGCGAGGCTTTCAGATGTATTTTTCATTTTGGCCTAGTCTTGATGCTTCTCGTAGAGCTATCTCCAGCCTCATTCTGCTTTCCATATCAACCAGGAAATATTTGGTGTCGTCAATCAACTTCCTACCTACATCTACCTTATGCCTAAGACCTGGGAGAAGAGCGTCAGGATAATCCAAAGGCGAGAGCATAGAGAATATCTCTTCCATCTTTTCAAGAAGCATCCAAGCGTTCCCGATCCTGCCTTTTTTCACTTCCTCCAGGGCAACTCTCCTAAGTTCGCCAATTAAATCCGCTAATCCTAATACATAGGGGACTATAGGCACTCCGAGCTCCTCATAACTAGGCACGCCTTCCCCAATTAATACTTTATAGAGCGATTCAGCCTCAACGTGCTCAGCGAGCGCGTTCCAACATGGTGTCGAATTGAAGAGCTCCGGGTAATCTTTGAGGGAAAAAGACAAGCTCTCAACGATCGACCTCATTTTTTTCAGTTCATCTTCCGCACCTTTTAAGTCGCTGCTGAGCATTTTTGATATAGCATTACCGGAAAGCCTTATTATTTCCCTCCCTCTTGCAAGCATCTCTTCCCTTGCGGCATCTCTCTCATCCAGATATTTCTTTATAGCCTGGTATACTTTTTCCAAATCATGCACTACTACTCAAGCCTCCACGACTCCAAATACCTCTGTTGCTCCTCCGTCAGCTTATCTATTTCAACTCCCATAGATTCTAGCTTCATTGTAGCTATTTCTAAGTCAACCTCCTTTGGAACATTTAATACTCTCCTTTCTAATCCGGTCGACTCCGCAATTATCTTAGCAGCTAGTGCCTGGTTGGCGAAGCTCATGTCCATTACCTCGCTAGGATGACCCTCCGCAGCCACAAGGTTCAATAGCCTCCCCTCTCCGACCAAGTACAGCCTCCTACCATCCTTCAGCTTGTACTCCCTCAGGTTCTTTCTTATCTCTCTCCATCCTTCAGCGTTCTCCTCCAGATCCTTCACGCTTACCTCTACATTGAAATGCCCGCTGTTACCTAGAACAGAACCATCCTTCATCTTCTTCATATGCTCCCACCGTATCACATCCTTGTTTCCCGAAGCAGTTACAAATACATCTCCTATTTCCGCAGCCTTCGCCATAGGCATCACCTCATATCCATCCATAACAGCTTCGAGAGCCCTAACGGGGTTAACTTCCGTGATGATAACCCTAGCTCCCATGCCCTTGGCCCTCGATGCAATCCCTTTGCCTACCCATCCATACCCAGCGACTACGACCGTTTTTCCAGCGATGAGCATATTGGTAGCCCTAAGCAAGCCATCTATAGTACTCTGACCAGTTCCGTACCTGTTATCAAACATATGCTTAGTCAATGCATCATTCACGGCGAACACAGGATAAATTAAGCTCCCCTCCTTCTCAAGAGCTTTCAACCTAATCACACCGGTAGTTGTTTCCTCCGTCCCCCCTTTGACATGTTCTGCCCTCTCCCTATCTTTTTCGTGCAAGTAAGCATGGACGTCGCCCCCATCGTCTATAACTATATCAGGCGTCTTTTCCACAATAGTTCTTATTGCCCATAAGTACTCATCAGCACTTTCTCCTCTCTTCGCAAATACATTAGCCCCCTCGTCTACCAGAGCAGCTGCGACCTCGTCTTGTGTTGAAAGAGGATTGCTCGCAGCCAGGAAAACCTCCGCCCCCCAAGCTATCAGTGTTTTAACCAGGACCGCCGTTTCCTTCGTCACATGGAGGCAGGCGGCAACCCTCATACCGCGGAGCGGCTGATTCCCCAAATATTTCTTCCTTAGCTTCATTAAAACGGGCATATTCCTTTCGGCCCACTCTATCTGTAGTTTCCCTTCTTCCTTTTTTCCCAAATCAGCTACCCAAAAATCTACCATTTAACCGCACCACCATCTTATTTTTCCTTTAAATGATAATAAATTGTGAGGAGGAAACCCTTATGCATGTTCGAGTCTCGATGGCAATGACCGCGGACGGGAAGACGGCCGATGAAGACGGGGAGTGGTTTCCGCTTTGCCCATACGAAAGACAGAGAATTTATTCACACATGTCATGGTCTGATGCTATAATTGTGGGCGCCGAGACCGTTATGAACACCGACATATCTTTCATGCCCCCAGGATCTTTTGGAAGGCCCATTAGGGCGGTTATAGATCCGAGCTTACGCACGGATCCTAGTAAAAAGATATATACTTCGAGAAAGGGCTCAGTCATCGTTTTCACTTCTGAGAAGTCATATTCGGAAAAAGCTGACAGGGTTGAATCCTTAAAAAAAGTAGGAGCGGAGGTCGTTCCCTTAAAAGAGAGCGAAGAAGGTGGAAGGATAGCTGTGGAGGAAATATTGGCTTTCCTAAAGAAAAACGGGGCGGAAAAGATCTTGGTCCTCGGAGGTGGGAGAACCAATTACTATTTCTTCAGAAATAACCTGGTTGACGAGTACTATATAACAATTTCCCCGATATTACTCGGGGAGAGCAAATACACCCCAATTTCGGGTGGGAGCTTTCCATTCCCCGGTATAAAGCTTAAACTAATCGAATGGAAAATCTGTGAATGTGGCGAAGAAGTAGTTCTTAAATATGCCCCTCTCAGACGACCCTAACTCTATTGAACTTTTTGTTCGCCCAGGAATAGCTCCTGATCCTCTTCGATTTTCCGAAGCCACAGGCAGCGCAATATCCCTTGGCGACGTTATAGCTATTTCTACCGCATCTTCTGCATCTTATGTGTGTATAGCTTCTTGAGTGCTTCCCCATAGAAGTTGTTCCCTTAACCATCGTTCATTAACCTCTCAGAAGCTCGATGCGGGAGATACTATTATCACATTATCTCCCCTTATTATCACCGTTCCTAGCTTCCTCGGCTGACCATCTGGATATAGCTCCTCCGCTTCCTCAAGCACTATGTTAAGATGGTGGTCGTAGCTTTTCAGTTTCCCCCTAACTTCCTTATTGCCCTTTAGCTTTACTAGCACTACCTGCCCTACAGAGCTTGAAAGTATCTTATGTGCAGTGTCGCTCATTACGCTCACCAATATTTCTTTGAAGTAGCTCAAGGATTTTAATCGCACTTCACGAATTAATAAACATTTATAGCAACTTATTATAAAGGAGGAGAACTTCTGTGAAAAGGCATCATCTTTCGAAGAAAGACAAAGAACAGGTAGCTCAGACTCTCAAGGAAAAATTGGGGATAACTAGCATACCTGAGATAGTTGAGCTTATGGAAGACGAAGAGAAAAGATGCTACCTTTTCGAAGGAACACCCTCTATATGTGAGGTCGGGGGAAACATAATACCATTGCTTAAGTGGCTCATAAAGCACAGATGGGAAGAGCTGGGGATATCGAGAATCATCGTCAACAAGGGTGCAGTTAAGCCGATCTCGGGAGGGGCCGACTTAATGGCTCCCGGCATAGTGAGAATAGAGGGAACATTTCCCGCGGGCACAGTCATAGTTGTTGCTGAAGAAGAGAGAGGGATTCCCATAGCAGTCATGCGAGCCATCTTCTCCTCCGATGAGATAAAAGGAATGAAAAGGGGTAAAGTCGCAGAGAACCTGCATTGGGTTGGGGATAAGCTCTGGAAAGAATTATAACAAAAGGAGGGAATCCGTGTTAGAAGGAGTGTACAGCCTAGCTCCACTGAGCCACTTCAGAGTGTGCCTTCTCTTCTCTATAGCGGACGCTAGCTGAGCGATCGCCGACGGCTCCCCGTGGTTTAGCACTATATTTCTCGGTTTCGGATCTATGTTTTCAAGGAAATGCAATAGCTCATTCTTATCGCTGTGACCGCTGAAGCCTTCGACGGAATGAATTTCCATATTTATCTTTACGGGGACAAGCTTACCGTCGCTGTTCATGAGCGTTAACTCTCTTTGGCCGTCTTTTATCTTCCTGCCTAGCGTCCCCTCCACTTGGAAGCTCACGAAAACCAACGAGTTCCTCTGATCTTCTGCCAATAGTTTCAAATATTCTACACTTGGCCCCCCGTTCAACATCCCGCTAGTTGCAAGTATGACCGAAGGCCCACCATCGGCTATCTCGCTCCTCTTGTTTCTATCTGAAACAACCACAAAGTTCTCATTGTAGAACGGATTTTCCCCTGAATGTATCGCCTTTTCGACTGAAGAGGACATGAGCTCGGGATAATGAGTATGTATCGCTGTTACTTCGGTAACCATCCCTTCTATGTATACCGGCATTGGAGGCAGGCTCCCTGTCTTCAGTGCCTCAGAAATTATGAGCATTATCTCCTGTCCCCTCCCTACGGACATTATTGGTATAAGCGTTTTTCCTCCTCTTTCTGCAGTCTTTTTTATAATAGAAAGCAGGTTTGCCTCAGCCTCCGACCTAGATGGGAGCTTCGTTTCGCCATACGTGCTCTCCATTATCAAAGTTTCTACCCTAGGGAATTTGTCTACGGCCTTGTTAAGGAGCCTCGTGTAAGCATATTTGAAGTCGCCCGTGTAAACTATGTTATGCATTCCATTCCCAATGTGCAGGTGCACCATGGCAGAACCTAGGATGTGCCCCGCATCGTATAGAGTTAGCCTGACATCGGGAGCTATATCTGTCACGTCGCCGTAATCTATCGTTATCGTATGAAGTATCATCTTCTTTATTTCCCTCTGCGTATAGGGAGGAATCCTCCCTTCCCTAGTCATTATATCTAAATAATCTAATTGAGTGAGGACCATTATGTCTCGTGTTGCCTTCGTCGCATAAACCGGGCCATTATACCCATATTTGAAAAGAAGCGGCAACATGCCAACGTGGTCTAAATGGGCGTGAGATATAACAACGGCGTCGAGCTCCTCGATCTTCAGCTGCTCCAAGTCAAACCTAGGCGCCATGTCCGGAAAGCTCGATGCCCCCGGCCCCGCTCCTGCATCAAGTAGGATCTTGCTCTCCTCCGTTTCGATGAGAATCGCGGACCTGCCGACTTCTTGGAATCCACCGAGAGCAGTTATCCTTACTCCTCTAGTCTTGAATAAAGCGTCTCTGTGTATCCTTTCCCCTATGTTCCTGAGAAATGATCTTCTGTAGCCGCTCTCTCCGATGAGCTGCGAGAGAATGCCGTCTAAGATTTTAGAAGATGTAGGCGGGGCCCTTATTATTACCGGTCTCCATCCCGTTCTTATTATTATGTCCCTTCTTATGTTACCCCCCTTTCCTATCACTAGACCAGGCTTTTCTGCTTTGATCACCACATCTCCAAGTATATCGTCGAACTCTACAGCCTTTATTTCAGCTTCCTTTGGTACGAGCTCGAGGATGATCTTTTTCGCTTCCTCTTTCGGCTTCCTTATTTCTGGGTCCGTCCTAATGACCACTCTCTTCCTTATGGTCCTCGCGATCTCTCTTATGATCCCCATCTGTTCGAGCAAAATGCCTGGATTCTTCACATATATGGCTATCTCAGGTCCTTCGAACTCAATCGACGTCATCATAGCTTCCTGTGGGACAAGAGATATTATCGAATTCCTCAATCTAGCTATTGAGCTGGCTTTCTTAGCGAAGTTTGAGTTCATAATATGACACGCTCATTATCTTCTTTTAATCAAACGAGCTGCTCAAGCCAGAAGTTTCTAGGCCGAGCAGCCGACGAATACTCTAAGCTATTGCTAAACAATACGGGTTTCGCTATATAATACAATTGCTATACAGAAGTAGCCTTTTATTTTTTTCCTTTGGTTTAGCTTGCAACCGAAAGCCTCGCCTTTCAAGGCGGGGAGGAAGTCAGACGAGCAATTCATATTAAAAAAGAGGCTTGGAAATTTCGAGGGTTATACTGCCTATTCTAAAAGAAAGATTGCTTGCTATCTTCCAATTAATCCATATCAAAAGCAATACAGTTAGTTTTTCTCGCTCAAGAGTATTATTTTTTCCGCTATAATCTCAGTAATATTTTAGGATCAGATTTATTTTGTAATGTCATGTTAATGTTTGATCGTAAATAGGTGGTAATTTTGGGAGTTGGAAGGATGCTTAAAAAGAGGGGCGTTTCCCCTATTGTGGCAACGCTTTTGCTGATACTTATAGCCATAGCAGCCGCAGCTGTGCTGTACGTATGGGTCAACAGCCTTTCCTCCTCTGCTACTCAGTACAACTCTGGGAATGTTGGGGTAGCTATTTCAATCGACGCAGCAGACCTTAGCACAAGCAGTGTTACGCTATATATAAGAAATGTGGGCTCATCCAATGTGAACGGGGTCTTGAGCGTTTATGTGTATGATCAGAATGGGACGTTGGTAGCGATCGGACAGACAGGCTCTGTATCTCTGACTACAGGGCAAGTTCAACAGGTAAGTGCCTCTCTCACACCATCGGGAAGCAATCAAATAGTTCCTGGAAAAGTTTATACGATAAAGGTCGTGGCCCCGAGCGGAGCCAGCGCAGTAACATCTACAACGGCCCACCAGTGAGCCTTTGAACTTTTTTGAAGGCTTGCTGCTTGCTTTTTACGAATGGCTTCTTTTAATTCTTTAAATCCTTAGTTCCAGTCACATATTTAATAACTTATTTATATAACTGAAAGCCTTGCGGTGAACGGCGAGGATAACGAGGAAGGCGAGAGAAGCTTTCTTGCCTCACAGGTATCTAAATGCAAGCATAAGCATAGCCCGCAGGGCAATGAGCTCTGCGGGATGGGAGAGCAGTGAGCCCCCCGAACCAGAAAATGAGGCTGGAGGCGAAAAGCACCAGCTAAACGCTGTAAGCCTTATCCTTTGGGGCGGGTAGCTCACTTGTGATGAAAACTCAGGCTTTTTTGGATGGATGATAGCATGTTTTATAGGTTTTCCTCGTTTTAATAAATCTCTATGATTAGTATACATGGTTGCACTCCAGCCGTAGCGGAACGCAGAAACCTCTTGTTTTTTTAAGGAAGGATGCCGATATATGATACCGTTTAAAAAGCTAGGCTTTCATCATATGCGTAATTAGTCTTGGCACGTAAGGTGGCTAAATTGAAGTCCGCTACTATCGCTATTACGGGAGCAAGCGGGATAGTCTATGGGTTGAGGACAATTGAGGTCTTCTCATTATATGAAATCGAGCTCAATATTGTATATACAAGGGGTGCGATTGCTGTCGCATCAAGCGAAGTTGGAATCGACCTACGAAAATTTTTAGAAGAAACAACTCGCGGAAAAGGGGAAAAGATCAAGGTTTATTTTGAGGACCAGATCGAAGCCCCAATAGCAAGCTCAAGTAACGTAGACGATGCCTTCGTGGTGGTCCCATGCAGCATGAAGACTCTTTCCCACATTGCTTACGGTATATCCGAGAACTTGGTCTCTAGGGCTGCGCTTAACGCCCTCAGAATGAGAAGGCCTGTGGTCTTAGTTCCCAGAGAGACTCCACTTGGTTACGCTGAAATCTATGCTATGCTGAGGGCTCACGAAGCGGGAGCTGTCATACTGCCAGCCATGCCAGCATTCTATACTAAGCCAAAAAGCGTTAACGACATGGTCGACTTTATAGTCGGGAAGATCCTTGACGTCCTGGGGATAGATAATTCTCTTTACCAAAGATGGAAAGGGGGATACCAGGATCGTAACATTTAACCTATGAGGTCAAGACTTCTCAGCGAAAACAATGTGCAATCACTTCGTTAAAATTCCCTTAAAGCTAATCACAACGATACCAATCAGGTCGAGATATATAAAGCTGAAAACACACAAACATAAAATCTTGTGGCTTTTCCTAGCAAATAATGGAAGCGCGTGCGTTGAGACCTAGACTTTGAAAAGAAAACGAGTTCCCTAATAGAAAGGGATCTCACTGAATGAATATGTCAATCGGGGAAAAACAAGGTAGTTCATATTATAGTTAAAAATCAGCTAATGAGACGAACAATTTTAATCTCAATGGAAAAATAATAAAATTGCCCCGCCGAGAGAGAGCTCCGCGTAGGCCCGAGATAAACGGGACAATGATGCGGAGTGTTGTCGGCGGGGCTAAAGCGTTCATGAATCTGAATAACTCATCCAAAATATATTTGATGATGATTTCGAATGCTTTTGTGCTTTTTGTTTGTTTTTTGCTTAAAGTTAAATCTATCATTTTAACCACAGAATCCATATATATAGAGCGAAATTAGGACAAAAACAAAAAACCTGAACGCATCAGAAACTCGTATTGAAAAACGCAATAAAAGCCGGTGTATCATTTGAGCACAACCACTGCCCTTAAGTTCGAAGAGGTCAAAAAAAGTTTTTCTGGAAGGGTAGCAGTCAACGGTATAACTTTGGAGGTAAGAGTTGGTGAGATAGTAGCTCTCCTCGGGCCAAATGGCTCAGGGAAGACCACGTCGCTTAGGATGGCTGTTGGACTGATGAAGCCGGATAGTGGAAGGGTAACAGTGTTTGGGGAGCCGGCTGGGAGCGAGAAAGCGAAGAGGTCGGTTGGTTACCTTCCTGAAGATGCTGGGCTATATGATAGGCTCACCGGTTGGGAGAACTTGCTTTTTTACGCCATGGTGCTCTTCGGTATAAATAAGAAGGCAAGAGAAACGGCTGAGTTAGGAGCTAAGCTATCAGGGCTAGGAAAAGATATTCACAGGCCCGCGGGAGTTATGAGCAAGGGGATGAAGAGGAGAGTAGCACTTGCAAGAACCCTCATGATTGGAGCCCCTTTGCTGTTGCTTGATGAACCTACTAGCGGGCTGGATGTTTTTTCTGCTGTGGAAGTTAGAAACACGGTGAAGGAATATTCGATTAGAACTGGTGCAGCTGTAGTTATCAGCAGCCATAATATGCTTGAAGTTGAGAGGCTCTGTGATAGGGTAGTGCTAATGCATCACGGAAAGATAGTAGAGCAAGGTAAACCTAGAGAGATAATTGAAAAATATGGGGCCGGTGACCTAGAAGAGGCATTCGTCGAAATAATTAAGAGGAGATGAGGTAGCACGGAAATATATGCAGTATTATGGAAAGAGCTGAAGGACTTATCGAGAGACAGGAGGACGTTAGCGGCAGTCGTCGTGCTTCCTCTTCTCTCACTTCCCATGCTCGGATTGGTAACGCTAGCTGTGTATAAGACACAACCCCTTTCGTTTGCTATCGTCGACGGTGATAACAGCAACCTCTCTAAAACAGTCTTGAGCACACTCTCCCAATATATATCCCTTGCTGCGCAGTCTAGCGGCCAGAAGGCGAGTATATCGATTGAAGGCTCTCTTTCTATTGCTCTGAAGAGCTTTGGCTTGGACTATGTGATTTACATACCACCCGGCTTTGGGGAAAATTACAGTAGCCTGGAAAGGGTGGCATACCTTGAAGGTTACAAGAGAGCAGACAGTGCTAGAGCAGACGCAGCGCAGTCGGTCTTTTACAACGCCGTAAATTATCTCTCTTACTTCCTATCGACACAAAGAACAGAGCTCCTGCTTCATTATGCTAATATATCTGCACCCGTAGAGGCGATCCTAAATCCTGTAGAGGTGGTGCAGAGTTTCTACGTTTCCGGAGGCGCGCCTGCCCCTCCAAACGCGGAAGAGCTCAGCTATACAGCAAGGATGCTGGCATTCGCTCTCTTTTTTGTAACTACCCCAGCGCTCACCTATATGGTTGACAGCATAATGGGAGAAAAGGAAAGGAAGACAATCGAGTCTTTATTATCTTTACCAATAAGTAAGAAGTCCTTGCTTGGTGGAAAAATTATAGCGAGTAGCGCAATTGGCATAATTGCCGGAGCAGCAGACGTTCTAGGGGTCATTATTTATTTCTATTTGATATCTGCAGCATATGGAAGCGGCACCGTTTTCCTAAGCCCGGGGTTAATAGCAGTCCACAGCTTTGATGTGGCCTTGACAGCCTTTGCCACCTGTGCTATTGTTTCACCTCTCATAATAAGCGCTAGGAGCTCAAGAGGAGCAAATACTACCGCAGCAAGCGTAACTGGTCTAGCTATGGTGATCTTCTTCCTTGCACTATTCGCTGACATCAGCAGGCTTCCTCCCTATATTTATTATCCGCTTCTATTAGTTCCATATACAAATGGCATCATGGTACTGATTAATTACGTTCAGGGCTCATATTACCTCTTCGTTCTACATCTCTTTTTATTGCTTGTCGAATCAGTGGCCTTATATATAGTGGCATTCAAGCTATTCAAAGAAGAGAGCTTGCTTCTACCATTCTCCGAAGAAAAACAATCTTCTTTATGAAATTATTTATGTATACATAAAGACATGTTCATTACATCTGAAAGCCTCGCCTTTTAAGGCGGGGATGAGTGGAAAGCTTATAAAGCGTTTTTCTTTATTAGTTAGTTGGTGGCTAGTTTGGTAAAGCTTAGATGCCCAAAGTGCGGGTATGTCTGGGACTACAAGGGCAAGAAGCAGTACTA
>Ga0207433_10006369_pt1 | contig 20443 bp, 21 predicted proteins | sample YelNatPaOPGAMG01_FD_187559 | JGI IMG/M metagenome (GOLD analysis project Ga0207433, IMG submission 187559) | Hot spring thermophilic microbial communities from Obsidian Pool, Yellowstone National Park, USA - OP-RAMG-01 (SPAdes) (version 3) | ecosystem: Environmental > Aquatic > Thermal springs... | reverse complement strand
TGGAAAGTACCCCCCCTTTTTGTTTTGGTCAAAAGATTGGTTTATTCTGAGTCGTCCTGAAACTTGGGGATGCGAGCTTTTTCCTTCTCTTTTCCGAAATGGAAGCCCACGAGAAACATAGTAAAAATTCCGATCAGAAGAATTAGTATGTTCAGAAGCTTTCTCATATTTGCCTTCCAACTAAATTTTTCCCTAAATTTTGTCCGTTGTCAACAGAACTTAAAAAATTTTTCTTGAAAAATCTTTTTTTTGTTTTTTCTCTGTTAACATTATTAACTTTATATTTGCCACCAGGGCTTCAAAGTCTTAATATTTAGGAGGGAGGTTAACATGAACAGGCGAGTCCTGCTCGCATTTGTTCTAATCGGCCTGGTTGGCAACTTGAACCTGCTGCTGGCCCAGGGCATAAGGAAACCGGTCTGGGCTGGCCAGTTTTACGAGGCTGACCCGGCCCGGTTAAGTCGGGCTCTTGACCTGTACCTTTCTTCTGACCAGGCTGCGCCTGAAGGCAAGGAGTTGGTAGGCTTAATCTGTCCTCATGCAGGTTATGTGTATGCTGGCCGGGTAGCTGGCGAAGCTTACGCCTTAGCCAGGAACAAGAAAATTGAGACGGTGATAATCATTGGCCCATCTCACCAGTATGGGTTTGAGGGCTGTTCCATATACGGGAAAGGCGGTTTTGAGACGCCGCTCGGGGTGGCCGAAGTTGATGAGAATCTGGCCAGGGAAATTTCGCGGGCTTCAGGCTTTGGCTTCGTTCCCCAGGCTCACCAGAAGGAACATTCGGTAGAGGTCCAGGTACCATACATCCAGAAAACCTGGCCATCGGCCAGAATAGTACCTATTGTCATGGGTTATCAATCGACTGATACCATTGAGGCCCTCTCTTCAGCCCTGTACAAAGCACTTAAGGGAAAAAACGCCCTGGTGGTGGCCTCTACGGACATGTCGCATTTTTTAACGAAAGAAGAAGCTAACCAGATTGACCGGCGGACCATAGAGCTGGTCAAGAATTTACAGATAAATACCTTGGCCAGAAAAGTAGAGCGCGCAGAGAATATCATGTGCGGCGGCGGGCCGGTCTTAGCCCTGCTGAAGTATGCCCAGAAATTGGGCAGAGCTGAAGTTCAAGAAGTTAGCTACAGTGATTCAGCCGCAGCTGGCGGCCCGACCGATCGCGTCGTTGGCTATTTTTCTGCCCTGGTTATGCTGGAAGGCAAATCACGGCTGATGGAATTTAGCAGAGAAGAAAAACAGGAACTCCTGACCCTGGCCAGAAAGGCTATAGCCTATTTCCTGGACACGGGCCAGATGCTGGAAACTGGGCCCGAAAACCGTAAATTCAGGCAGCCGTCAGGAGCGTTTGTCACGCTGAAAATACAGGAGGAGCTGAGGGGATGTATCGGGTTTGTCGAGCCGGTTTTTCCGCTTTACCAGACTATTATTCAATCAGCGGTTTACGCCGCTACTCAGGACCCGCGTTTTCCACCCCTCAGAAAGAGCGAACTCAACCGGATTAAAATAGAAATTTCCGTACTTGGACCGCTGGAGCCGGTAGAGGATGTCTCAGAGATTGAGGTAGGCCGACATGGTTTGTTGATTAAACAAAAAGGCAGAAGTGGCTTGCTTCTTCCCCAGGTGGCCACAGAATTTGGCTGGGACCGGCCGACTTTCTTAGTAGAAGTTTGCCGGAAAGCCGGGTTGCCGGATAAGGCCTGGAAACAACCTGGTTCACTGTTAAAATTTGAAGCAGTGGTCTTTGCAGAATAACCGGACAGATTTGCTAAACTGGCCAACTCAACATATAATTTAACCTGGAAGGTGATAAAAATGAGCTGGACAATTTACGCCATCCTGATAATTTTTGGGCTGTTTATCGTTTTGATGATCATTAACCCGAATCTTTCCTGCTTCGGGCGTCGTATTCGTTCTCCCTTTTATCCCATGGTCAGGAAGAGAAAGATTAAATCAGCGGCCAAAGATTATAAGTTTAGGGCCGGAAGCGAAGGGCAGCCCAAGAAGGGGCCTTCACCTAGTGATGCCGAAGGGAAAAAGAAACTGGAAGACGAGTACGGGTTCAAGCTTGATTAAGGCCGGATCAACAGAGGGAACTCGGTGAGCGGGGAAAAAAGGGGGCAGAAAAGAACCAGTTTGAACTCTCATAAGATAAAGCTTCAGGCGGCTGGTTTTCTCCTGGTCTGGGTGGCGCTAACCTCCTCTTGCCACCTGGCCCCTGTTCGGGTTATTCCGAGCAGCGAGGTAAAAAGCATCAGGGCCGAAGGCTCTTTTTTTTATCGCGGAGAAGCCGGCCAGGGCCGCTCACGTTTGCTTTATTACCTGCAATCACCCGACCATATAAGACTGGAAATATTTAACCCGTTTGGTGGGCTCGCTTACATCCTCTGGTTAAACGGAGCTCAGGCCAGCCTTTATCTTCCTGGACAAAAAGTTTTCTGGGAAGGGGATGGCCGGAAACTTACGGCTGAATTTCTCGGCGGGGCCGTAACAGCCAGCGAGCTGGTCTGCCTGCTTTCAGGCAGAAAAAAGGAATTAACCAGAAGCCAGGGCTGGCATCTTTTGGGCCGGGGGCCGGAAGATTTCTATGCTGGTGAAAAAGGCGACTGGAAATTCGAGATAAAAGAATTTTTTAAAGGAGGAGAAATACCCAGAACTATTTATTTTGAAAACCCCGAACAGGTAGTGCGTCTGCGGATTTTAAAAATAAAGTTTAACCAGATGTTCAAGTCGGATGTTTTTGACCCTTCTTATTCTCCAGCCGCGATAAAATTATCTTGGGAAGAAATAACAACCATATGGAAGAAGTAACCTGTTTTTCTCCGGCTAAGATTAACCTCGGGCTTGAGATAATCGGGCGGCGGGAAGATGGCTATCATGACCTGGTCACGCTTTTTCAATCCATTGCCTTGTACGATAAAATAATTTTTAAAATCCGGGAAGACGGAAAGATTCTATTATCCGGAAATGACCCGCAAATTCCCTGGGATCAAAACAACCTGGTGTTTCGGGCGGTCGAAGTTTTAAGAAAAAGGACAGGGACAAAGCATGGGGTGGAGATTTTTGTCGAAAAAAACATTCCCCCGGGTCGCGGGCTGGGCGGGGGAAGCAGTAACGCGGCCGTGACCCTGCTTGCTTTAAACCAGCTCTGGGAAACCGGACTGGGAAGGCTGCCGTTGACTTCTGTGGCAGCGGAAATCGGGTCGGATGTCCCCTTTTTTCTGACCGGAGGTCTTTGCCTGGGGCTTGGCCGGGGGGAGCAAATCAAGTCCCTGCCAGAGCAAAGGAAATGGTGGGTGCTTCTGGTTCTGCCGGATTTTTCCGTCTCTACTGCCCTGGCTTACCAGGAATATGACCGTCTTGGGCTCTCCTTGACTTCAACAGATAAAGAAAGTAAAATTATTCAGTTTTTAGAAACTAAAGATATTTCATTAATTAGATATTTTAAAAATGATTTAGAAGCTGTAGCGTTAAGAATATATCCGCAGCTGGCCGAAATTAAACAGGAAATAAAAAGAAGCGGAGCGGAATTGTCTCTTATGAGTGGTTCAGGTTCGGCCCTGTTTGGATTATTTTTTGAAGAACCCGAAGCCCGGTCTGCGGCCGCGCGGCTGGCCGTTAGATACAGGACCCGGGTGGTGGCTACGGTTAACAATGAAGAGTACAAGCGCAAGCTGGGTACTGGGGCGTCGCCAAACTGGTAAGGCAACGGACTTTGGATCCGTCATCTGGAGGTTCGAGTCCTCCCGCCCCAGCTTTGTAAGTTAGATTTTGATTAAGGATAGTGAAATGAAAGTTTTTACGGGTACTTCAAACCCTGACCTGGCCAGGAAGGTTGCCAGCTATTTAGGAATTGAGCTTGGTCGATGTGTCCTGGAACGTTTTTCTGACGGAGAGATTCACTTTTATATTGACGAGAATGTTCGAGGTGAGGATGTCTTTGTCATTCAATCCGGTTGCTTTGACGCTAACTTTCACCTGATGGAACTATTCGTCATGCTGGATGCTTTTAAGCGCGCCTCGGCCGGCCGCATCACGGCTGTTATTCCCTATTATGCCTATGCCCGTCAGGACTGGAAAGACCGACCGCGCGTACCTATTTCCGCCAGGCTCATGGCGGACCTGCTGGAAAAAGCTGGGGCTAACCGGGTGCTGACCATGGACCTCCATTCGCCCCAGATTCAGGGTTTTTTCTCTGTTCCGGTGGATAACCTAACTTCTGCACCGGTGATGGCCAACCATATCAGAACACTGAACCTGGAAAACCTGACGGTTGTGTCCCCTGATGCCGGTGGCGTGGGAAGAGCACGCGTGTTTGCTAAGAGGTTGAATGCCATGCTGGCCATCATTGACAAGAGAAGGCCGGCACCTAACGTAGCCCAGGTTTTGCACGTTATTGGCGAGGTGAAAGATAAAGATGTCGTTCTTTTCGATGACATGGTTGACACCGCTGGAACTCTGACCCTTGGGGTAGAAGCCTTGAAGCGGGAGGGAGCCAGGCGTGTTTTTGCCGCCTGTACCCATCCGGTGCTTTCAGGAGAGGCCATTGACCGCATCAACAATTCCAACCTGGAAAAAATATTTGTTACTGATACAATTCCCTTGAAAGAGAAGGCTAAAAGTAGCCAGAAATTCCAGGTGCTTTCGGTGGCTGAGCTCTTCGGCGAAGCCATTAGACGAATAAATGAGGGTAGCTCAGTTAGCTCTCTTTTTACTTAAGGAGGAGAAAAATGACTCTGGTAATCAAAGCAGAAAAAAGGACCGAACTTGGCAAAAACGCTTCCGGTCGTCTGAGACGGCAGGGACTGGTGCCGGCCATTCTTTATGGTGAGTCAAGGGAGAGTGTGCCGTTAACATTGAAGAAAAAGGACATCAGCGAAATTCTGAAGTCCGAGACCGGAGAAAACACTATTTTTAAGGTGGCCTTTGACTCTGAAGAACGAGACGTGATGATTAAAGAAGTCCAGATAAATCCCATCTCCGATGAATTGACCCATGTGGATTTAATCCAGATCTCCATGGATAAGCCTGTTCGGGTTTCTGTGCCGGTCGAATTGGTGGGTGAGCCAGTCGGGGTCAAGACCGAAGGCGGTATCGTTGACTTCTTGCTCCGCGAGCTGGAAATTGAATGCTTGCCGCGGGAAATTCCCGAATCCATTAAAGTTGATATTAGTAATCTTCATATTCATCAGTCGGTTAAGGTTCAGAACCTGGCGGTCGCGGCTGGGGTAAAAATCCTGAATGAACCTAATACGGCCGTCGTGGTTATAAGCAGCGTGGCTGAAGAAGCGGCTCCGGTGACCACAGAGGAAGTAATTGAGGGTGCTGAGATGAAGGAACCCGAAGTTATCAAGAAAGAACGCAAGAAAGAAGAAGAGGAAGAATCCAAGGAGTGATGAGTGTGGTTGGTGGTTGGCCTGGGGAACCCCGGGACAGAATACAGTAAAACCCGTCACAATCTCGGTTTTATGGTGGTTAAGGCTCTGGCCCGGGAGCAGGGCGTTCAGATTAAAGAGAAAAAATACCGGTCCAGGGTGGCCACGGCTGAAATAGATGACCAGAAAGTCGTCCTGGCCCTGCCCCAGACCTACATGAACCTGAGCGGACAGGCCATAAAGGAATTACTAAATGGTTACAGGCTTCAGCCGGAAAGAATGGTGGTGATTTACGACGACCTGGACCTTAACTTTGGTGATGTTCGGGTCCGGCCGCAGGGTAGTGCCGGTACTCATAAAGGCATGAAGTCCATTGTCCAGGAGATACACACGACCGTCTTTCCCAGGGTCAGGGTGGGCATCGGCCCTAAAGATGAAGCCCGGGATGCCGCTGAATTTGTGCTGTCAGAGTTCTCGGCTGAAGAAATAGAGGCCTTGAAACCTGTTATTCAGAGGGCCTGCGGCGCCGTTAAGATGATCCTGGCCGGTGATCTGCAGAGGGCCATGAACGAATTTAATCGGAAGAAGAATTGATTTTTTTTTAAAATAGTTTAAAATAGGAGTTCAACTCCTTGCTCTTGCCGACAAAGGCAGGGGCTATAAAACCATAAGGAGGTTAAGATGAATCAATACGAAACAGGTTTCATTATTGCTCCCAACCTTTCTGAAGAAGAGACCACGACTCTGATTTCTCAGATGGCCGAAGTGGTGCCGGCTAAGAAGGGCCGGATGATTAAACAGGACATCTGGGGCAAAAGACGGCTGGCTTACACCATCAAGAGGTTTAACGAAGGCTTTTATGTTTTCTTTACCTATGAAGGCACACCAGCCGTTCCAGCAGAGCTCGAAAGAAAATTCAAACAAACTGATGCTATCTTGCGCTTCCTGACCATCAAAAAAGACCCCAGGGGAATGGTCAAGGGCAAGAAAAAAGAGAAAACCGTAGAGACCACGACCGCCACTGAGCCTGCGGCGGCTACTGAAGCTAAGGCCGAAACAGAGACTGCGCCAAGCGAGGAGGTAAAATAAGATGGCTAACAGAGAAGAAAGAGAAAGGCCAGAAAGAACCCAGTCCAGAAAGTTCTTTCCCCCAAAGAAAAAAGTCTGCCGTTTCTGTGAACGGAATTTGAGGGACATAGATTACAAGGCCGTGGAAATTCTGCGCAAATACGTCCCGGACCGCGGCAAGATTGCTCCCCGTCGGATAACTGGTACCTGCGCCTATCATCAGAGGAAACTGGCCAGAGCGATAAAAAGAGCTCGTCTCCTGGCCTTGTTGCCGTTTGTGGAAGACTGAGAGCAGGAGGCTACAGATGAAAGTGATCCTACTGGAAAACGTAGAAAAAGTTGGACGGAAAGGTGATATCCTGGAGGTAGCTCCTGGTTTTGCCCGGAATTATCTCATCCCGCGACGCCTGGCCATGGAAGTGACTCCCTCAAACCTCAAGATGGTGGAGATGCAGCAGAAAGCTCTGAAGAAGAAACTGGAAAAGGAACGCCTTACCTACCAGGAACTCATCAAAAAGCTAAACGAGGTTACCTTAACTTTTTACCGGCGCTCGAGCGAAAAAGATGTGATCTTTGGCTCCGTGTCTGCTTCCGACCTCCAGGAAGAACTGGCCAAACTCGGCTTTGAAGTAGACAAGAAAAAGATTGTCCTGGATGAGCCAATTAAAAGACTGGGAACCTTTTCTGTGCCCATCAAGGTCTATCATGAAGACCGGGCTGAGATAAAAGTCGTGGTGGAAAAAGAGGTTCAGACCACACCCGAACAGACAGAAGAAAAAAAGCAGTCTTGAGAACGGGCATAATTTAGGTACGTCTCTTTTAAGCAAGGGAACCAGAGGCTTGAAGCCTCTGAAGAGAGATAAAAATGGAACTTGATTTAACCGTTCTCAAAAAGACTCCGCCGCACAGTCTGGAAGCCGAAAAGACAGTGCTGGGTGGGATTCTGGTCAATAATACCTACCTGAACGTGGTTCTTTCAGCCATCAATATTGATGATTTCTACAAGGATGCCCACCGCATTATTCTGGAGAAAATGATAGCTTTGATGGATCGCGGGCAGCCGATTGATTTGCTGACCTTGAGCGAGGAGCTGAGCCGGGCCGGCCAGCTGGAAGAGATGGGCGGGGCCGCCTACCTCGCTTCTCTGATGGATGGAGTGCCCAGAAGCTTGAACATTGAATATTATGTTCAGATCATTAAAGAAAAATCTCTGCTGCGTAAATTAATATTTTCCTCCGCCAGAATTATCACCTCATCCTATGAACAGCAGGTAGAAGCTGACGAGCTGATCAGCGAAGCGCAGCAGGCCATAGTGGAAATTGCTGAAGAAAAAATCAAACCGGGCTTTGTCCCGGTGGGAGACCTGACCGCTTCAATGATGGATACCATCAGGGTGCTGGCAGAACGTCGGGAAGCAGTCACCGGCATTCCCACGGGCTTTATTGACCTGGATAACTTGACGGCCGGGTTGCATCCTTCTGAATTTATCGTTCTGGCGGCCAGGCCCTCCATGGGCAAGACGGCCCTGGCCTTGAACATTGCCCAACATGTCGGTCTGCATACTGATCATTATGCGGGTTTCTTCTCGATTGAAATGTCCAAGGAGCAGGTTGGCCTCAGGCTTCTTTGTGCAGAAGCCCAGGTGGATATTAAAAAGGCCCGGTCCGGATTTATCAGCGAAAGAGAATTTGAAAAGCTTCAGATGGCAGCTGAAACCCTGTCCCAAGCCCGGATTTACATTGACGAATCGGCCGCTCTTACGGTCATGGAGATGAAAGCCAAGTGCCGCCGGCTTAAACTGGAAGGCCACCTGGATATAGTTTTTGTTGATTACATCCAGTTGATGCGTACCGGAGGCCGGTTTGAAAACCGCAACCAGGAAATGTCTTTTATCTCACGTTCGCTGAAGGAGCTGGCCAAGGAATTGAAAATTCCGGTGGTGGGGATTTCTCAGCTTAGCCGGGCCCCAGAAAAAATGCGCAAAGAACCTCGACCCATGCTTTCTGATTTAAGAGAATCGGGTGCCATTGAACAGGATGCTGACGTGGTGATTTTCATCTACCGGCCCGATTATTATAATCCCAATGATGAAACTATCCAGGGTCTGGCCGAGGTGAATGTAGCCAAACAGAGGAATGGCCCCCTGGGTACGGTCAGACTGGTTTTCCTGCGGGAATTCGCCAAATTTGCCAACATGGAGTTTGGCTACCAGGAAGAAGGAGTTTAAAGCAAGAAAATGGCCAGACAGGTCTGGGCTGCTTTTCTGGAAGATTTTCTCTGCGAGCTCGGCCAGGTGTTTGAACTCGGCTGGCAGGCTTTAAAATCCATCTTTAAAAAACCATTTGAAAAAGCCAATTTCATCCAGCAGCTGGAGGAAGTGGGCGTGAATTCCCTTCCGGTAGTGTCACTGACGGCAGCCTTCGGCGGGCTGGTCTTCGGTCTGCAGACCTACCTGGCTTTCCACCGGTACATCGGCCCTGGTTCAGAATCTCAGGGGGGGCCAATAATTGCGGTCGGACTGTGTCGGGAACTGATTCCCATACTGGTTGGGCTGATGGTAGCCGGCCGGGTTGGCTCAGCCATGGCTGCGGAAATTGGCACTATGAGAATTACAGAACAGATTGATGCTCTGTTCAGCCTTGGTGCTCATCCGGTCCGGTACCTGGTGGTGCCCAGAGTGCTGTCCAGCCTGATCATGGTGCCGATTCTTACTCTGTACGGGGACGTAATCGCAATTTTCGGCGGTTTTGCTTACAATGTTTTCCTGATGAAGGTGAACCAGACTCTTTACGTGCAGAACACTCTAAAGTATTTTGAATTCTGGGATGTGTCGGTTGGCTTGATCAAGGCCTTAATTTTTGGCCTGGTCATTGCCGTCGTAGGCTGCTGGCAGGGTATGACGGCTGCGGGTGGGGCCGAAGGTGTGGGCCGGGCTACGACTAAATCAGTCGTGGTGGCCAGCATTGCCATTCTCATCCTGAACTTCTTCCTGAGCAAAGTGCTTCCTTCTTCGCTGAGTTGATTAAGTTTTAGAGCCAAAATGAGTGAAATAAAACTTAAACTGGTTGATGTGCATAAGTCGTTCGGCCAGAAAAGAGTATTGACCGGGGTTAACCTGGAAATTATTGAAAACGAAACCATCGTTATTATCGGTCAGAGTGGGTCCGGGAAAAGTGTGCTTCTGAAACACCTCATCGGGATTATGAAACCCGACCGGGGTCACATATATGTTGGTGGTCAGGATATTACTGGGCTGTCGGAAGAGGAAATGATGAAATTAAGCCGTAAGTTCGGCATGCTTTTTCAGGGCGCGGCTCTGTTTGATTCTTTGACCGTGTCGGAGAATGTGGCTTTTGGCCTGAGAAGACATACTGACCTTTCTGAAGAAGAAATTCAGAAAGTGGTAAAAGCCAGTTTAGAGAGAGTCGGTCTGCGCGGGGTAGAAAATTTACTGCCCTATGAACTTTCGGGCGGAATGAAAAAGAGGGTTGGCCTGGCCCGGGCCATTGCTTATAGTCCAGAGATTATTCTTTACGATGAGCCGACTACCGGCCTGGACCCAATTCGAGCTGATGCTATTAACGATTTAATCCTGCAGCTAAAAAAAGACCTCTGCGTTACTTCAGTGGTCATTACCCACGACATGAACTCCACTTATAAGATAGCCGACCGGATAGCCATGCTGTATGATGGTCGTATAATTGAGGTTGGGGCACCGGAAGAAATCAGGAATTCTCCCAATCCGGTGGTCCAGCAATTCATAAATGGCCGGGCCACGGGCCCGATAGAAGAATGGTGAGGTGTGGAAATGACCAGAAGAGAAGTCAGGGTGGGCATATTTATTTCCGGGGCTTTTATCCTCCTGGCGTTGCTGATTCTGTTTGTCGGGGATGTTCAGGAACTGTTTAAAAAACCTGGCTACCGGGTGTATGCGTTGTTTGACTCGGCTCTGGGACTGGAAAAAAACGCCTCGGTTAAAATGGCCGGCATTAAAATCGGCCTGGTCAAGGATATCACGCTTGATGGTCGCCGGGCCCGGGTGGCCATGAGTATTTATCCGAATTACCGGGTTCCGCATGGCTCGCGCGTCACCCTGGCCTCGCTCGGCATACTGGGAGAGAAGTACGTGGAGATTGTCCCGGGGAAAGAAGAGACTTTTTATGAGCCGGAAGAAATAATGGAATCTCTTCCGCCCATCAGCTTTGACCAGTTAGGGACATTGCTGCTCTCGATGGGCGAAGATGTCAAGAGGGTCAGCAACTCTATAAACAACGTAATTATCAAGGACCTGGGCCCCAGCCTTAAGAAAACCTTAGAAAACCTGCAATCACTGACCGCCGAGCTTGACAGCCTGCTCAAGGAAAATCGCGACTCCTTACACCAGACGATTCAGAATTCTGGGCAGGCCGTGAGCAACCTCAATCAGCAGGTTAACAGTGTTTCCCAGGGTTTGCAGGATACCCTGAGCGAAGTTAGGGGCCTGATTAAAGACAACCGGGGAGATGTGCGCGAAAGCCTGGAGAAGCTCAAGAACAATCTTGATAAGCTGCAGAAAACCATTGATAGCCTCAACAGTACTCTGCAAAAAATTGATAAAGGTGAGGGCACGGCTGGACGGCTGGTAAATGACCCCGGGCTTTATGAGGAAACAAAAGAAGCAGTTAACCGGGTGAAAAACATAAGCTCTTCGGTGTCAGCCTTGAGACCGATGGCCGGAATCCAGGGCTGGTACTACGGGGAGAGCGAAAAATTTAAAGGAATGTTGGCCGCGGGTTTTACCTGGAAGGGGCGGGTTCTCTTTTCGGCCGGACTCAGCAACCGGATCACAGATGATCATATCCTGTATTCAGTTCAGGGCGGCTGGAAAATTCATAATCTCTCTGTTCGGGGCGGGTTGATGGAATCAAAATTTGGGGCGGGCCTGGATTTATCATTGTTAAAGGACAGGCTTTCCTTGAGCGTGGAAGGCTTTGATTTTAACCGTTCACCAAGGCCGCAGTTCAGGTTTTACGGCCGGATTTTCCCCACCAGGAATTTTTTCCTGCTGGCCGGCCTGGATGATTTTTCCCTGGCATCTAACCGCGAATTTTTCTTTGGCCTGGGGTGGTCATGGCGCTGAGATCAGCTGCTCAGAAAGGTAAAGTTTGAGATGAAAAAAGGGACGGTCTTTGTCTGCCAGAATTGTGGCTTTCGTTCGCCAAAATGGCTTGGCCGCTGCACCATGTGTGGCGAGTACAACACCATGGTGGAAGAGCTGGAAGAGGAGGTGATCGTTACTTTATCAGGAACAGGCGGCGAGCCTGTACTTTACAGCGAGGTAAAAGAAACAGCCGGGCAGAGAATTCCAGTGGGCATTGAGCCGGTCAACAATGTCCTGGGTGGCGGGCTGGTTCTCGGTTCGGTGGTGCTCATTGGCGGTGAGCCGGGTATTGGAAAGTCCACGCTGCTGCTTCAGGTGTCAAAGGATTTAGCCGACCGTGAGCAGCCGGTGCTCTACGTTTCTGGAGAAGAATCCCTGGAGCAGATTAAGCTTCGCGGAGACCGACTGGGGCTCTCAGGAGAAAAGGTTTATCTGCTGGCGGAAACAGCCTTGGAAAGAATAGTCAGCATTGCTGACCACATGAATCCTCGGGCGCTGGTGATTGATTCTGTGCAAACCATTTTCTCTTCCAAGTTAACTTCGACCCCGGGCACCATAAGTCAGGTAAGGGAAGTAACCAATCAGGTTTTTCGTCTGGCTAAAAATAAACAGATTCCAGTTTTTCTTATAGGGCATATTACCAAGGATGGAACCCTAGCCGGGCCAAAATCACTTGAGCACATGGTGGATGTAGTGCTCCTGTTTGAAGGCGAAAGAGACCATCATCATCGGGTTCTGCGGGTGCTGAAAAACAGGTTTGGTCCGGTATCAGAGCTGGCCATTTTTGAGATGAGCCAGTCTGGTTTAAGACCGATTGACAACCCTTCGGCTTTCTTTTTGCAGGAACGGCCGAAAAATGAACCCGGCAGTGTGGTGATTTCCACCATCAAGGGAACTAGACCGCTCCTGGTGGAAATTCAGTCTCTGGTTTCCTCCACTCTTTTTTCTGGCAACCCGCGCCGTATGTCCATCGGGCTGGACCATTACCGGGTAGCCATGCTCCTGGCCCTCGTGGAAAAGAAAATTGGCTACAGTTTTGCTGGTGAGGATATTTACTTAAACGTGGCCGGTGGCTTGACGGTTGATGAACCGGCCGCGGACCTGGGGGTAGTCCTGGCGGTCATTTCCTCGGTCAAAAATGTTCCGCTTCCCAGAGAAATGGCTGTTTTCGGTGAAGTCGGGCTCAGCGGCGAAGTCCGGTCAGTAAGTCAGCCGGTAGCCAGAATCAAGGAAGCTCGCTCGCTGGGTTTTGAAACGGTGCTGATGCCAGAAGGTAACCTTTCCCAGCTGGCTGGCGAAACTCTTTCTGGCATCAAATGCCTGGGGGTAAACTCGGTCAGGAAAGCGTTGACTCAGATATTTTAATTTTTAGCTGATTCCTGTAAAATAAGCCTGAACCTGAAGGAAGGATTAATAATATGGGATTAATAATTTTCAGGTTAATTATCTTGATTTTATTAACGGTGGCAGGATATTTTTATCCACCGTTTACCCTGAGTGCTAAAAGCGGGGCCGTGGTTGGTTTTGTTCTGGCCAGCTTAATCATTTTGTTAGAAATTCGCGTGCGTAAGGCCCAGTTCAGAATCATCTGGACAGCTTCAATCGGAACACTGCTGGGCGTGGTCATTGGTTGGCTGCTGGGCTCCATCTACCATAATGTGGTCAAAACCTCATCCATGGCCAATTTTATCCGCATCTTTTTTTTAGTGGCCTTCCCCTATATTGGTTTTCTCCTGGGCATCAAGAAACCAGAATGGCTGGAACCAGCCTTTCTGGTCAATTTTTTCAAGAGCAAGAGTGAGGAACACACCTACAAGCTGCTGGACACTTCGGTCATCATTGACGGTCGCATTGCCGAAGTTTGCGATACTGGTTTTATTGAAGGGGTGCTGGCTGTTCCTCAATTTGTGCTTAAAGAACTGCAGCTGGTGGCTGATTCCCCTGACCCATTAAAGCGGCAAAGAGGTCGGCGTGGCCTGGAGGTTTTAGACCGTTTGCAGAAAACTTCAAAAGTGAAGGTGGTAATTTCTGAATTGGATTTTCCTGAAGTAAAGGACGTAGATTCAAAATTAATCGAGTGCGCCAAAAGTCTTAAAGGTAAAATCATCACCAATGATTTTAACCTGAACAAGGTGGCCAAACTCCAGGGAATTGAAGTGTTGAACATCAACGAGCTGGCCAATGCCCTGAAACCAGTGGTCTTGCCTGGCGAAACCATGCGCGTTTTTATCCTTAAAGAAGGCAAGGAAAAAGACCAGGGGGTGGCTTATCTGGATGATGGGACGATGGTGGTGGTGGATAATGCGCGGCGGATGATTGGTCAGACCGTAGATATTACCGTAACTTCGGTGCTGCAGACTACCGTCGGCAAGATGATTTTCGGACGCTATAACGGTGAGCTTCACTCCTAATTTTGTCAGGATGAGTAAAAAGATAACAAGGTAAGCCAGATGAAAAAGAGGGTCGGGCTGGGTTATGACCTGCATCGTTTAGTCCCAGGCAAAAAATTAATTCTTGGAGGCGTGGATCTGCCGGCGGATAAAGGATGTCTGGGCCATTCAGATGCGGATGTGCTGATTCATTCCCTTATTGATGCGCTCCTGGGCGCCTGCGGACTGGGAGACATCGGCCAGAAATTCCCGGATTCGGACCCGGCCTATGCCGGGATTTCCAGCCTGGAATTACTGAAGCAGGTGATGGAAGAAATCCGGGGAGCCGGTTTTTCGGTGATCAACACTGACAGTGTGGTGGTTCTGGAAAAACCCAAGATATCAGCTTATACGGATGCCATGAAAACCAATCTTTACCCGGTACTTGGTGTGGCTCCGGATAAAATAAGTATCAAAGGGAAGACAGCTGAAGGCACAGGAGAAATAGGCCTTGGGGAAGCCGTGGCCTGTTGGTCCGTGGTTCTGGTGGCTCAGAACTAACCTGTTGATGGCTTTTGATTTAAATTGGTTAATCTGGTATAATTTATTCTAATAATTTCAGGGGAGTACAGTTTCTTAACTCGACATAAAAAAAGAAATAATAAAAATTTAACAGGGGGAAGAAACTACTCTTCTGGAAAATCCATTAAAGGAGTGTTAGATGAAATCATTAAAAGAGATTGCTGAAAAAGCATTTCTGTCTGAGGCCCAGCTTCGCCAGATCGAAGCCATCATCCTGAAAGACAATTTTTTCCCGCCAGAGACGGCGCGCCAGGAAATCGAAACCTTTTGCACCGACCTTGGTTTAAACAGTCAGTACTTTGAGACTACTCCGCTGGAGACCATAGCTAAGCACATCGAAGCTCTCAGGTCAGCGGAAATTCTGGCCACCCTGCGTGGGGAGAAGGAAGTCAAAATTGATTTCGCTACTGAACATGAGGCCGAAGCCTTTTACCTGGTCGAAGACAGTCATTACCGGGCGATTGAGATTGAAGAAAGAATAGAGAACAAATATCCCGGCTATCGCCTCCAGTCCTACCGCTCAGTACGTAAATTAAGAGGGGTTGAGTACCTGCGCTGGTACGTAGTCTGCAAACCAGAATTTCCTACCAAGGAAATTCTGCCGGAAGAAACGGATTTGAAAAAGATTGCTGACAAGGCCTTTGTCTGTTCCATTCCGAAAGAAACTTATGAAAGATACCAGGAATTGCTCAGGAAAGCCAAGGATACAGAAAGACCTTACATTGAGACTAATCATGTGACCAAGGACAACACCCTGCGCATTTCGGTGGTTTGCAAGAGCGATTCGATACCCAGGTTTTTTATCAATGTCTCAGATGTTCTCAATTCTCATGGACTTGTTTCCAGGCGCAAATACATAGAACATTTCGCCAACGGCAAGACCATTTTTACTTTTTATGTGGATGACATAAAAGATGAAGCTAAGCTGCATGACCTGGTGGAAGATATTTCTCTGATTTATGTCATTCCGGAAAGCTCGCTTTCCCGGCTGTTTCGGGAAGGTAAGCTCACGGCTCAGGAAACAGTTTTTGGTGTTTCGGCCTGGAGCTTCTGCCATCAGTTCTTAAGTTCCTACAATGAAGAGTACTTAAAACTTTCTCAGGCTTTGAAGGATTCTCCGGAGCTGCTCGGCTTGTTGCGGGAAATGAAAACCAGACTGGCCAAGGAAACCTTTACTGAAGACCGAGTCTGGGAGGCCCTGATTGATAATTATCAGTTCGTGAAAAAACTTTTTGTGGCTTTTGACAAAAAATTTAACCCGCTGGAGAAAGACCATAAAGCCGATGGTCTGCTCAGCGAACTGGGCAAGGAAATCAGCCGCGCTGTGCAGATCGAAGCCGACCGCATCGTCCTGCTCACCATCATTAAGTTTGTTAACTCCATTCTCCGCACCAATTTCTACAAGCGCGAGAAAGTCTCTATTGCCTACATGTACCAGCCAGGCTTCTTGAACAAAGTTGACTATCCTGTCACTCCTTTTGGTGTTTTCCATGTGGTTGGCAAAGAGCTGCGCGGGTTCCACATTCGTTTCCGTGATATTGCCCGTGGCGGCATCAGAATCGTGCGCTCTATCAATTATCAGACTTACCTGAATAATTCTGACTTCATCTTTGATGAAAACTATAACCTGGCCCTGACCCAGCAGAGGAAAAACAAGGACCTGGCTGAAGGTGGTTCCAAAGGAACTATCCTCCTGCGCTGGGGTTTCAACGATAAAATGACCGTGGCCTTCAAAAAGTACATTGATGGCCTGCTGGACCTGATGATGCCAGACAACAGCATTGTTGATTATTACGGCAAAGAGGTGATTCTGTTCCTGGGGCCAGATGAATGGACAGCTGATTTAATGGAATGGGCTGCTTACCGGGCCAAGGTTCGCGGTTATAAATTCTGGAAGGCCTTTACCACCGGCAAGCCCCTGAGCATGGGTGGCATCCCGCATGACCGTTATGGCATGACCACCAATTCGGTCCATGAATACGTGCTGGGTACCCTGGAAAAGCTGGGTCTTAAGGAAGAAAACGTAACCAAGGTCATGACCGGCGGTCCGGACGGGGACCTGGGTTCCAACGAAATCTTGCTTTCCAAGGATAAAATCCTGGCCATAGTTGATGGCTCTGGAGTCCTTTATGATCCGGCGGGTATCAACCGTAAGGAATTGACCAGACTGGCCAAGGCCAGGAAGATGGTGGAAAACTTCAACCGATCGTTGCTTTCAGCGAAAGGCTTTTTGGTTAACATTAAGGACCGGGATGTAACCCTGCCTGATGGAGAAAAAGTAGAAAACGGTCTGGAATTCCGCAACACCTTCCACCTGCATCCAAAATTTAAAGCCGACATTTTTGTGCCCTGCGGTGGACGTCCGGCTTCGGTCAACATCAACAACTGGAAGACCTGGATAGAGGAAGACGGGCGGCCCAGGTTTAAGGCCATAATCGAAGGAGCCAACCTGTTCCTGACCCAGGAAGCCAGGCTGAGACTGGAAGAAAAGGGCGTTATCATCTACAAAGATGCTTCCGCTAATAAGGGCGGAGTTACCTCCTCTTCTCTGGAAGTTCTGGCCAGCATGGTCATGACTGACAAAGAATGGGAAGAACTGATGTGTGTCAAAGGTAACCAGGAGTCGGATTTCAGAAAACAGTATGTTAAAGAAGTAATTGAGAGCATAAAGCAGAATGCTCGGATGGAGTTTGAGATTATCTGGAAAGAAAATGCTCGCACCGGACTGCCACGGGCTGTCCTGACCGATTTAATCAGCGAGAAAATCAATCAGATAAAGGATGCAGTGAGAGAATCTGACCTGATTAAAGATAAGACCCTGCTGAAGAAAGTTATCGAAATGGGTGTGCCCAAGTCGCTGATCGAGCTGGTGGGAGTAAACCGGATCATCAGTAAATTACCTGAAAACTATCTGAGAGCTCTGTTTGCCTCCCGGCTGGCTGGCCGCTATGTTTACAGCCATGGGCTGGAAGCTAACGAAATTGATTTTTACCGGTTCCTGGAAGAGTTCAAGAAGAGCTGAAGCTGACTGAGGTCGTCAACTTATTTCGCCAGTAATGTAGGCCCGGGTTCTGGGGTCCTGAGGAGAAACCAGGACTTCAGAAGCCGGGCCGAATTCTATAAGCTCTCCTAAGTAAAGAAAAGCTACATAATCAGCCAACCTCTTAGCCTGCCTCAGGATGTGAGTAACCAGGACGATGGTATAATTTTCTTTAAGTCGCAGAAGCTGGGCTTCTACGTTCCGGCTGGACTTCGGGTCGAGGGCTGAAGTAGGTTCGTCGCAGAGCAGGATTTCTGGTTCAACGGCCAGGCCTCGGGCCAAACAGAGCCTTTGCTGCTGGCCGATTGACAGCCGGCTGGCCGGTTCAAACAGGCGGTCTTTAACTTCTTCCCAAAGTCCGGCCAGGCGGAGGTAGCGTTCGACCACGCCATCAAGGGATTTTCTATTCCGCTGCCCGTGCAAACGCGGGCCGAAAGCCACGTTGTCGTAAATGGACATGGGCAGCACCTGTGGTTTTTGAGAAAGCAACCCCATTTTCTTTCGGATTTGGGTAACATCAACCTCAGGGTCGTGGATGTTTTTGCCGTCAACCAGGATTTCGCCCTCTACCCGGGCGGCCTCAACTTCATCCAGTAAGCGGTTGAAACACTTGAGCAGAGTAGTCTTGCCGCAGCCGGAGGGTCCGATGATCACGGTTATGCTGCGTTCAGGAATGTTCAGAGAAATATTTTTCAAGACCTGATTTTTGCCGTAAAAAACGTTAACGTTCTTTAGACTTACTCTTCCACGATCAACCATTTTTTGCTCCGCAATTGATAGTTTCTTTTGTTTTTTTATAATGCTTTATGGTTTCAAAAATAACTTTCATTTTATCCTGTGCCTGCCAAGTTTCCGGCTGAGGAACCTGGCCGCCAGGCTGATGGCCAGTATGAGCAGGGTCAGAATGGCGGCCGAAGCATAAGCCCTTTGCTGAACTTCAGGGAAAGGCGAATTCAGCTGGAAAAAAATGGCCAGCGGCAGAGTAGCGACTGGCTGTAAAAGAGAAGTGGTCAGGCGGTCGGTGTAGCCGGCGGTAAAAAGTACTGAAGCCGCATCTCCCAGACCTCTGCCGAGTGCGATGAGCACAGCAGTGACCAGTCCCGGGAAAACCTGTCTGAGAACAACTCTGGTAGCGGTCTGCCAGCGGTTGGCACCCATTGAGTAGGTGGCTTCTTTGAGCTCAGCAGGCACCAATCGGATGGTTTCATCGAGGGCTCGAGAAAGGATTGGTAATTCTACCAAGGCTAAAGTAATCATTCCGGCGAGGAGAGAAGCTCTGAGGTGAAAGGTCAGCATCAACAGAAAGCCAAAAGCGCCAAAAACAATCGAGGGAATACCCCAGAGGATGTCAAGAGCCAGCCTGATTGTTTCCGACAGGGTTGATTTTTTTTTCAGGTAAGTGTTGAGAAAAATAATTGCCGGCAGAGTCAGGATAAAGGCCAGCAAAGTTGCACCCAGGGTTATTTCTAACGAACCAACAAGGGCATTAAGGATTCCCCCTTCATGACCTAGGTAATAACCAGCACCAGGCGTCCTGGTTATCATAGATAATTTTAGGGCCGGCAGGCTCTTGCGCAGGATAGTCAACAGGATTAAGAGCAAAATTAAGGCCACAATAACAGCTGAGGCGAGCATTAAACGGTAGAAAGCCCGGTCAAGCCATTTGCGGCGCCTAAGCCTTGTTTCTGCCGTTGACAGTCTCATGTTAGCTAATTTGACCTCCTGACCAATCTTGATAGGTAAAGCCGGGCCAGCAGGCTAAAAATAATGACCATTAGCAGCAGGATCAGAACAGCCAGGTTCAAGGCTGATTCATAGCCGGGTATGGACAGCATTTCGCCGTAGTTGTTGGCCAGCAGAGCTGGTATCGGATAGGCCGGAGAGAAAAGCGAGCGAGGCACATCAGGCACATTGCCGACGACCATCAACACAGCCATGGTTTCCCCGAAGGCCCGGGCCAGCCCGAGAACACAGGCAGCCAGAAGCCCTGGACGAGCTTTTTTGAGGACAACCTGTCTGACAACTTCCAGGCGGGTAGCGCCCAGGGAAAGAGCGGCCTCCTTCAAACTGGCCGGGACAGAACTTAGCACTTCCACGGAAATGTTGATGATGGTGGGGAGGATCATTACCGCCAGGACAATTCCCGCGGTCAGAAGGCAATAACCTGAACTTGAAGCGCCGAAGAGGGGAGCCAGGTAATGGTTTACCATGGGAACCACCATCAGTATGCCCCACATGCCGTAGATGACAGAAGGCAGACCGGCCAGCAGGTCAATGGCCGGGAGGATTATTTTCCTGACCCGGTTCGGCGCGTATTCTGCCAGGTAAAGAGAAGTCAGCAGGGAAATGGGCAGAGCCAGGACAAAAGCCACGGCTGTTACCCATAGAGTGCCGAGGATGAACGGCCAGAGGCCGAACTGTCCTTTTTGCGGCTGCCAGGCTGAGGAAAAGATCAGCCGGGGCAGTGATTTCAAGGAAATGAGGGGCCAGGCTTTTAAAACTATGGCCAGGAATATAGCCACGGTCAGGAAAACTGGGAAAAAAGCCGTCAGGCCAGATATTCCCGCCGCTAGTTTTTCTTTTTTCATTTTGTTTTTGCCGTTTTCTGGATTTCCGGTGAAGCCGACCCGATTTTCATTTTTTCTTTTTTTAAGACATCCCAGGATAAGCGGACATAACCGGTCTCTTCGACCAGGCTTTGTCCCTCTTCCAGACACCAGCGCAGGAAAGGCGCCGTTAATTGATTACGTAACGGTTTGGTGATGACCAGGTAAAGATCTCTGGCAGGGGGAGAAGGATACAGACCAGAAGCTATGGCCTGTTTAACCTTTTCTCTGGTGAGGTAGAAATTTTC
>Ga0207433_10006364_pt1 | contig 20449 bp, 21 predicted proteins | sample YelNatPaOPGAMG01_FD_187559 | JGI IMG/M metagenome (GOLD analysis project Ga0207433, IMG submission 187559) | Hot spring thermophilic microbial communities from Obsidian Pool, Yellowstone National Park, USA - OP-RAMG-01 (SPAdes) (version 3) | ecosystem: Environmental > Aquatic > Thermal springs... | reverse complement strand
CTATCCATCAACAAGATACTTTAAGACTCTTCGCGGCAACCCAGGGTGGCTTATACAGATATTTTACCCCGCCCGGTATAAAAGAAACATCCAGCCGAAATCTAAATGGAACTATAAATGTTTATCCAAATCCATTCTATAGAAATCTTACGATTAAATTCCAAATCCCAAAACAAAAAGGAGTCGGTAGTCAGAAGTCAGTAGCCAGTATAAAAATTTACGATGCGGCAGGCAGATTAGCGCGTGCTTTTTCGCGGTTAACGGTAAACGGTTCACGGTCAACGGTTGTCTGGTCTGGAGAAGACGATTTGGGTTGCAAAGTTCCTGCAGGGGTTTACTTCGTGTATCTGGATGTGGGTGATTTCAGGAAGGTTGAGAAAGTGGTGCTATTGAGATAATGGGAGTGGTTTAGCCCAGATTATTCATACTCATTGTCATTGTGAACCCGCCCCGCCCATTGATAATGGACGGGGCTCGCAATAAAAGTGAAAAAAACAGAATTTCTCCTCATCCTTCCCTTCTTTTTAGTAGAAAAAGTAGTGAGTAACAAGTAGCAAAAAAAGAATTAAAATTCTTTCTACTCTCTAATTGCTACTCGCTACTGACAAAGGAATGTAACTGAGAGGAGTAAGGTGAGGGGTTCAGCGAAATTTATCGAAAATAATAATGCGGCTTAGGGGTTCTCAAGAGGAAATCCCCTTGATGTTCTCATTTCCCTTTTATCAAAGAGAATGCCTCGGCCCGTGTGGCTGCGGATTGCATCACACCGCGAATTGCCGATGTTACGGTAAGCGTCCCCGGCTTTTTTACACCAATCATTGAAAGACATAAATGTTCGGCTTCAATTACCACAAGCACACCCATTGGCTTTAAATTTGCCATAAGGAAGTCAGCAATCTCATGGGTCAGTCTCTCCTGCAAAAGGGGTTTTTTCGCCATTGTATCAATGACCCGAACCAGACTTGAGAATCCAGTGATTTTATTCTCCTTTGGTATATAAACGATATGTGCCTTACCAAAAAATGGCAAAAGGTGGTGTTCACATATTGAATAGAAAGGAATATCCTTAACAATAATCATTTCGTTTTCATTCTTTGCCCGGTAGGTTTTCAACTCTTTTTTAGGGTCCTTTTTTACCCCGACAAAAATCTCCTCATACATTTCCGCGACCCGCCTTGGTGTATCCTTTAAGCCATCTCGGTTTAAGTCTTCACCGATTGCCTCAAGGATTGTCTTTATTGCCTGTTCTATTCTTTTCTTATCCATTTTGTCCTTTGGTCTTCTTCGCATCTTGCCTACCAATTATTACATCTATTTCTTCACCGGTAAGAATCTCTTTTTCCAGTAACTTTTCGGCAAGAGTTTTTAATTTATCAATATTATTCTTAATAATCTCTTCTGCAATCGCCTCCGCATTTTCAATCAACCTCTTTACCTCTTCATCAATCTCTCGCGCGGTCTGTTCAGAATAATCACGGTGCAAGCCAATCTCCCGACCCAAAAAGATTTCTTCCTGCTTTTCACCATAGGTGAGTGGACCGAGTTTATCACTCATCCCCCATTCACAGACCATCTTCCGTGCCAGTTTTGTTGCCTTTTCAATATCGTTTCCTGAACCGGTTGACAAATCACCGAGCACAAATTTCTCCGCAACCCTGCCGCCCAGCATAAAGGCAAGTTGATTGAGGCAATAACTCTTTGAATAGGTTCTTCGTTCATCAATTGGTAGGGCCTGGGTCACGCCGAGGGCCATTCCCCTGGGAATTATTGTGACCTTATGAATCGGGTCCATATTTGGTAAAAACTTGGAAACGAGGACATGGCCGCACTCGTGATATGCGGTGAGTTTCTTTTCATGTTCGGAGATGATTAAACTCTTTCTCTCCACACCCATCAATATCTTGTCCTTTGCATCCTCAAATTCCTGCATTGTAATTTTGTTTTTATTTCTCCGGGCAGCAAGTAGTGCTGCTTCATTACACATATTGGCAAGGTCCGCGCCAGAAAATCCTGGTGTGCCCCGGGCAAGGACTTCAAGGTCAACATCCGGGGCAAGCGGGGTACGTCTGGTATGAACCTTTAATATTCCGAGTCTTCCCCGGACATCGGGTCTATCAAGGACCACAACCCGGTCAAACCTGCCTGGTCTCAAAAGTGCCGGGTCAAGAATGTCCGGCCGATTCGTTGCGGCCATTAAGATTATCCCTTCATTCACCTCAAAACCATCCATCTCAACCAATAACTGATTTAGAGTTTGTTCCCTTTCATCGTGCCCCCCACCAAGACCCGCACCTCTCAATCTTCCCACCGCATCAATTTCATCAATAAATACGATGCAGGGAGAATGCCTCTTTGCCTGGTCAAAGAGGTCTCTCACCCTTGAAGCCCCAACACCAACAAACATCTCGACAAAATCTGAACCACTTATTGATATAAACGGAACCCCGGCCTCACCGGCAACCGCCCTGGCCATTAAGGTCTTACCGGTCCCGGGCGGTCCTAAAAGAAGAACACCCTTGGGAATTCTTCCCCCAAGCCGGGTGAATTTCCTCGGCTCCTTTAAGAATTCAATTACCTCCTGCAACTCCTGCTTTGCCTCTTCAACACCTGCCACATCATTGAATGTGGTTGACGGTTTATCCTCAAGGACAATCTTTGCCCGGCTCCTGCCAAAACCCAATGCCCGATTCTGCCCGGATTGCATCTGGCGCAAAAAAAGAATCCAGATGCCAATGAGAAACAACCAGGGAATTATACCGGTGATTATTTCCGCCCAGCCTGACTTCTGTTTTGCAGAAACCTCAACATTATACTTTACAAGTTCTTCAGTAAGTTTGGGGTCTTCATAGGGAATGAGGGTATTAAATTCAGTATAACTTCTGCCCTCAATAAGAATTGGATTCTTGAGTGTTCCCTTTATTGAACGTTCGACAATTATGACCTTTTCAACATTCTTTCCTTTCATCTCCTGCAAAAAGCGGGAATAGGGAATATTTACGGTTTTCCCGCCCCGGCCTAAAAGATTCTGGGCACCAAACCAGACGATGATGACCAATATCGTCCAGATAATTGCAGTCTGCCAGGCACGACTCTTCTGCGGTTGTTTATTCAGCATCCCAAAACTCCAATATCCCTTAAATTTCGATACCTGTTTTCATAATCAAGCCCATAACCAACAACAAATACCGAAGGAATATTAAAACCGACATAAGTCAATGGCACTTCCACAATTCGGCTTTCCTTTTTGTTCAATAGGGTGCAGACCGCGATACTGCTCGGGTTGCGGGTTTTTAAATTCTTCAGAATATATTCTATCGTTCGGCCTGTATCAATTATGTCTTCAATTAAAATCACATCCCGGCCTTCAATATTTAAAGACAAATCCTGGGTAATCCGAACAATTCCGCTTGACCTTTTCCCCTCATAACTTGAAATTCCTAAAAAATCAATCTCCACCGGTATTTCAAGTTCCCTCAGGAGGTCAGCCATAAAGATAAATGCACCCTTTAGAACTCCGATGAGAATTGGATTTTTGTTCTTGTAATCCCTGTTTATCTCCTTGCCGAGTTCTTTTATCTTTTTCTTAATATCCTCTTCTTTAATCAAGATATTCAAATTCCACCTTCAGAATGTTTTTTGTTTTTTTATTTATAAAGGCGCGATATGCCCGACGAATACCAATGACCCAGAGGACTCCTTTTTGGTCACAAAACAAAACCGTATTCACCCTTTGGTTGACCGGAACTTTTGCCTCATTAAGAACTTCCTTTATTCTCTTTGTGCCATCTCTTATTTTTATTTTATCCCCTGATTTCCAATTTCTCAACAGGAGGGGTGGTTTTAATCCTTCAAAATCAAAGACCTCTATGTTCTCTGGTAAATTGGTAAGGTCAAAATTTTTTACCAGTTCGGTCTTTAATCTCAGATTTGAGATCTCTATCTCTTCACCAATTTTTAGAGGAATAAAAAAATTCTTTCTTTCTTCTTTACCGGCATAGCCAATAAACAACTTTCCATAAACCCTCTGGGCATATAGATTGTCCGGCAGGGCAATCCGCTTGCCGCTCTGCTTATTCTTTAGACCTAAGATTGCCTCAATATGTTTACTCTCAAATCCGGTGCGGTCGTTCTTTAAATATATTATCATATTCATAAGCACCCGATTTCTTATTGCTTTATTATAATACATAAGACGCCTGATGTCAATGGCAAGACCATTGCCCTTCTTTTCCACAAATTTATCAAAGATTTTCTGGATAAGACTTTGAAAGTATTCTTCGTCGGTGTGTAATATCTCGATCTCCCTTTTTATTACATAATGGAGTTGAGGGTTTAGTTTAACCAGATGTGGTATAATCTTCTTTCGGATTAAATTCCTCCTGATATCGGTATCAAGATTGGTTGTATCAATGGCAAAATTTAATCCCCTCTTTTTCAAATAGCGTAAGATAACATCTTTCTTTATGTTAATCAATGGCCTTACAAAGGGCAGACGCACCGCTGGAATTGACTGTAAACCGAGCGTTCCACTACCCCGAACGAGATTCAAAAAAAATGTCTCTACTACATCATCAAGATTATGTCCCAGGACAATCCTTGAGGCGGAAATTTTCTTTGCATAATTAAGAAGGGCATTATATCGCCTCTCTCTCGCCTCTCCTTCCAGACCCTTTCTGGTCTTAGGGACCTCGATTTTAATAATCCTGTATCTACAACCATAATTTTGTGCATAGTCCCGGGTCAATCTTTCTTCTTTCTTCAAAATATTTTGGGGTCTTAGCCTGTGATTTATATAAACAAGAAAGAAGTCTATAGTATCACCATATATTCTCTTTAAGACATCTAACAGGCATACTGAATCCGGACCTGCGGAAAATCCAATGACTGCCTTTTTGGTATTTTCAAACATCCTGTATTCTTCTATTGTATCTCTTACTCTTTTTGTCAATTCTTCAACAAAGTTTGAGTTCATTTGTAAATTATAAATAAAATCATAAGCAGAGTCAATATATTTTAGAAACCTTTAGGGCTGGATTGGTGAATTTATATTAAGAATGAAGAAAAATTTAAAAATTTAGGACAAAAATTACCGATTGCTACTTTACCCTTTCCCTCATATTTTTTTTGATTTGCATCTTCAATCTTTTTAGAATATCAAGCAAGACAACAATCATTTGGAAATCATCAGGCAGTTCATTGAGCATCTTTTGCAGGGCATTTTCCGAAAGTGTAATTCCTTTGTTGATTACCTGAAGTGTCCCCTTTTCTTCTACTTCCCTTGCCTCTTCGTCAAAGAATTCATCGTCAAAACTACTGACGAGCCGACCAATTTTTGCAACAAGGAGGGTATGATACCAGACAAAGTCTTCAAATTCCTCTCCAATCTCCTCAGGAATTCCTGCCCTATTTAATTTCTTTATCAACTCATTAGCGCAACGGAAATATTCATAGGCAAGATTATAGATAACATAGGAATGGGGATCAATCTCTGGGATTTCTTCTTTAGAAATTTCATCAAGGTCTATTCCCTGCTCTTCAGCCGCCTTTTTTATCATCTGTTCGGTTTTATCAAAGATTTCTTTCAAATCGTTGAAAAGGACTTGCGGGTCATTGGGATCTTCGCCCTTGATATAATGCTCAAGCAGCCTTTCCGAATTTTCCTTATAGACCCGGCAGTTATCCCTCTCATTACATCGCTCGCAACGGTAATCACAGTAGTTATATGGTCCGGGCTTGAATTTTTTAGCCATAATCAAATATATCCAATCAACCGCCGAAGTCAAGAACGAAGTGCAAGATGATTTTATCGGTGGGAAATCCATCCTGAATTTAATCTGGGGCGATAGGGGACTGGTCTTTGGTTAATAGTTATTCTTTTATGGCTCAGAGTGAGAGAAACAGCTTTTTTCAGCAACCTCAGGAAAAACTGAGGTTTACCTATATTTAGAGGCATAGGAATTTGAAAAATTTCAATACAAAAGGACCCCTCACCTTATCCGCTAAGAAGTATGGCGGACTCTCTTTTAAAAAGGGAGAGGGCAGGGTGAGGGCGGGGGCAAAACCCCTGATTATGTTCAATTTTAATGCTTTTTTAAATGTAAACTCGGTTGAAGTATCGCTATATTTTTCGGAACTCATCCACCAAAAAACAATATCAGTATTTGTTGAATTTGTTATTTAAAGATAGTTTATGCTGATCAATTTAAGGATGTGGGTAAACCTCAAAGGAAAAATACTTGACACAACTCAATTATTGGATATTATAAGATAATGTTTAGAGTAATAAGAAAAGACCCTGATACGAGTGCCCGTCTTGGACTTCTAAAAACGAAGCATTTTGAAGTTTCAACACCCAATTTTATGCCCGTAGCAACCCAGGGAACAGTTAAAACCCTTTCTCCGGAAGAATTAAAAAAGATTGATGTGGAGATAATTGTTTGTAATACATATCATCTGATGCAGAGGCCCGGAACTGCCCTCGTAAAAAGATTAGGCGGTATACACAAATTTATGAACTGGGAAAGGGCAATTCTTACCGATTCCGGAGGTTTTCAGGGCTACTCCCTGAGTGAATTGAGAAGTGTTGATGATGATGGCTTAACCTTCTCTTCACACATAGACGGTTCCCGAATAACCATTACACCGGAAATTGCGATTGAAGTGCAAAGGGATTTGGGAACTGACATTGCAATGTGCCTTGATTTCTTCACTCCTTATCCTTCAGAATTTATTGAGGCCAGGATTGCTGTGGAGAGGACAATAAACTGGGCGCGGCGAAGCCTTTCGGTAAAAAAAAACCACAAATTTTTGCAATCATTCAGGGGGCGACCTTTAAGGACCTGCGTCAGGAATGTGCCCGCCGGCTTCTTGAATTAAACTTCCCTGGCTATGGGATCGGTGGGTTGATGATTGGTGAGCCATTAAGTTTAACAATGGAGATGGTCAATGAAGTGATTGATGTCATCCCCGCGAGGAAAATCAGATACTTGATGGGATGCGGTTATCCTGAAGATATTCTTGAGGCAGTAAGTTTAGGGGTTGACCTATTTGATTGTGTTCTGCCCACAAGAAATGGAAGGACCGGTATGGCATTTACATCCGAAGGTAAGGTAATAGTAAAGGCGAGTCGTTATGCCGATGACAATAGTCCCCTTGATAAAAACTGCAATTGCTATACCTGTCGGAATTTCAGCCGTGCCTATCTACGGCATCTATTTAATGCCGGCGAGGCTCTTGGTAGCCGTCTGGTCAGTTATCATAATGTAAAATTTTATATCGACCTGATGAGAAAAATCCGCCTTCATATCCAGAAAGGGGATTATCTCAATTTCTTTAAGAAACTAAAGGCAGAATATAACTTTCGTCCTGATAACGGAGGAAGTTCGGGGTAATGCACTTCCCTCTTGACATATTGATAGTTATGTATATAATATTAAAATTTTTAATTGGCGAAATCTGGAATTTCGTGCCTTTTATCAGGGCATGGTCAATTAGGTAAAATAAGTATAGGAATTTGAAAGATTCTATTACCTTTGATTCAAACAGATTTGGGCGGATGAAAACGGATGCTGTCTAACAATGAGTCGGTCCAATCTGTTTCCATTCGCTTCTATCCGTTTGAATCAGCAATTAACCGAACGAAGTGAGGTTATCTTGCTGTATAGGAATTTGAAAAATTCCTATACAGCAGATAAGGAAAATTTCATTATAGAAAGGAAATGGACAAGATACATCGGGAGTAGATGAAATGCTAAAGGGAGTGCACAAAGTCAAGGTTAATTGCTATTCGGGGGTTTCAGGGGAACTCCCCTGATGTATCTTGGGTAAAATAAAAAAGGAGTGATTATGTTCGGGAAAAAGAAGAAGGTGCTTGGTCTTGATATCGGGTCCAGTCAAACAAAAATTGTTGAGCTGAGTCCGGGCAAGACCAAAAAATTGGTTAACTTTGGAATCTCAAAGGTCTTGCCAGATGCAATTGTTGAAGGTGAGATTATTGACCGGGAGGCAGTGCTGGATTCAATCCGAACACTTATTGAAAGTAAGGGATTTACTGCAAAGGATGTGGTAATTGGTCTGGCCGGACGCGATGTGATAATAAAAAGAATCCTGATGGACCGGATGAGTGAATCTGAAACAAGAGAACAGATAAAATGGGAAGCGGAACAGTATGTTCCTTTTGACATCAACGAGGTGACTCTGGATTTTGATGTTGTAAATCCCAGTTTTGGAGAGAATCAGCAGGAGGTTGTTCTCGTTGCGGCAAAGAATGAATTGATCAACAATCTCATTTCGTTACTAAAAGACCTGAATCTCAATCCCGTTATCATTGATACAGTTGCCTTTGCAATACAAAATGTATATGAATATAATTATCCCCCCGCGCCTGATGAATCGGTTGGTCTAATCAATATCGGAGCCGGAATGACGGTAATAAATGTTGTCAAAGGCGGCTCTTCACTTTCCGCAAGGGATGTTTATTATGGAGTTAATTCCTATATCAGCCGGCTCCAAAAGGAAATTGGATTCAACTATGAAGATGCAACTAATGCTGCAAAAGGAACAATTCCGATGGGGGTTTCGCCGGATGCAATTCAAAGTGTTTTTGAATCGTTTGTCGGTGACTTAAGCACCCAGATTGAAAGGAGTCTCCAATTTCTTTCAAGTGTCACCGGAGAAGAAAAGGTGGGCCGTCTTTATCTCTCAGGGGGCGGTGCCCTGATTCCGAATCTAATTGAGCACTTAAAGAGACGATTGAATGTTCCCATTGAAATATTGAACCCTTTCAAAAATATTCTTTACGACCCAACAATTTTTGCCCCCGAAGGTGTTGATGTTTATGGCCCAATTTTAGCCGAGGCGATAGGTCTGGCATTAAGGGGGGAATAATGATTAAGATAAATTTATCACCGAGTCCTAAAAAACCAAAGGCGCCAAGGCCCGGTGCTCCAAAACCGGCTGCGCCGCAATTAAAACTTCCCCCGGTCAAGGCCGGGGTTGTCTTCATTGCCGGCATTGCAGTTGTGGTAATCATAATTGCATTGGCTTTAATAATTCAATCCAGTAAAATCGGCAAACTCAATCGTAATATTTCTGACCTCAGGACAAGGCTTAATGAATTGAATGTCTATGTGGCAACAGTTGATAGTTTAGAGAAGAGAGAAAAAGAATTAAATAATTTGATTTCGCCCATTAAACAACTCAATAAAAATCGTTTCTTGCTTGCCCACATTCTTGATGAGATTTCCGCACGGCTCCCTGAATTCACCTGGCTCACGATGCTAAATGTAACATCCCAGGATATCACAACACCCAATCTCAAAGGGACAATCAATATTAAGGGAACAACCGCTTCTAACCTTCTGGTTGCGGATTTTATGAATCGTCTTGAAGATTCTCCCTATATCTCCAATGTGGATTTAACAGTGCTTGAGAAAAAGACCGTTGAAAAACAGGAAATGATGGAATTTACCCTGACTGCAAATGTCAGCATAGATACTACAATTGGGAGGCAGAAATGAATTTAAGAGAACCCAAAACTCAGCAGACCATTGTCTTTTTTATCATCTTGATTTTGATTGTGATTCTATTCTTCCGTTTTCCCTATTCGGCAAATCAAAATCGTATAAAAGCCCTTACCGCGCAACGCGACTCATTGCAGATTAAAGTTCAAAAAGCCGAGGCCGCAAAGGCCCGGCTACCTGAATTGCAGTCCAGGATTGCCCGGCTTGAGGCAGAATGGGAGGTTGCCAAAGAGATGCTTCCTCAGGAAAAAGAAATTCCCAAGTTGATTCAGCAGATATCAAATTCCGGAACCAAGGCCGGGGTAAGTTTTCTGCTCTTCAAACCAAGTGGTCCGGTTCAGAAACCCAACACAAATTATTCTGAAATTCCGGTTCAGATAAAAGTTGCCTGTGGCTATCACCAACTCGGTAAATTCCTCTCCAATGTCGGTAATTTATCAAGAATTGTGAATGTCCCTTCAATCAAGATTGCCCCGGGTAAGGACCGGAGCACGGAAGCAGAACTTCAGGCAATTACCTATACCCTTGCCAAAGGAAAGGAGGTGCCCAGTGCTGTCCCACGTCGTCGGTAGTATTTTTTCAATATTTATCCTCTTCACTCAAACGCCGGCCGGTGATTCACTATTTCCGGTGGAAAAGTATGACTATGAACAGTCAGGCCGACGCGACCCATTTGTGCCTCTTTTGGGTCTGGAGTTGGGCGGTGGCAGGACCGGACATTTGAGTCCGGAAAATCTCCGTTTGATTGGTATCCTCTGGGGGGACCGCGGCTATTATGCACTGGTAAAAGATGGTCAGGACAATGGCTACATTCTAAAAAGGGGTGACCGTGTTGCCGGAGGTCATGTAAGTGAGATAAATCGCCAGGGGATAATCTTTGAAATTATGCATGCCGGTGTGGTAACAAAGTATGAGTTAAGACTGCAAGAAGAAAAGGAAAGGAGGTAAAAGATGAAATATATCTTTACCATTATTTTCGCATTATCTTTGGTAAACGGTGTTGTAATAAAAGATATTGTTTTGATGCCGGAGGGTGTGAATACAAAACTGACGATTGAGGCTGACGGACCATTCATTGCCAATGCATTTAATCTTAAAGAACCACCGCGTATTGTTGTTGACTGCTCCGGTGTATCAAGTAGCCTTGTTGGTAAGACATACTCGGTAAATCAGGGCGGGGTCAGTGAGATTTCCATAACTGGTTTTGCTGCTCAACCTGACCTGGTAAGGGTTATTGCCAAACTCACTCAGGACTATTCATATCTGACCACTACCGAAGGAAACAATTTTGTCATTACTATTCTTACCGGTATTTCAACACCATTTCCGGGTTGGCAGGCAGCAACTGCGGAGGCATTTGTTCCTGCACCCGCAGTCTCTGGTGCTCCTCCGGTTCCCGCCGAAAAACCAGCAGTAAGCATCACCGGCCGACCAATTAGCATTGACCTTGAAAATGCGGATATTTTAACGGTCTTAAGGGCATTATCTGAATATGCCGGGGTAAATATCGTGGCTGGTAAGGATGTAAAGGGGACCGTAACCGTAAGACTACACAATGTGCCCTGGCATCAGGCACTGGAGATAATATTGAAGGCCGCGGGTTATGCCTATCGTGAAGACCCCGGGGTAATCAGAGTTGATACTGCAGAAAATCTTGATAAGCAGGACTATGACCTTCCCCTGTATTCCAATATCTATAAACTTGAGTTTGCCAACCCTTCGGAAATGTTAAATAAGATTCAGGCAATGCTCTCACCAAAGGGCAAGGCAAATATTGATGAAAGGACGAATTCGGTGGTCGTCACTGATGTGAATCCGATCCAGGAAAAGATTAAACAACTTGTAAAACTGCTTGACACACCAACTCCCCAGGTTGAGATTATGGCAAAGGTCGTGGATATGGATGCATCCCAGTCTCAAGGTCTCGGCATTAACTGGACATTGAAGGGACTGGAGAGCAGAATCGTAAGGGCTGATGTGACAAGTAATGAAAATCCCACGATTGCCGGATATGGTGTCTTCAATGTCGGAACAGTGCCGTCGCTGGCACAGGTTGCGGCAACAATCAGTGTTCTTGAAGAAAAGGGAAAGGCACAGACGATTTCTGCACCAAGGGTAAGTGCGGTGGATAATAAGAAGGCATCAATCCTGGGCGGTCAGAGATTTGGTATTCCAACCCGAGATATGGCAGGAAATACAGTCATTCAGTTCTATACTGTGGGAACAAAACTTGAGGTGACACCCCACATAAATTCCTTAGAAGAGATAACGATGGAAATCCATGCCGAAGTTAGTGAACTTGACCGGGCATCAGCACTCGCTGGAAGACCAATTATTACCACTTCTGAAGCAGACTCCAAAGTTCTGGTAAAGGACGGTAATACTGTGGTGATTGGCGGATTCATCAGGAAGAAGGAGACGAAATCGGTTCGGGGAATACCGGTCTTGAAAAGTATTCCAATCCTTGGTGCCCTGTTCAGAGAGACGACCACAACCTATGAAGACCGTGAATTATTAATATTTATCACGCCAACAATAATCAAGGGATAGTGATTTAAAAAAATCTGAAGGTCACCGCAGGACTAAAAAAGGGACAGATTCTTAAGGTTTCAAAAAGGGGAATAAGACCCACCCGGGGGATTATTCGTCAGGCAATCTTTAATATTATAGGTGAAAGAATTCAGGATGCCTTAGTTCTTGACCTTTTTGCCGGAACCGGGGCATTTGGTATTGAGGCACTTTCCCGCGGTGCAAGAGATTGTATATTCATTGATAAGGAACCAGCGATTATAATTAAAAATATCCAGAGATTAAAACTTCAAACCTGCTCACGGATTATTGCTAAAGACTTTAGACCGGCATTAAAAAAATTAAAGAATAATGAATTTGATATAATCTTCATTGACCCTCCCTATAATACCGATTATCTCCCCACTGCCCTGAAATTGATTCAAAATTTAAGGCTCCTTAAAGACAATGGGATAATCATCACCGAACGGAGAGCAGGAATAATCTATAAGATTCCTGAGAACTATCGGATAGTGAAAGAAAAGAAATATGGTGATACAGAGGTTGATTTTATAGAAAAGGTTTTCTAAAAATCAAAAAGGGGATTTGTGAAAAAGGCAATCTATGCCGGGACCTTTGACCCGATTACCTATGGCCACATTGATGTAATAAATCGGGCAACGAAAATCTTTGACCGGGTAATTGTTGGCGTGAGCCAATACCCAAAGAAGACCCTTTTTTCTTTAAAAGAAAGAATTTTACTTGTTAAGGAGTCTTTGAGAGGAAATGAAAAGATTGAGGTTCTGGGATTCTCTGGTCTTCTGGTTGAGTTTGCCCGAGAAATCTCGGCAAACACAATTATCCGGGGAATAAGGGCGGTCTCGGATTTTGACTACGAACTTCAACTCACCCTGATGAACAGAAAACTCGCGCCCCAGATTGAAACACTCTTTCTGATGCCCTCAGAAAAGTATATCTTTGTCAGTTCCTCACTGGTCAAGGAGATTGCCGGTCTGGGTGGTGATATCTCTCATCTTGTTCCACCACCGGTTGTTGAGGCACTCAAGAAGAAATTTCAACTTAAATAAATAAAGAGGACCTTTGAAGATTGGCATTATCGGGTTACCCAATGTGGGGAAGTCAAGTTTATTCAACCTTTTAACCCGGGCAAATGCCCAGGTTGCAAAATTTCCGTTTACGACAATTGAAAGGAATGTTGGGGTAGTAATAATACCGGATGAAAGACTGGATAGAATTGTGGAGATTATCGGTTCTCCCAAAAAGACCTATGCCCACATTGATTTTGTGGATATTGCAGGATTGATAAAGGGGGCTTCAAAAGGCGAGGGGCTGGGAAATAAATTTTTATCCCACATCAGGGATGTTGACCTTGTGCTACATATTTTAAGGGCATTCCCGGACCCGGACATCCCCCATATTGATACGGAGATAAATCCAAGAAGGGACTACGAGATTGTGCGCAGCGAACTATTCCTTGCGGACTTAGAGATTGTTGAGCGCCGCCTTGATAAGATAAAAAAGAGATACGAGGCAAGGGAGGAGTTTGAGACCTTACTTAAAATAAAGTCTCTTCTTGAGAAAGGGGAGATTCCCTTAGAAAAAATTCCCGACCTTCCCTTACTTACCACCATTCCTGAAATAGTGGTATTAAATTTTGATGAGGATGGAAAATTCAATGCCAATTGGGATGGCTATAAGATTTCTGTAAAACTTGAGGAAGAGATATTTGATTTCAGTGAACCGGAGAAGAGAGAATTGAGGAGCGAGGCGAAATTAGAACCCGCCGGCTTAAAAGGATTATTACAATTGTGTCTCACAAAACTATCGGTTATTTCTTTTTTTACGATTAAAGGTGAAGAATCACGGGCCTGGTTAATAAGGTCCGGGACCAGGGTCATTGATGCAGCAGGGAAGATTCATACCGATTTAAAAGAGGGATTTATTAAGGCCGAGATATTAAAATATGAAGATTTGTTAAAGACCAAAAATTTTGCTATTGCCCAGAGTCAGGGGTTGACAAAGATTGAAGGCAAGGAATATATTGTTCAGGATGGCGATATAATTTTGATAAAGTTCAAAGTGTAAAAATCAAAAATAAAAGTTCTCCCTTAAATTACGGGAATATAAACACCATTTCAGCGCTAAGATCACTGCATTTTTCTCTCTTTACCCCGTTAGAAATTGTCGCTTTCTTTTTAACCAATCTTTGTAGGAGCGGTTTCCCACCGCGATATTGCGAGTTCTTTTCTTCCTTGTCATTGCGAGTCCTCGCCCATTATCAATGGGCGGGACGAAGCAATCTCATCTGTTATCGGTAATTTCAGGGATTACTTCGTCGTTTGGTTTTTCACAAGAACAGATGGGATTGCTTCGCCCGCCTTCGGCGGGCTCGCAATGACTTTTAATAATTGTCTCATAAATAATTTGACATCATAATTATAAAACATAGTAAAATATTTTGACCCTGAAATCCTGCCCCTTCACCTTCATCCTCTCCCCGTTAAAACGGGGAGAGGGTAAGGGTGAGGGGTTCAAATGTATCCTCTCCTGACGAGATTCTGTATGACACTCCGCGCTACCCTGTTCCTTTTTATAGGGCGAGTTGGATTAAGGACCTGATCCGAACTTATTTTGGAGATTAAAGGAAGTCAGGAATTTGTTAATTTACTTTTGAGATAGCCTACAGTATGAATAATCCGGGTGAGGTTTATTTTCTATTTGGGGTTACAGGTTAAATGACTACAAAAATTATTGGTGGGGAATACCATTCAAATTTGCTAATTTGCTACATTTTGCGATTTTCCTAAACTCTTTTCTCTTCATTTCTTTTAATTTTGCTGATACTACAAGCAAATTATTAAAAAAGTAGCCCAAAATTTTAATTTTGGCAAAGATTATGAATAAGCCGGCTTAAATCGTTCTTCGCGCGCTCAGGATCCGGTTATCACTGGATTTGGGTCCAATATTTGTTAATAACCCAAACTAAGCGATTCTTTTCATCCTTGCTGCAAAGACACCGTCAGTATTATAAAATCCGGGCAGAATTTTTAAATAATTTTCTGCTATCGGGAGAAAATTGCGGGCTGGTTCAAGTTCAAAATTTTTGTGGTTTGATAAGAATTTTTTTATAACCTCTTCATTCTCTTTGGGCAAAATGCTACAGGTTGCATAGATTAAACTCCCCCCCAATTTTAAGAATTGAGAGGCATTTTCAAGCAAATTATATTGAAGATTATGGAGCCGGGAGATTACCCGCCGGTTGACCCGTTCCTTCACCTCGGGTCTTTTTGCAATTACACCCGAATTACTGCAGGGTGCATCAACCAGGACCTTATCAAATCCTTCAAGATGATACCTCCGGCCATCGGCAAGGGCACACTTTATTATAGTAATGCCAAGCCGCTGGGCATTTTCCACAACCAATTTCAATCGGGCACTGCTCACATCACAGGCAACAATCAGACCTTGATTTTTCATCAATTCAGCGAGATAAGTTGCCTTATTTCCCGGGGCGGCGCATAGGTCAACAATCATCTCGTTAGGCTTCGGGTCAACAAGTCTACAGACCAGTCCTTGTGCTTCGTCCTGAATGGAAATGAAACCCTGTTTTAAAAGGGTGTGTTTTATTACATCACCCAGTCTTCCAACGACCCTGAATTCTTTCAACCAGTTGGCGGGTCTTAATTCCACACCATCTTTAGCCAATTTTTCAAACACCGATTCATCAGCACGCAGGGTATTTATCCTTATGTAGGGAATGGGACGATTTTTGAATGCCTCAATAATCTTTTCCCCTTCCACTGGATATGCCTCAACGATTTTGTGCAGAATCCAGACATTCGGTTCGCGAATTGACTGCACCCGTCTATTTCTTATCACTCCCCGCAGAACCGCATTTATTAGCGACTTTTCTTTCACATTTCGGGCAAGATTGACCGCCTCGTTCACAATTGCATAGACCGGGATACGGTCTAAAAATAGATACTGATATACTGCGATTCTTAAAATATTTTTGATGACCAAATCTGCGGAATTGAAATCTCCAATGAAGGTCTCTTTGATTATCTGGTCAATCTCTTCACGATGTCTCAATGTCCCAAAGGCAATTTCATTTGCCAGGGCACGGTCTTCCTCAGAGAGTTCATCCTTTTCAAATATCTTTCCCAGGGCAACCTTTAAATTTATACCCTCGTCCACCTCACAAAGGGCATTTAATGATGCCTCACGTGCATTCATAATTTAACTTCTCTCCATCTTTTATACGAAAACCATTAATAAAATCCTGACCCGATATTGCCTTACGATTCTGTGGTTTGACCTCATTTATAATCAGTGAACCATCCTTGGTCCCCACATAGAGTGTTCTCCCCGCAATGTGAAATGTGCCAGGTGCGATTTTCTTCTCACCAATTGAGGCACTGAGGATGATTAAATCCTGACCCCGGAAACTGGTGCGGGCACCAGGCGTGGGCGAAAGGGCTCTAATGAGATTGAATACCTCTTCAGTTGATAAAGACCAGTTTATAACGGTTTCTTCTTTACTTATCTTTGGTGCATAACTCTTCTCACTTTCACATTGTTCAACCTGATTATAATTTCCCCGGGCAATACTTTTGATGACACCGTTGATTTCCTGGGCTGCGATAAGAGACAATCTTTTAGACAGACTCCCATAATTTTCATCGGGATAAATTAAAACCTCCTTCTGCATAATTATTTTACCGTGGTCAACCTTCTCGTCCATAAAGAAGATAGTAATTCCCGTCTTCTTTTCTCCATTCATCAGGGCACGCTGAATTGGTGCCGGACCGCGATATTTGGGAAGGAGTGAGGGATGAATATTTATTCCGCCGAAAGGGGGGACCTTTAAGAGTTCTCCACCAAGAATATGTCCATAGGCAGAAAGAACAAAAAGGTCAGGATTGAGTTCTCTTAAAATTTTAATGAAAGATTCCTCATTGGGCGACTCAGGAGCAAAGATTTCTATCCTTAAAGATCTTGCCCATTCGCCAACCGGCGAAAGTTGAACTTTTAACCCCCGACCTTTTGGTTTCGGTCTGGTTACTACAACTCCAAGTAAAGAAAATTCTTCGTTTATCTTCTGAACTATCGGCAGAGAAAATTCGGTAGAACCAAAAAAGACTATTTTCATTTCACTGGCTTGTTTAATTCCTCTTTAATGACTCAAGATATTTTTGCAATTTTGGTCTTTCATTCTCATTAACATAATCAATAAACAAAATCCCATCCAGATGGTCAATTTCATGCTGAATCGCCCGGGCAACGAGTCCATCGGTTTCAATTATCAATTTTTCGTCGTAAAGATTTTGCATATGGAGTCGTAAATTGCTTGCCCTCGGGATGTTCAGATATAAACCGGGGAAACTGAGGCAGCCCTCTTCATCTATTACTACACCTTCCGTATCAATAATTCTTGGGTTTATCACGACCAATGGTTCTGGTTTTTCATCAAATGGTTTAAGGTTAAGCACAAACAACCTGTACGGTTTACCGATTTGATTTGCAGCCAAACCAATTCCTCTGTTCTTTAACATTGTCGCAATCATTGAATCTGCAAGGTGAAAGATTTCCTCAGTTATTTTTTCAATCGGTGGTAATTTTTTTCTCAAAATCTCGTTTGGATACTTAATTATTGATAATTGATTTACTTTATTATCAATGACCAAATCTCCACAATCTTTTTTTTGTTTCATCTACTAAATTTATTGTTCCTTAGAACTGGCTTCAACCTTACCGAGAATATGCCCCTTTTCAATATCTATTTTTACACCATCAGCAATCACCAAACTGATGACATTATCTTTGATATTGGCAATCGTTCCATAGATACCACTGGAGGTAATTACCCGATCGCCCTTTTTTAAACCACTAAGAAATTCCTGATGCTGTTTCTGTCTGCGTTGTTGGGGAAGGATTAAGAGAAAATAAAAGACCGCAAAAATTAGAATCAGGGGCAAAAGGCTGATTAGAGGATTACCCTGACTCTGCTGGGGAGTCTGGCCATACAATAATTCCATTTATTATCTCCTTCTTATCGCGCCAATTATACTTAAATTTAGCAGAATGTCAATAACTCATTTCCCTTCTTCCTTCTAATGCCCGTAAAATTGTTGCTTCATCCGCAAGGTCAATGTCGCTTCCCATAGGTAATCCCCGGGCAATTCTTGTAACCTTTATACCGAGAGGCTTTATCAATTTTGCAATATAAATTGCCGTGATATCACCTTCGGTCGTGGGATTGGTTGCAATGATGACTTCGGTTATATTTTGTGACTTTATTCGTTCAATCAGTGAATTGATCTTTAAATCATCGGGTCCAATGTTATCAATCGGAGAGATTACACCGTGAAGGATGTGATATAAACCGCGGTATTCACCGATTCGTTCAATTACCATCACATCCGATGGTTGCTCAACCACACAAATTCGCTCTTTATCCCGGGTCGGATTAGAACATATTTCACAGGGGTCTTTCTCACCAAGGTTATGGCACAATGAGCACTCTTTCAGTTCAAAACGGGCGCGAAGAATTGCCTCGGTTAATTCCTTCACCTGAGATTTCTCCATCTTCTGAAGATGGAAGGCAATACGCTGGGCCGATTTTCTTCCAATGCCCGGAAGCCACTGAAGTTTTTCAATGAGGTCATTTAACAGCGACATTTAATAAATAATAATCAAAAAATGGAAGAAGTCAAGAAGTGTGCCAAATAATCATCCGCAAGGCGAAGTGCCCACCTCCAAACCCTCAAGCAAACCAAAAGAAGTCACTAAATTACGATGATAATAACCATTCCGATAATCAACCCGCTCCAATGGATCTTGATGCTTATATCTCTCAACCTTTAAATAACCCTCAACCTCAGCTTTCATCGCCCCTTCAAAGAGCCTCTTTAAAACCCTTAAGGTATACTCCGCAATACCTTCATCAAGTTTATCATATTTTCATTTTTTTTCAAGAGGAATTTACACAACATTTTGGACACTACCTAAAACCCTTTTTTCTAAAATAATCTTTTCCATTCTTTCCAGTGTTTGTATCCGATGATTAGAAAACTACCGAGATAAAAAATCAAAAGATGCATTTCACCATTATGTAACTTGTACAAGATATTCAGGGGGACGCCCCCTGAAAACCCCCGCTGTCCAACAATCCTTATGGTATCGCCGATACCCAACTTTCTACCATTTGTCCTGAATATCTTGTCGTCTCTTTTTTCTATAATGAAAAATTTCATTATTAAGTATAGGAATTTTTCAAATTCCTATACTTAGATATAAGGAATGAGCAAGGTATAACCCAGAAGAACCCTGAATGCATCTTCTTCAATACTCTTCGTTCCCTTTTTTATAAATCCATAAATCGTAAAAATAACACCGAGGAGCAGAATAATTCATAATTTTTTCAATTATATCTGTTGCAGAAGCGATGTCAACAAATGAATTTTGACTGTGGGTATTTCTTGTTGTTTGCTCGCTCCGTTAATCCGAGAATTCTCGGATTAACGGAATGTTACGGACAGGGACAAGCCCTGTCCCTACATTAGTCTTTTTTTTCACGGGACTAAAGTCCCTACTCCTATTTTGATAATATTCTAAAGAGGTAGATTTAAATTCTTTTCGGAATTTCTTATATTGTCGAGTGAAATCGGACACTGCATTTAGTTTTGTTTACATAAAGGTGAGTATGCAAATAGTGGAACGTTTTACCGCAACCTTTATTTTTTTATCCAAATCTTCCAGTTATATAGGCTTCAGTTTTTGGATTCTTCGGATTGGTGAACAATTTTGGGGTCTGATTATATTCAATCAACTCCCCAATGTATAAGAATGCGGTCCAGTCCGAGACCCTTGCTGCCTGTTGCATATTATGGGTGACAATGACAATGGTATATTTTTCTTTCAATCTTATCATCAATTCTTCTATCTTTGCTGTGGAGATAGGGTCTAATGCTGAACAGGGTTCATCAAATAGTATCACTTCTGGTTCTATTGCCAGGGTTCGTGCAATACAGAGTCTCTGCTGTTGACCACCAGAAAGAGAAAAGGCGGAATCGTGTAAACGATCTGCAACTTCATCCCAGAGCGCAGATGCTTTTAGCGCATTAACCACCCTTTCTTCAATCTCTGTTTTGTCTGTAATCCCATGTATCCTCAGACCGAATGCGAGATTCCCGAAGATGCTTTTCGGAAATGGATTTGGTTTTTGAAAAACCATCCCGATTTTCTTTCTCAAATCGTATACATCATACATCGGGTCATAGATGTTTTTATTATCAAACCAGATCTCTCCCTTAATCTCTGCGGATGGAATTATATCATTCATACGATTCAAACAACGAATAAATGTGCTTTTGCCGCAACCTGAAGGACCAATGATT
>Ga0207433_10006355_pt1 | contig 20463 bp, 14 predicted proteins | sample YelNatPaOPGAMG01_FD_187559 | JGI IMG/M metagenome (GOLD analysis project Ga0207433, IMG submission 187559) | Hot spring thermophilic microbial communities from Obsidian Pool, Yellowstone National Park, USA - OP-RAMG-01 (SPAdes) (version 3) | ecosystem: Environmental > Aquatic > Thermal springs... | reverse complement strand
CTCAAAATAAATACAAAATCACAAAGGGGTTCAAGGGGATTTTTCCCCTTGATTTGATGCAATCCAAAGATTGGATTACATCAAAAGCAGAAGAAAAATCACCGAAGCTTCTAAAGAAGTCATACAAACGGGGACTAGTGGTGAAGAAATAAAAAAATAAAATTATAGAAGCACTTCTGACTACAGCCAGCGATACTTTTTGCTTCTACCGAAAGCAAATGTATCAAAATGATATAGTATATAAAATTGATACATTTTTACTTGACTGTTGTTAAAAAAAATATTAAATTCAGATAGAAAATTTACATTTTGGGGGTTTCATATGAATCTTTCAAAACTTACTATTAAGGCAAGAGAAGCTATTGAAAGAGCTAATGAAATTGCTCTTTCAATGAATCACCAGATGCTGGATATTGAACATCTTCTTAAAGCCATGCTTGAACAGGAGGATGGACTTATCAGGCCAATATTCCAGAACCTTGAAATAAACTTTCAAAAACTGAACTATCTCCTGGAGGATAGACTTGCCAAAAAGCCAAAGATATATGGCATAGGGCAAATAATGCTATCGAGGGAATTAAATGAAACCTTTGAAAATGCTTCTAAAGAAGCAGCAAGACTTAAAGATGATTTTATAAGTACGGAACACCTTCTTCTGGGAATGCTTCTTGTAAAAGAACCATCTATTGTAAATTTTTTCAGGGAATTAAATCTCAATTACGACAGGGCACTCATAGCCATAAAAAGTATAAGGGGAGAACAGAGGGTTACAGATGAAAATCCTGAGGCAAAATATCAGGCCCTGGAAAAGTATGCAAGGGATCTTACAGAAATGGCAAGGCAGGGTAAACTTGATCCTGTAATTGGTAGAGATACAGAAATAAGAAGAGCCATGCAGGTTCTTTCAAGAAGAACAAAAAACAATCCGGTATTGATCGGTGAGGCAGGAGTAGGTAAAACAGCTATCGTAGAAGGAATAGCAAGAAGAATTGTATCTGGTGATGTCCCTGAAACATTAAAGAATGCAAGGATATATGCACTGGATTTAGGGCTTCTTATTGCAGGGACAAAATACAGGGGAGAATTTGAGGACAGATTAAAAGCCTTACTTAAAGAGGTAAGTGCATCCAATGGAGATATAATCCTTTTTATTGATGAATTACACACAGTTGTTGGTGCTGGTGCTTCTGAAGGAGCCATAGATGCTGGCAATATGCTAAAGCCAGCCCTTGCAAGAGGTGAAATCAGAGTTATTGGAGCCACAACGCTTGATGAATACAGAAAATATGTTGAAAAGGATAAAGCACTGGAAAGAAGATTTCAACCAATAATTGTAAATGAACCTTCGGTAGAGGACACCATAGCAATACTAAGAGGTCTGAAAGAAAAGTATGAGGCCCACCATGGTATAAGAATTTCAGATTCAGCAATTGTAGCAGCTGCAAATCTTTCTGCAAGATATATTACTGAAAGAAGACTTCCAGATAAGGCTGTAGACCTTATAGATGAAGCAGCTTCAAAAATAAGGCTTGAAATTGAAAGTCAGCCTCAGGAAATTGACGACCTAGAAAGAAAAATTCTAAAACTTACAATAGAAAAAGAAGCCTTACTGAAAGAAAAAGATGAAAATTCTAAGGAAAGACTTACAGGTATAGAAAAAGAACTTTCCACCTTAAAAGAACAGGCAAATACACTAAAAGCCAGATGGCAAAACGAAAAGGAAATTATAAAAAGAATAAAGGAAATCACACAGGAACTTGATAGATTAAGACTTGAAGAAGAAAGGCTTGTGAGAGCTGGAGACTTAAACAAGGTTGCAGAAATAAGGTATGGAATTATTCCCCAGAAAGAGAAAGAACTTGTTGAACTACAGAAGAAACTTAGAGAAATTCAGGGAAATTCACCACTATTAAGGGAAGAAATTACAGAAGAAGACATTGCAAGGATAGTATCCGACTGGACTGGTATTCCAGTGGCCAGGATGCTAGAGTCTGAAAAACAAAGACTCATTCATCTTGAAGAAGAACTTAAGAAGAGAGTTGTTGGACAGGACAAAGCTATATCTGTTGTTGCAAATGCAGTCAGAAGATCAAGAGCTGGAATAAGTGAGGAAAACAGACCGATTGGAAGTTTTCTTTTCCTTGGACCAACAGGTGTTGGAAAAACTGAGCTTTCCAAAGCCCTTGCAGAGTTTTTATTTGACACAGAAAAAGCACTAGTAAGAATTGATATGTCTGAATATATGGAAAAATTCAGTGTCCAGAGGCTCATTGGAGCACCACCGGGATATGTTGGTTATGAAGAAGGTGGACAGCTCACGGAAGTGATAAGAAGAAGACCATACTCTGTAATACTTTTTGATGAAATTGAAAAGGCTCATCCAGATGTTTTCAATATTCTTCTTCAAATAATGGATGATGGAAGACTTACCGATGGCCAGGGAAGAACCGTAAATTTTACAAATACGATTATTATTATGACAAGTAACATAGGTTCTAACATAATACAGATAAAAGGTTTCGGCAGATTTGATACAAAAAAAGATGAAGAGATAAACAATGAGGTAATGGGATTACTTAAAGAACATTTCAGACCTGAATTTCTTAATAGAATAGATGAAATTGTTACATTCAGAAGCCTTTCTGAGGAAGATATTTTAAAGATTGTAGATATACAGTTGAGTAATGTCAAAAAGAGACTGGAAAACAAAAAAATCAAACTCGAAATTACAGATTCCGCAAAGAAGCTTTTAGCCCGACTTGGTTATGATGAGAATTTTGGTGCAAGACCGCTGAAAAGGACTATACAGAGACTTGTGCTTGATCCTCTGGCAATTGAAATGCTTAAAGGTAAATATGGCGAAAACAGCGTTGTAAAAATTGATGTTGAAGGCGAAAGAATAGTCTTCAAGTAAAAACAAATTTGAAGGGGGGAAATTTACTGACCTGTCATCCAGATTTTTAGCTTTCTGGATGTTTCCAGAAGGATTTTCTCCCTTCAACTACTTTAACTTAAATTATGAATCTTTGCCTTATCTTTAAATTTATTTTCTACAAGTTCTTTTAGTGTTCTATCCTTTGTAAAAAATATCAACTGCCATTTGTAATTATCATGAAATTTTTTTAAAATATTCAACATAGTATCTATTCTTTTTTCGTCAAGCGACAAAAATGGCTCATCGAAAATCAAAAAATTACTTCTGTTAACCTTTTTTGCAAGAAGTATCCTGAAAGCTAACAGAAAAATATCCTTTGTCCCTGTTGACAGAAATCCGAATTTTCTTTGAACCCCCGATATATCTTTCAGTTCCAAATCAAGCTTTTCAAGGGAATTTATCTTCACATTTTTAAAATGCGGGAAAAATTCAGAAAATTCATTTGAAATTTCATTTGCAATCTGATTGAATTTGTAGGTTGCATCTTTTTCTATTTCCTTAAGAATTGACAGAATCTTTCCATATGCCAACTGCTGTTTTTTTATTTCGTCAAGCCTTTTTTCTTTCTCTTCAATTTCTTTTTCAAGATTTTTATACATTTCAAATAATTCATAGATACTTGAAAGTTCACCTTTTTTTCTTGCAATTGTTTCTTTTGTATCTGAAATTCTCTTTGAAAGTTCTTCTGTTTCTTTCTTAAGCTTTTCTTTTTCAGAACTCAGTTTCTTAAATTTTACCTCCTCATATTCTTTTACAGATATTCCTTCATCTTCGAGGTCTTTAATCTTTCTTCTCAAATACGCCTCAAACTCTTTTTCATTACTAGCATCCTGATAATTTTGCATTGATTTTCTTATCCTTTCTTCAAGACCAGCAATATAATCTTTGAGTTCTTTTATTTTTCCTCTTCTTTCTAATATATCTTCAAAGGAATTTGCTTTATTTATAAGTAAATAATTCTTTATTTCATCCTCTAACATGTTAATTTTACTCCTTGTTTCCTCAATCTTAGCATCACACTCCTTTATCTTATTCTGTATTTCCTCTATTTCTTTATTTGTTTCTTCCTTCATTCTTGTTGAAAAATTTAAGTCTTCTATAATTTTCTGAAGCGCCTGTTTCAACTCTTTAATGGTGTAATTTTTTTGAGGCTTTTCAAAAAGGATAAGAGCAATTTCTAATTTACTATGTTTAATAATGAAAAATTTCATAAAAAAGAAAATGAAGATTAAAAATAAACCCAAAATACCGGTTATTAATGAAAAAAGAGTTAGTTGATATAAAAAAAGTGGGAATGTTATAACTATTAAGACCATAGAAATTATCATTAAAATTCTGTTAATTAAATTTGTTCTTTCTATATTTTTTAACTTCAGATTGAGAAGCTCTATTTTACTTGAATCAAACTTCGAACCAATTCTTGAAATTTTTTCTTTCTTTTTGTCCATTTCATTAAAATAATCATTTTTGAAGTCATTTAATTTTTTGAATTCCTCCTTCAGTGAAAGCAGTTGTTTGTTTTTATCAATTAAGGATGTAAGCTCTACTTCATTGATTTCAGGATATTTTTTTAACTCCTCTCTTTTATTTTCAAGTTCTGTAATATTGTTGTAATCATCCGTAAGCTTTTTTAATTCCTTTGCATTATTAAGCCTTTCTATGTTTGTTTCCAGTTCTTTAAGTTTTCTGTTTTTTCCCTCAAGTTCTTCGTTTTCTTTTTCCAGGATTTTTTCCTTATTTTTTATTTCTATTTCGAATTGCCTGATTTCCTTAAGTTTCTTTTCTACTAACTGCTTTTGATTTTTCAATTCTTCCAGTTTTTCTTTCAGTAAAATTTTTTCTTTGTTTAATTCCAGCCTTTTATCATTTTCTTCTGCCTTTTTATTTATCTCTTCCATAAGCTCTTTAAGACTGACTTCGCTTTCAAGAATTTTTTTAGTTATCTCCTCTGAAAATGTATCATCGTTGAAATCTAAAGAAATTTCTCCTGCTCTTATTGCAAAAATATTAAAAAAAATCTCATAGGGAATAGTTTCCTGTCCATCTGTCTCTAAGGAAATTTCAGGTTCTATCGACCCATCATATCTTTTTAACTCCCTTCCCTCTTTACTTTTACTTTTTGACTTAATATCCGTTATCTTAAGCATTATTGCATCAAAAAGTGTAGTTTTTCCTGATTCATTTTCACCATAGAATAAAGTGATCTCTTTAAAATCAAAACTTGCTTCCCTGAATTTTCCAAAATTTTTAAGAGAAAGTTTTTTTATCAATTCTTCCCCTCCAGTAAACTGGATAATTCATAAAGAAAATACTTTCTTGCCAGTTCATAAATCATTTTCTCATCATTATCAACAAGAGTATCATAATGTTTTTTCCATTTTTCCATAAAGATTTTGAAAAGCTCGCTATCGTAACAACTACCTGTTTCTAAAACATTCTCTTCATCAAAGAAAATTTTTAAAGCACCCCTTCCATTTGAAGAAAGAGAATCTCTAATATTCTCAAGCATTCTTTCATCCTGAACAAAACCTTTAAGCTTGAATACAAGCCAGCAATTTTTTGGCAATTCACTTGGCATATCTTTAACTTCAAAATTTTCATTTTCTACCATAACATTAACTTCCACTATCTTTCCGCCAGATTCAAGCTCAATAAAATTAGCCTTATTTTCCTCAAGGTCAAAGACATAAAAGCCATGTTTTCCCACCTCACCATTTCTCCAAACCCTTGCTGAACCAGGATAAATGATTTTACCTTTTGCAACATTTTTATGTATGTGTCCAAGCAACACAAGATCCGTCTCAAGGTATTCAAAAAGTCCTTCATCAAAGTAACAATCTTCATCTTCACCTGCAAAATTGTAGTCAATAAGACTCCCATGACCTATTACGATGCGTTTTGTTCTCTTTTCAGGAAGTGGCATATTGTAAATTTTTAAAAAATCTTTCTGGAATGGAATGAAAACGAATTCAATTCCACCCACATTCCTGTAATCCAGAGGAGAAGTAGAGATTAACTTAATTTTTTCATCAAACTGAAGTCCAGAAAATTCTTCTAAAGTGATACCTTTTAAGTCATGATTTCCTGGAAGGAAAAAAACCTTTTCTAAATTTGAATTAACAATTATTTCGTTAAATTTATCCTTTAAGCTTAAAAGGTCTTCAAAACTATCAAAGACGTCTCCACCAAAAAATAAGAAGTGTATGCCATTATTCCTGCATTTAGCTAAAATTTCATCTAAAACATCTAAAGTCCAGTCTTCATTTTTAGTTATGTGTAAATCCGAGGCAAAAGCGAATTTCATAGTTATTTCCGCAGCCAAAATTTTAAAGAATTTTTTTAAAAAAGTCCAAGAAATGAGATGTTTGAAAGAATTCTATATTTTCTATAAAGTTAAACAAGTTTTGGACTTTAATTTTACAAAATAATGTTATTTAAGATCCTTCAGTATTATACTGTAGGCCTTTGATAGTCTGTTGTGTAACTGTCTTACAGAAATTCCAGAGGCCTTTGCGATATCTTCAAGGCTCATTTCGGTATAGTTTCTCAACAAAACAACAGTTTTCAATTTTTCAGGAAGGTTATTTACCAGTTTTTTCAGAACTTCCTTAATCTGGAATTCTTCATATTTGTTTTCCTCTGTGTGAATGTCCTCAAATACTTCAATATCAGCATAGCGTATTCTTTTTAAATACTTGTACTTATCCTTTATCGTATTCATAAGTATTCTAAAAAACCATGGCTTAAAACTTTTATTTTTATCAAAAGTACTGACCCTCATCATAAACCTCAAGAATGCTTCCTGTACAGCATCCTCTGCATCCTGTCTTGCAAGCCCATAATACCTTGCAATATTATAACACTGAAAATAATATCTATTATACAACTCTTCAAAATAACTCTTAATTACACTGGAATACAAATCTTCATCCTTTTTTAATTCTTTAATCTTAATGACTATTTCCTCTTCAGAGAGGTCACTTATTGACATCAGTTTCTCCAGGTTCAAAATTCCACACCAAATGAAGTTTCAAGGGAAAAACCATACAGTTTATCCTGCTGGATTAAAGGAAGCAAGAAATTAAATTTTATCCTGAATATATCCATAATCTTTACAATATTTCCTAAAGATAAATATAATCCATCTGAAACACTTTTAATATCGGATATATTATACACATATTTTAAATCAATTTCAGGCTTATAAGTTAATCCAATCTCTTTAAATTCAAAAAGATAATCAACACTTAAATTTGCCTCTATTCTATCATAAGAGTTGTTAAAACTCAAGATATTTTCTTCTCTTGAATTCTCACTGCAATAAAAAAGTGAACCCCAGATCATTAGGGGTTGAAAAAAGTAATTAAACAATATACCGGGATGAAATGCAAAAACACCTTTTGAAAATGGATAAAAACTAACTCTATTACCATTCACATAACGAAAAGAATCTTCTTTGATAACACCGGTAGGTATCTGAAAAACTGAAATGAAACTTACGCCCCATTTTTCATAAAAATCTTTTTCTAAAAGAATTTTAACTACAAGATTTACATCCCCTATAACTCCATCGGTTATGAGATTGTTGAAAAAAAGGTAAGGCATCCTTGCATAGATTAAAACATTTCTATTTACACCATAATGAAGATCCACACTCAAAACATTAAGCACGGAATTCTCAAGAAAAAAAACATTATCAGTAGCGTAAAGAATTAACTTGTTGTTATTCAGATAGTAAGGATTGATTACAGAAAAAAATGGTGGATGGATAAAAAAAAGTAAAGGGAGTAAATATAAAAAAATACTCCCTTTAGCTTTCTTATGCTTTTGCAAGTTGTTTTTTTGCAATATCAACATATTTTAACATCGCATCAGGATCTGCCACACATAGATAAGCAAGAGTTTTTCTATTAATAGCAACATTTGCCTTTCTTAGACCTTCAATAAACCTGTTGTAACTCAAACCATTTTCTCTTACAAATGCATTAATCCTTGTAATCCACAAACTTCTGAATTCTCTTTTTCTTAATCTTCTGTGAATGGTGGCATACCTTAATGCATGCATCACAGCTTCTTTAGCTGCTTTAATTCTCAGTTTTCTTGCTCCATGATAACCCTTTGCAAGTTTTAAAATCTTTTTTCTTCTTTTTCTACTCCCTACTGTATATCTTGCCCTCATTTTTCCTCCATAAATAAAAAATTAAATATAAGGCAGCATTTTCTTTATTCTGTACTTATCTCCGGAAAAGACAACAGCCTTATGAGCCAACCTTCTTTTATTTTTTCTACTTTTATGAGCGAGTAAGTGCCTCCTGAATGCTTTATTTCTCATAAGCTTACCCGTAGCTGTAACCTTGAACCTTTTGGCTGCTGACTTATGTGTCTTCAACTTTAACATCTGTTTCTCCTCCTAAAACACAATTTTTACCCCTTTAATCCTTTGAAGTTGTTGAAAGAATAACAACCCCAAATCCCTGAAATATTTTTATATAATTTTCAAAGAACTCTTAAAAGTATTAATAGCCTGACTTCCATAAGCAACACAAATATAATCAGCTACACTCCCGCCCGACTATTTTATTTAAATGTTTTGCTAATACCTGCTTGCCAGAAACACCTTAGATATTTTAAACCTACCACAAAACCTGCGTGAAAAATGGCAAAAACTACACCCCGCACCTTTTAAAAAACGTCTTTCTGTTATAAATACAAATCTTTAATCTCAAGCTATGCAACCATAAAAACATAAAACTTGATCTTTCACACACTATTTAACTGCCTGTATAAAAATTAACTGAAAACTCACTCTTTATCAAAAACCTCTCAAATATTAATTCAGTGTAAGTATAAAAGTCCACCACAATGAGATTTTCTAAACCAGAAGAACCTGTGTAAAAATCCAACAAAAAACACTTTTTACACAGCAAAAAATATCTCACTACCCCCAGGTAGATCCTTACTCTCGTAAGTTTTTATGCCCTTTTTGCCAAAATGTTAATTTTTGATAAAACCAACAGGCAAAAGTACAACTGTATTAAAAACTCAAGTTTTTACACAGCTTCCATAATAGATCATAATGCACAACAATTCACACAAACCACCCGTTGATTTTCCCAAAATCCTATAAAATCAACAGGCAAACAACTCGTTTGCTAGAAATACAGCCGTTTTTTTAACTACTTTTTCGCCTTTTTAGGCGTCAAAACAACTACTATATTTTTACCTTCCATTTTGGCAGGTTTTTCAACTTCACAAAAATCTTTAAGCTCATTAACAACCTTATTCGTAAGCTCAAAACCCATATCCGTATGCATCAGTTCCCTGCCCTTAAACTTGACAGTAATTTTAACTTTATTACCCTCCTGGAGAAAATTTTTCATCTGATCAAGCCTGTAAGAAAAATCATGCTGATCTATCCAGGGTCTTATTTTAAATTCCTTAACTTCCACAATTTTCTGCTTTTTCTTCGCCTCCTTTGCCTTCTTTTCAAGCTGATACAGAAACTTGCCATAATCTATAAGCTTACAAACTGGAGGATCAGCATTCGGAGCAATTTCGACAAGATCTACATTTAACTCTTCAGCTTTTGCAAGTGCCTCCTTAATTGGCATTATACCAAGCTGCTCTCCATCAGCACTAATAACCCTTACTTCTTTTGCCTTTATCTCTTCATTTATCCTGTGTTTTTCGACGGCTATAAAATCCTCCACAATTCAATATTAATCGCTAATATTTTACACTCTATTTTTATTTTCTTCAAGTATTCTTTTCAATATTTCTTCCAGTTTATGTATTCCTTCCTCTCCCCTGTCCCTGTGTCTTACGGAAACACTATCGGTTGAAACTTCTTTTTCACCAACTACAAACATATAGGGTACTTTTGACTGCTGAGCCTGTCTTATCTTATAACCGAGTTTTTCATTAGACAAATCAACTTCTACTCTTAACCCGCTATTTCTAAACTTTTTCTCCACATCGAGGGCATAACTTACAAACTTTTCAGAGACAGGAATAATTACTATCTGTACAGGCGATAACCATAAAGGGAATTTTCCAGCATAATGCTCTATCAATATTCCCATAAATCTTTCAATACTGCCAAGAACAGCTCTGTGGAGCATTATTACTCTGTGTTCCTTGCCATCCTCTCCAATGTAAGTTAAATCAAATCTCTCTGGAAGATTCATATCGAGTTGAATTGTACCACACTGATGGGTCCTACCTATAGCATCTTTTAAGTGAAAATCTATTTTTGGCCCATAGAATGCACCTTCACCCTCATTAACTTTATATGACAAACCCAATTCATCTAAGGCATTCTTTAAACCATTTGTTGCAATCTCCCACTGTTCATCACTACCCATTGATTTTTCAGGTCTTGTTGATAATTCGATAGAATATTCAAATCCAAAAGACTTATAAACTTCATCCACGAGCTCCAACAATTCTATAACACTGGTTTGTAAAGCCTCAGGGGTTGTAAATATATGTGCATCGTCCTGAGTAAAACCCCTCACTCTAAAAAGTCCCTGAAGTACCCCCGACCTTTCATATCTGTGAACCTTACCAAATTCTGCAACCTTTAATGGCAAGTCTCTATAAGAATGTAATTCCTCTTTATAAAAGAGCATTCCACCCGGACAGTTCATGGGTTTTATAGCATAAACTTCGTTTTCTTTTTCACTGAAAAACATATTTTCCCTGTAATTATCGTAATGTCCGGATCTTTTCCATAGATCTACCCTTAATATTGTTGGAGTTTCTATCTCTATATAATTTCTTTCTCGATGTTTTTCTCTCATAAACTCAATAAGAATATTTTTAAGTATTAAACCCTTTGGCTTCCAGAATGGCAAACCAGGCCCTTCATCATGAAAACTGAAAAGCCTGAGTTCCTTGCCAAGCTTTCTGTGATCTCTCTTTTTTGCCTCCTCAAGTCTCTTTAAATAATCTTCAAGCTCTTTTTCTGTCCCAAAAGCTGTCCCATAAATTCTTGTCAGGGCATCGTTCCTTTCATCACCCTTCCAGTAAGCTCCAGACACACTGAGAAGTTTAAATGCTTTAATAAACCCTGTTGAAGGCAAATGCGGCCCTCTACACAGATCTACAAAATCTCCCTGTCTGTATATTGTAACTACATCGTCCTGAATTTCTTTCAACAATTCAATTTTGTATTTCTGCCCTAATTTTTTAAATAATTCAATAGCATCACTCTTTTTGATAACATCTCTTTCAATTTTTAGATTTTCTAAAACAATCTTTTTCATTTCATTTTCAATCGCAGGCAAATCATCCTCTGTTATACTTTTTGATGTGAGTATATCATAGTAAAATCCATCCTTTATTGCCGGTCCAACCCCGAATTTTGCATCAGGATAAAGCCTTGTTATAGCCTGAGCCATAAGGTGGCTTGTAGAATGTCTCAAAACTTCAAGTCCTCCTTCTTCTTCATACGTGACACATCGTAATTCGCAGTTATTTTCAATCTCTCTTCCAAGATCAACTAAATCTCCATTAACTTCTACTGCAACAGTCTTTTCAATAATGTTGAGTTCTTTCTTATCTATTGCATCATTAGTTTTCAATTCATTTAAAAAGTCTAAAAAAGTTTTCCCTTTATCCACTGAAAAAGTTTTTCCAAAACATTTAATTTTATACATACTTTTTCTCCCGAATGTTATAATTAACAACTGAATAATAAGTTAATATTATAAATGAAATAAAAAAAAATGTAAAAAAAATTTATAACAGTCCTGATATTTTTCACAATTATTCTATGTCCTTTCTTCATTGTAATAAAATGTAGAAAATTGCAAAAAAGGTTTGGACAATAAAAATGAGGGAGAAAAGACAGCACCAAACTATAAAAGGAAAAGGTATTATAGAAAAATTTATAAAGGAAAATGAAACTTTTTTGAAATAATTTCGCAAATTTCTTGATGTAGCTGAAGTATATCTTTTTCCCCATCAAGGATTACAAAATTTTCTGATAGTTTTGCAATACTTAAGTATTCATTTCTTATCTCGTTGTGAAAATCTAAACTTTCCTTTTCTATTCTATCAAGTGTATGTTTTTCTTTCCTTAAAAAGGAAATTTCCGGTAAAATATCAAGATAAAAAACAATATCAGGTATTGTTCTATCCACTACAATATCACTTAACATCTCCACAAGTTTTCTATCAAGTTTTCTTCCACCAATCTGATAGGCAAGTGTTGAATAAAAGTATCTGTCACAGATTACAACCTTACCGTTTTCAAGAGAAGGTTTTATAACACGCTCTATATGTTCCTTTCTATCAGCAAGAAAAAGAAATAACTCTGTGAGGTCAGAAAGGAATTCAAAATTAAGCAAAATTTCACGTATCCTTTCTCCAAACTCTGTTCCTCCAGGTTCCTTTGTTAAAACAACCTCTTTTCCTGTTTTTTTGATTCTTTCCGAAAGTAAGGCTGCCTGTGTTGATTTGCCACATCCTTCTATTCCCTCAAAAACTATAAACATGAGTTTTATCCGATATCATCAATATTTGTAACAAAGTTTACGTTCGAAAGAATAAACTTCTTTCTTTCACCGGTATTATTGTCCTCACCCATTAACACTTTTATAATATTTTCTGCCTCCTCAAAATCTGTGAGTTTAACCCTTATCAACTTTCGTGTCTGTGGATTCATAGTTGTTTCCCACAGCTGTTCAGGATTCATCTCTCCCAGACCTTTGTATCTCTGGACTTCATATTTACCATTTTTAAACTTTTCCTGAATAATTCTATCTTTCTCCTCATCAGAATAAGCGTATTCCACAACCTTACCATTAGAGATTCTATAAAGTGGCGGACAGGCTACATATATTTTTCCCTCTTCTATAAGCGGCCTCATAAACCTGTAAAAGAATGTTAAAAGAAGTGTTTTAATATGTGAACCATCAACATCTGCATCAGTCATAATGATAATTTTATCATAATTCAAATTTTCAATATTAAATGCCGGATAATATCCTGTTCCAATAACAGCTATAAGCGTTCTTATCTCTTCATTTGCAAGTATTGCATTTAAGGCACTCTTTTCTATCTTTTTTTCCACGTTAAGAATTTTCCCTCTCAATGGAAGTATCGCCTGTGTTTCTCTGTTTCTGCCCTGTTTTGCAGAACCCCCTGCCGAATCCCCCTCAACAATAAAAAGTTCCCTTAACTCTACCTTTTTTGTAGTACAATCAGCAAGTTTACCTGCCACAACAGCTGCAACTCCCTTTTTCCCTCTAATAACTCCTGTTCTTACACCCTCTCTTGCCCTTTCTGCTTCTTCCAGTGCCTTAAGTTCCAGAATAGCTTTTCTCACAATCTTTTCAGCAATATCAATATTTTTTTCAAAATAAATAGAAAGTTCCCTTTCTACAATATTTCTTATAGTATTTCTTGCTGAAAATGGTTCTGTAAGTTTATCCTTTGTCTGGCCTTTAAATTCAGCATTTGGTATCTTAGTATTTAATACACAGGTAAGACCAAAAGATAAACTTTTTTTGTCAATTTTTTCACCTTTCCTGTCAATGTTTAATCTTATTCCAAATTTCTGCATTATTTTCTCATACGCCATCCAGAAACCTTCAACATGTATACCATGGTTTCTCGTGTGTATTGAATTTACATAGCTATAAATTTCCGGATCATCACCAGTATTTCTATACTGTATAGCAAGTTCCAGTGAAATCCCCTCTTCTTCCCCTTTTATAACAACAGGTGGAGAAAACAAAACCTCCACACCCTTGTTTAACTCACCTGTAAGGAATTCTTCAATTCCATTTTTATATTCAAAAATATGAAGTTGCTCTTTCTCTTCACCATCAATAGCCTCAACATTTCTGTCAATAAATTCAACTCTTAAACCCGGATTAAGAAATGCAATTTCTCTAAGCCTCGAAATTAAAGCAGAAGCACTGAATTTATTTACCTGAAATATTGTAAAATCAGGTTGAAATCTTACGAGTGTCCCTCTTTTCTGTGTTTCACCTGTGACTTTAAGACTTTTTACTTTTTTACCTTTCTCATATCTTATGTAGTAAATTTTTCCATCTTTATAAACTTCTACCTCAAGAAAATTCGACAGTGCATTAACAACAGAAAGACCCACTCCATGTAATCCACCGGAAACCTTATAAACATTTCTATTAAATTTGCCGCCGGCATGCAATTTTGAAAGCACCACTTCTATAGCAGGCATCTTTTCCTGTGGATGCATATCCACAGGTATTCCCCTTCCATCGTCTTCCACTTCTATTATGGCATTCGGATAACTTACTACCCTGATTAATTTTGCAAAGCCAGCTAAATGTTCATCAACAGAATTATCAATAATTTCATAAACCAGATGATGAAATCCTTCTATTCCTCTGTCACCAATATACATATCCGGACGGGTTCTTACACATTCAGGAAAATCAAGTGAAATAATTGCTTCTGCTGTATATCTTTCCATAGATAATCTCCTTCTATGAGGCTTTTTTAACTGATAAATTGCCCCCTTAGTATTATAACTTATTTTTGATAAAAAATAAAATTTAATAATCTGAAATAAAGTAAAAATGAAAATAAAAATTTTGATATTTTTTCGTAAAAACTATAAAGAAATAACGTTAACACTAAAAAGCAATATTTAACAGCGGATTTTATAAGTACTTTTCCGATATGGGGTTTTGAATGTGGTCTTAACTATTTAATGAAATAGAAATTAAAGGTTGTAAAATCTAAAATCCTATTCCTGTGAAGCCTTAAATTTCAAGGGCTTCTTGGCATAATTTTTTAACTTTTTAAAAGTAGTTTAGTAAGTTTAAAATTCCTGCTTTTTTGCAAAAAAATTCATACTAAAAGTATGATAAAAATCATACCAAAAGTTTATTCACTTTTCAGGAAAGTAGAGTAGTATATATAATGCAACAAGAAAAGGTGATTTAAGGTTAACGTTAATATTTTCTAAAATATTTAAGGGGGAAAGTAAAGGGGGAAAAATTTAAAGGAGGTTCTTTATGAAAAAAATGTTGCAAGTAGTAGGGTTGATTTCCCTATTACTTTCCCTTGTGGCATGTTCACTTGTGCCACAGTCAGGTAGTGAGGGATCTTCACCTCTTGGAGGAAGTTCGAAGGCTACTTACAACTACGGTGAAGCTCTTCAGAAAGCCATTATGTTCTATGAGTTTCAGATGTCCGGTAAGTTGCCTACCACCAAGAGAAACAACTGGCGTGGAGATTCGGGTTTAGGTGATCTTGTCCAGGGTGGATGGTACGATGCTGGTGACCATGTGAAATTTAACTTACCAATGGCGTATTCAGCAACTATGCTTGGATGGGCAGTGTATGAGTATAAGAGTGCCTTTCAGAACAGTGGGCAGCTATCTTATATTCAGGATCAGATCAAATGGGTAGCCGATTATCTTGTTGGCTGTAAGAATGCTGGATGGGTTTACCAGGTAGGAGATGGTAGTAAAGACCATGCCTGGTGGGGACCTGCAGAAGTGATGCAGATGGAAAGACCTGCCTACAAAGGAAACAAATGTTCAACAGTGTGGGGAGAAAGTGCTGCTGCATTGGCTGTTGCCTCTATAGTCCTTGGTAATTCCTCTTATCTTACAGCTGCAAAAGAATATTATGCCAAAGCTGAAACAGAAGCAAGTGATGCAGATTATACAGCAGCAAGCGGATATTATAATTCCTGGAGTGGATTTCAAGATGAACTTGCATGGGCCGGAGCATGGTTATACCTTGCAGGAGCTGGAGACACCTATTTACAGAAGGCTGAACAGTATGCTGCAAGTCAGGTTAATGCTACTAACAAATGGGCTCTTTGCTGGGATGACAAAAGTGTAGGAGCTATGCTCTTACTTGCAAAGATAACAGGGAAACCAGAATATAAAGCTTACATTGAAAGACACTTAGACTTCTGGACTGTAGGTTATGGTGGTTCAAAAATCACTTATACTCCAAAAGGTCTTGCATGGCTTGATCAGTGGGGTTCACTTAGATATGCTACTACGACAGCTTTTGTAGCTTTTGTTTACTCTGACTGGAGTGGAGCAGATCCTTCTAAAGCTACTACCTACAGAAATTTTGCAGAAAGTCAGGTTAATTATGCTCTTGGCAGCGCAGGAAGAAGCTTTGTGGTTGGATTTGGAACAAATCCACCAAAAAGGCCACACCATAGAACTGCTCACTCTTCATGGGCTGACAGTCAGAGTGTACCACCATATCACAGACATACGCTTTATGGTGCATTAGTGGGAGGACCTGGAAGTGATGATTCTTATACGGATGACATTGCAAATTACGTAAACAATGAAGTAGCTTGTGATTACAATGCTGGTTTTGTTGGTGCTCTTGCTAAAATGTATCTCCTTTACGGTGGGACTCCAATTGCAAACTTCAGAGCAGACGAAACACCATCTAACCTTGAATTTTTCGTTCAGACTTCTGTGAATGCATCAGGATATAATTTCCTTGAAGTTAAAGCTCTTTTACACAACCTGTCTGGCTGGCCAGCAAGGGTTTCTACTAATTTAAGCTTCAGATATTTCATTGATATTTCCGAGCTCGTTGCAAAGGGTTACAATGCAAATAATATAACCATTTCAATGAATTACAATCAGGACAGTGCATTTACAGCTTCACTTAAGCAGTGGAGTGGAAATATTTACTATATTGAGTTAAAATACAATGGAAAGATTTATCCCGGTGGACAATCGGCATATAAAAAAGAAGTGCAGTTTAGATTTGCATATCCAAATGGTGTAACCAATGATAACTCCAATGACTTCTCTTATCAATACATAAACAACACTGTTTCAAATGGATTAACAGCTTGCACAAACAATCCAAATGTGCCAGTATATGAAAATGGTGTAAAAATTTATGGAAATGAACCTGGAGCAAGCTCAAGCAGCAGTATAAGTTCAAGTTCCAGTGTTTCATCATCAAGCAGTAGTATATCTTCAAGCTCAAGTGTAAGTTCATCAAGCTCAAGCATTTCATCATCCAGTAGCAGTGTAAGTTCAAGTTCTAGTGTATCATCATCGAGTAGTAGTGTAAGCTCAAGTTCAAGTGTATCTTCATCAAGTAGCAGTATAAGTTCATCATCAAGCTCAAGCAGTGTAACTTATACTGACATAACTCTTCCATTCTCATACGATGGTTCTGGCACGAAGTACTGGAGAACTTCTGGAAACATTTCTTACATCAACTCATGGAATCTGGATAGTCTTGTAATAAATGGAGTTGAGTTAAAGAATCAATGGGTAAGTGGTAGTAGTTTACCAGCGAAGCAGAATGGGTACTATTACATTACATACAAAGGAAGTTATCCATGGAGTCATGTTGAGATAGCTGGTAGTCAGGCAAGCAGTTCAAGTAGCAGTGTAAGTTCAAGCTCAAGTGTATCATCATCAAGTAGCAGCGTAAGTTCGTCAAGTTCCAGTGTAAGCTCCAGTTCAAGCTCAAGTATTTCATCATCAAGTAGCAGTGTAAGTTCATCATCAAGCTCAAGTTCTTCTACCGGTCAGTATGTTGAAAAGACAGCACCATTTAGCTTTGATGGAGCAGGGACATACTACTGGAAGATGGCAAACATACCTAACTACATTAACTCATGGAATCTTGACAGTCTTGTGATAAATGGGGTAGAGTTGAAGAATGTATGGGTAAGCAGTGCTAATTTACCAGCAAAGCAAAATGGATACTACTATATTACCTACAAAGGAAGTTATCCATGGAGCCATTTCGAGGCTAAGTAATAAAATCTAATTAAAAACCTCTGGTAGCAAAGCTACCAGAGGTTTTTTAAATAAGGGAGTGCATATGAAAGTAAAAGGAGTACTCTTTATTTTCCTTATATATCTTTTGTCCTGCTCAGGTAATAATAAGGAGTTTGGAGAAAAAATTATAAAGATTGATGGGCAATTCGTGGATAAGAAAATTGTGCAGGAAGAATGGAAGAGATTTTACCTGCAGAATAAGTATAATGCTTTTGTCCTTAGAATGCCCATGGAGGAAAAATATTACCATCTTGTAAAAAGAGTGGTGGAACGAAAATTAATAGAAGATATATTAAGTAATGAAGTTAAGGTGACAGATGCTGAGGTTTCAAACTATGTTGATAGATATGTAAAACCTTCTTATTATGTGCATATGGCAATGGAGGGAGAGTACCTTCCAGAAAATTATCTTGATGTAAAGGTGGAGGAAGAAAAATATTTAGAGGCAAAAATTTATTTAATGAAGTTAAAGTTTTTCTCTGATCTTGCTATCTCAAAAGGAATTAATGTTTCAGAGGATGAACTGGAAAAAGAGTTTGTTTCTCAAAAATCAAATATTTTGATAACAGGCAGGATGATGATATTACCTGCTTCTAAGGCAAGCCTGATAAAAAATATAAAGACAAAAGAGGATTTTATAAAAATATGCAGGGAGTTTTCAATTGCCCCCGAAACAAAAGAAAGAAATGGGTTTGTAGGAGATATAAGAAGCATTACCTATTTTAAGAAGGTGAAAAAAAATTTATTTGAAATTAAAGAAGGTGATGTATTAACAGCGATTGATGGGAAAAACTTTGTGGTTTTTTATGTCGAAAAAATCGTACCTTTTTACAAACAAAATCTTGAATTAAAACAACAGCTTTTGCTTAAAAAGTTTATTAATTCTTCTGCATTTACTAACTGGATTAATGAGATTGAATCTAAAAGAAAAATCGAAATAACACATCCATATTTTGAAGTATATTATGCATACAGCAGGGGTGATTACAAAAGAGCTGGGGTTCTTTACGAAGAGATATTTAGAAAGTACAATAATTCCATAGACTATATGTTTAAATCTATAGATTGTTTCTCTAAGGCTGGTGACTGGAGAAGTGTAATAAAAGTTGTTGATAGACATAAATCGAAGTTTCCAGATTTCAAGCTTGATTTTATTATTGTTAAAGCAAAAGCAGCATATATGCTAAATGATAAAGGAAAATTTCACAAAATGTTAACAGAGGCAAAAAAAATTGCCAGAGGAGATAATTCAAAACTTGAAAAAATCAATAAACTTTTAAAAGAACTTTCCCTATCTACCGATGAGCCTTAAGCTAAATTAACAGATAGAATTGCTTTTAATAAAAAATTAAGGCTGTCTGAAAGTTTTAAACTTTCAGACAGCCTGATAAATCTGAATTAACTAGATCTTAGAAAGCAACATTGAAAGAAATGGCAAAATTAAAGCCGCTAAAATCAAAAGGAAGAGGATTGCCCTGGGAATCTTTAAGGACATCACCCGCTTTTACTACACTATCGACATTTTGTAGCTTTCATTTCCGGAATTTTTGCATATCTGTATCCAACATTAAACCCCACACCTACTCCCTTGGTAAATTCATTTCTTATACCTACAGCTATATCAGCAGCAAATCCTGATCCTGCCGCAGGAATTTCCTGGGAAGTACCGCTAAGTTTGTCTTGAGAAATTGAAGAAGCAGATGCAAAAGCCCAACCCAGGTATAAATCTACATCAAGGAAAAGATTGTCCATTAAGCTTACAGAATATACGCCTCCAAACATTACAGGTATAAGGCTTGCATTCACTGTCAATTCACCATCCACTACTGTTGTACCTAAAATTTCCCCCTTAAAGTTTAACTTCAATGGAAAACAATAAATATACTCAATCCTTGGTCCAATAGACAAACCACTTATTACTTCAAAACCTAAATCACCTCCAACTACAATGCCGTACCCGAATTTTGAGTAATCTAAAGTTGCTGTTCCACCATTTGTTTCGATAAAATTTTTCACACCTTTAAAATCCTCATATAAGCTATCAAACTCCTTGTTTACTTCAGCCATACTTACAGTGGTAAAACCACTCCATAACTTGAAGTTAATGGTCCCAAAAGCTGTCACACTCATAGCAAGTAAACAAACACCTAAAAACAGAATTTTCTTCATAATTTTTCCTCCTTAAAAAAGTTTGCCTTAATTTTACAAGAAAAAAAAAATAAAAAGTCAAGTTTTCGAATTTAAAAATTTTTTTAATTTCCCATAGAGGCATTTGAAAGGATAATTTTCACTTTTATATCAACTCATTTCTAAATCTTCAATTTTCTATTGTTGCAAAAGTTTTTTAGCCGAAATGCGATAGCGGCGGCAAGTATTTTTTACCTTTACCCTTAGGTAATGTGGCTGTTTTTGACAGAGGTTTAGTTTTTGGTGAGGCAAACGGCAAAGTGGAGATTGGGGGATGTATAATAAGGCTATCCAGTTAGTTCAGTATAAGTTATCGTCTTAGCATTAACACAGGCAAAAAGTAACCTGTTGAATAACTCCTTCTCCCATAACCTCCTGTTGAACCTATATGTATACTCATCAATATACCTCTGTAAATGCTTTCGACAGCCATTGTGATACGTCCCATTTAAATACGCCTTTAGGTTCTTCATTATTAAGCCTATCCACTTCTTTATAAATTTCTCCTCCTCCACACTAACATCATATCCTACCCTGCCAAGTATCTCTCCT